>VFQO010010889.1_pt1 | contig 32214 bp, 26 predicted proteins | sample 3512331 | NCBI WGS metagenome assembly VFQO01 (sample SAMN10412371, study PRJNA504923) | tailings metagenome | isolation source: Replicate 3 from Balatoc abandoned mine | place: Philippines: Itogon, Benguet | collected 2017-08-28 | reverse complement strand
GATGATCGTGCACGACCAGAACGTCTCGCCTCGCATCATCGCCAACCACGGCTCGCCCGAGTTGAAGCGCCGGCTGCTGCCGGGCTTCATCAGCGGCGAGCTCGAATGCAGCATCGCGTGGACGGAACCGCAGGCCGGCTCGGACGGCACCGCCATCCGGACCGCCGCGGTGCGCGACGGCGACCAACTGCTCATCAACGGCAGCAAGATCTTCACGACCTTCGGCGACCGGGCCGACATGCACCTCGTGTACGTGCGCTTCGGTCCGTCCAGCGGTGCGCGCGGCATTGGCACGGTCGTCGTCGAGCGCGACCGGCCCGGCCTGACGGTGCGCCGGCTCGAGGGCAAGATGGGCGTGCGCGGCGCGGCCGAGAACGAGCTGTTCTTCGACAATGTGCGTGTGCCCGCGGCGAACATCGTGACGCAGGGCGACCCGCAGAATTCGGCCGGCTTCGTCAAGCCGCTGACGCTGTACAACGGCACCCGCGTTGGCATGGGCGTGATGGCGCTCGGCGTGGCCGAGGGCGCGTTCGATCTCGCGCGCGAGTACATGACGGTGCGCGAGCAGTTCGGCCAGAAGCTGTGCGAGATGCAGGGCCTGCGCTGGCTGATGGCCGATGCGCTGATCGAGATCGAGGCCGCGCGCTGCCTCTGCTACAAGGCGCTGGCGCTGATCGACGCCGGCAAGCCCGACCCGGCGCTGTGCTCGATCGCCAAGGTCTTTGCCACCGAGATGGCGCAGCGCGTGACGCTGCAGTGCCAGCAGATGTTCGGCGGCTACGGCTACTTCGGCTCGCTGCCGCTGGAGCGCATGGTGCGCGACGTGCGCATGCTCACGCTGACCGGGGGCACGACGCAGACGCAGAAGAACGTGATCGCGACCCACATCTTCGACGGCCGCGGCACGAGGAGCGAAGCATGACCGTACGCATCGAGCGAGAGGGCGCGCTGGCCATCGTCACGCTGGCCCGGCCCGAGCGGCTGAATGCGCTGACGCCGGAGATGATGGAGCAGCTCGGCGACGCCGGCCACGCGCTGCAGAAGGACGGCAGCGTGCGCGCCGTGCTGCTGCGCGGCGAGGGCCGGGCGTTCTGCGCCGGCGCCGACGTCGGCACGATGAAGGAGCTCGACGTGCTCGCCGGGCGGCAGCGCATCCAGCGCGCGCACCGCGTCATCGCGAATCTCGCCAACCTCGACAAGCCAGTCATCGCCGCGGTGCGCGGCGCCACGGTCGGTGTCGGCTGGAGCCTGGCCCTGGCCTGCGACCTGATCCTCGCTTCGGAGAACGCGAGCTTCAGCCTCGTGTTCAAGAAGATCGGCCTCGCACCCGACGGCGCCGCGGCCTATTTCCTCACCCAATACATCGGCGTGCTGCGTGCGCGCGAGCTGATGATGAGCGCACGCATGGTGCCGGCCGCTGAGGGCAAGCAGCTCGGCATGGTCAACGAGGTGCTGCCCGACGACCAGCTCGACGAGCGGGCGCTGGCACTGGCGCGCGAGCTGGCCGAGTCGGCCACGTTCGCGCTGGCCAGCGGCAAGCGCCTGTTCCGCGGCGCGATGCAGCCGAGCCTGGAGGCCTTCCTCGACCTGGAATCGCACGTCCAGAACCTCGTGCTGCAAAGCGCCGACCGCAAGGAGGGCGTCGCCGCGTTCCTCGAGAAGCGCAAGCCGAACTTCGTCGGACATTGACCCGGAGGCCCCGCATGTTCCAGCTCGATCCCGATCTCGAATCGTTCCGCCAGGAAGTGCGCAAGACGGCAGAGCGCGCCTTCGCCGCCAAGGCCGCGTACTGGGACGAGAAGGAAGAGTTCCCGACCGAGAACCGCGATCTGCTCGCCAGGCTCGGCTACCTCGGCATGGTCATCCCCGAAGCCTACGGCGGCGCGGGCGCGCCGGTGATCCAGGGCACCATCCTGCTGGAGGAAGTGGCGCGCGTGTGCTTCAACACCGCGCTGGTGGCGCAGATCGCCATCAACGGCCCGTCGCGCGCCATCGCCATCATGGCCAGCGAAGAACAGAAGCGGCGCTGGCTGCCCGGCTGCGTGAACGGCGAGTACAACTTCGCGATCGGCATCAGCGAGCCCGGCGCGGGCTCGGCGATGACCGACATGACGACCACGGCCACGCCCGACGGCGACCATGTCGTGCTGCACGGCCAGAAGGCCTACTGCACCGGCGGCCACCTGGCCACGCACGTGTTCGTGTTCGCGCGCTGGGGCAAGACGCAGGGGCCGAAGGGGATCGGTGCGCTCGTGGTCGAGCGCGGCACGCCGGGCTTCGAGGTGGGCCACCCCGAACGCAAGATGGGCGGCCGCGGCATGCCGGAGGTGGAGCTCTACTTCGACCGCTGCCGCGTGCCGCGCGAGAACGTGATCATGCCCGGCGACCCGGATTCGACACGCAGCTTCAAGCGCCTGATGAGCTCGTTCGGCCCCGAGCGCGTCGGCAATGCCGCGATGTGCCTGGGCGTGGCGCAGGCCGCCTACGAGGCTGCCAAGGCCTACTCGCAGCAGCGCGAGCAGTTCGGGCGGCCGATCTGCGAGTTCCAGGGCCTGCAGTGGAAGATCGCCGACATGGCGGTGCAGATCCACGCCGCGCGGCTGATGATCTACCGGGCGGCCACCAACCTGGTCGACGGCTTCCCCGATCCGCTCGAGGCGGCGATGGCCAAGCTCTACGCCAACGAGATGGTGCAGCGCGTGACCAACGAGGCGCTGCAGATCCACGGCCACGCCGGCTTCACGCGCGCGCTGCCGCTGGAGCGCATGGTGCGCGATTCGCGCGGCTTCTCGCTCGGCGGCGGCACCACCGAGATCCTGCGCAACACCATCGCCTCGATGGTCTACGGCCGCGCCTTCGACCAGCGGCGCAGCGGCGCTTAAGCCGAGCGGCCGGCGACGCGGTTGCGGTGGCCGCACACCTCCGCCGTCACTCCGGCTTCAACCCCGCCGCCTTCACCACCCGGCCCCACTTGGCATGGTCGGCGCGGATGAAGGTCTTGAACTCGGCGGGCGCCATGGTCCAGGGCTCGTAGCCCATCGTCTTGATGGTCTCCAGCATCTCCTTCGAGCGCATCACCTTGACGGCTTCGTCGTAGATGCGCTCGACCAGCGCGGCCGGCAGCTGCGCGGGCGCGACGAGGCCGAACCACAGCTCGCTGCCGGCTTCCTCGAACCCGGGATAGCCGGCTTCGCGCAGCGTCGGCACGTCGGGCAGCACCGAGCTGCGGCGCGAGCTGAGGATGGCCAACGCGCGGATGCGGCCGGTCTTCAGTTGCGGCAGCACCGTGACCGGGATGTCGAACATGCACGGCACGTTGCCCGCGATCACGTCGGTCATCGCCGGGCCGCTGCCCTTGTACGGCACATGCACCAGCGGCGCGCCGGTGAGGGTCTTGAGCAGTTCGCCGGCGAGGTGGTTGGTGGCACCGTTGCCACCCGAGGCAAAGCTGGCCGACGACGGGTGGGCCTTGGTCCACTGCACGAACTCGGCCACGGTCTTCGCCGGCACGTTGGCGTTGACGACCAGCACGTTCGCATAGGACACGAGGGGCGTGATCGGCGCCAGCTCGGTGAGCGGGTCGTACGGCATGCGCAGCATCATGTGCGGGTTGGTCGCCGTCGTGCCGGTGTGGCCGAGGCCCAGCGTGTAGCCGTCGGGCGCGGCCTTGGCGACGAGGTCGATGCCGATCGCCCCGCCCGCGCCGCCGCGGTTTTCGACCACCACGGGCTGGCCGATCGCCTCGGCCAGCTGCTTGGCGAAGGCGCGCGCGAGCGCATCGCTGGGCCCGCCGGCGGCGAAGGGCACGACGAGGCGCACCGGCCTCTGCGGCCAGTGGCCCTGCGCGAGAGCGGCGCATGCCGGCAGCGCGAACGGCGAAACCAGCGCTGCCTTCAGCAGCGTGCGGCGGTCAGCGGTCATCGATGTCCCCTTCGTTTTGTGCGCCGGCCTGATGCGCGGCGCGCGTTGCCAACAGTGTGTCGATCTCGCCGGCGCTGAAGCCGCGCTCGCGCAGCACTTCGCGCGTGTTCTCGCCCAGCCGCGGTGCGTGCGAGCGGTGCTGCGGCACGGAGTCGGACCATTCGGTCGGGATCGCCGTGACGCGCACCGTGCCCTCGGTCGGATGCTCGACCTCGCGCACGAAACCGGTGGCGCGCACATGCTCGTCGGCGAGCACGTCCTCGATGCCGGCCATGCGCGCGGCCGGGATGTCGGCCTGCTCGAACAGGCGCAGCCATTCGTCGCAGGAGCGCGTGGCCAGCACGGCGGCCAGGAAGCCGTAGACGTGCTCGATATGCGTGAGCCGCGCGTTCTGGGTCTGGAAGCGCTCGTCGCCCGCCAGCACCTCCGGCCGGCCGATGGCGTCGAAGAACGCGCGCCACTGCTTGTCGTTGTAGATCATGGCGCACAGCCAGCCGTCCTGCGTGCGGTAGGGCCGGCGGTCCTGCGCCAGACTGCGCTTGTAGCCGGCCGGACCGACGGCCGGTTCGAACTGCAGGCCCGCCAGGTGCTCGCCGAGCACGACGGACAGCATGCCTTCGAACATCGGCACGTCGATGCGCTGGCCGCGCCCGCTGCGCTCGCGGCGGTACAGGCCGGTGGTGATCGCGTTGGCCAGTTGCAGGCCGACCATGCGGTCCACCAGCACCATCGGCGCGTAGCGCGGGCGGTCCGCACCGGCCTGCTGCGACAGCCACGGGATGCCGGTCATGCCCTGGATCAGATCGTCGTACGCGGGGCGCGCCGCATACGGCCCCTTCTGGCTGAAGCCGTACGCGCCGACGTAGAGCAGCCGCGGGTTCGCCTCGCGCAGCGCCTCGTAGCCCAGGCCCAGGCGCTCCATCGCCTGCGGACGGATGTTGTAGACCAGCACATCGCTCGCGGCGGCCATGCGCAGCAGCGCGCCGCGCGCCTCGCTGCGCTTCAGGTCGAGCACGACCGAGCGCTTGTTGCGGTTGATCGCCAGGTAGAAGTGGCCCATGTCGGCATGGCGCAGCGGGCCCGACTTGCGCATCACGTCGCCGCCCGGCGGCTCGACCTTGACGACGTCGGCGCCGAGTTCGGCCAGCACCGACGTGGCATACGGGCCCATGACCACGCTGCTCAGGTCCAGCACGCGCACGCCGTCGAGCGGTCCCGCCATCGCGGCGCTCAGAGCCCGGCGTCGCGCAGCATCTCGCGCGCGGTGATGATCTGCAGGATCTGGCTGGTGCCTTCGTAGATGCGCAGCAGGCGCACGTCGCGATACAGGCGCTCGATCGGGTATTCCTTGATGTAGCCGTTGCCGCCGTGGATCTGCAGCATGCGGTCGGCGATGCGGCCGGCCGCCTCGGTGGCGAAGTATTTGGAGCAGGCCGCTTCCATCGTCGTCTTGCGGCCCGCATCGCGGTCGCGCGCCGACTGCTCGACCAGCGCCTTGGCGGCCAGGTACTCGGCCTGGCTCTCGGCCAGCATGGCCTGGATCATCTGGAACTTGCCGATCGGCTGGCCGAACTGCCGGCGCTCAGCGGCGTAGCGGGTTCCTTCGCTGATCAGGCGCCGACTCAGGCCCACGGCCACGCCGGCCATGTGCAGCCGGGCGTGATCCAGCGACTTCATCGCGTTCTTGAAGCCCGTGCCTTCAGGGCCGAGCATGGCGCTCGCGGGCACGCGAACGTCGTCGAAGGCGAGGTCGGATTCGTGCGAACCGGCGAAGCCCATCTTCTGGTAGGGCTTGGCCACCGTGAGCCCGGGCGTGCCGCCATCGACCAGGAACGCCGAGATGCCGCCGGCACCCGAGTCCTTGCCGCCGGTGCGCGCGAACACCGTGAACACGCCGGCATGAACCGCGTTGGTGATGAAGCGCTTGGTGCCGTTGATCACCCAATGGCCGCCGTCGCGGACGGCTCGGGTCGACAACGATGCGGCATCCGAGCCGCTGTCGGGCTCGGTCAGCGCGAACGACGCCAGCATGGCGCCCGACGCCAGCTCGGGCAGGTACTTGCGCTTCTGCTGCTCGGTGCCGTAATGGATGATGCCCAGCGTGCCGACGCCGTTGGTGGTGCCGAAGTACGAGCGGAACGCCGGCTGCGCCCAGCAGATCTCCTGCACCACGCGCACCTCTTCGTAGACCGACAGGCCCAGGCCGCCGTACTCCTCCGGGATGGTCATGCCGAACAGCCCGAGATCGCGCAGCCCCTGCACCACGCGCGGCGGAATCTCGCCGCTGGCCTCGACCTCGGCTTCGGCCGGCACCAGCACCTCGCGCGCGAAGCGCCTTGCGGCATCGACCAGCAGTTCCAGTGTCTCTTCGCGCTCGCTCATGCCAACGTCCTTTGCGCCGACTCTAGTGGCGCCAGCCATACCCGTCCAATACCTCCTTGTAGCGCCGTGATATCTTTCTGTCGTGAATCTGCAGCAGATGAAGCAACTCGCGGCGCTGGCGGACGCGCTGAGCTTCCGCCGCGCAGCCGAGCGACTTCACATGGCTCAGCCGCCGCTGTCGGTGTCGATCCGGCGCCTGGAAGAGGAATTGGGGGCAGCGCTCGTGGTGCGCGAGCGGCGGGGCATCCGCCTGACGGCCGCAGGCGAGGCGGTGCTCGTGCACGCGCGGCAGATCGTCTTCCACGCCGACGAGGTCAAGCGGGCGGCAGCGGGCGCGGGCGGCGGAACTCTGGGTCGCATCCGCATCGCCTTCGTGGGCTCGGCGGCGTATTCGCTCTTCCCCCGCGTGCTGCCCGTGTTCCGCCAGCGCTTTCCGCAGGTGGAACTGGAACTGCGCGAAGGCACCACGACGCAGATGCTGCGGCAGGTCGAGCGCGGCGACCTGGACCTTGCACTCGTGCGCTATCCGGTGATCGAGGCGACGTCGGCGATCCTGCGGCCGGTGGAACACGACGTGCTGGCCGCCGCGCTGCCCGGCGCGTCGCCGCTCGTGCGCAAGCGGACGCTGCGCCTGCGCGACCTGGCCGAGCAGCCCTTCGTCGCCTATTCGGCGGCGGCGGCGATGAACCTGCGCAGCCAGGTCGTCGCCGCCTGCCAGGACGCGGGCTTCACGCCGCGCATCGTGCAGGAGGCGGTGCAGGTGCAGACCGTCCTCAGTCTGGTGGGCAGCGGCGTCGGCGTCGCGCTCGTTCCCTCCGTCAGCCGCTCGCAGGCGCCGGCCGGCGTGGAGTTCCGCAGGCTGTCCGATGGCGGCAAGAGGCTGGAGACCGCTCTGGCGGTCGCGACGCACCCGCGCGCCGAACCCGCGGCCGCGTTGCGGTTCAGGGAAGTGCTGGCGGAGGTGGGGCAGGGGCCGCGGCGTTTGCGGCGGGCCGCGGCGCGCTGATCGCCCCCGCGCGGCGGCGCGTCGCTGCACCACGGGCTGCCCGCTGGCGGCGCCTCGCGAAGGAGGGTCGCCGGGAAGTCGCACCCCCCTCGTGCTGGACGAGCATGGGCGCTGCGACTGCGTTGCCGCGCAGGTACCCGGCCCAGCCGCAAGCGCATGACCCGCTCCGCGGGCGCTGCTCCACTTGGGCCTGCTTGCCGTGTCCTTGATGGCGCGCAATGCGGGCTTGCTGCTCTTGGTGCGAGACTTTCCTCTGGGCGCTTCTCTCGCTGCTGGCAAGACACCCGCGCATGCCGTTCGGGCGAAAGGAGCCGCCGTGCAGCGTCAGCCGTTCAACAGGCTCGGCGAGATCGCCCCCGGCAGCCTTGCCCATGAAACGAATCGAGAGGTGAAGAAACCGTGACTGGGAAGATCAGCACCTGGGCGTCCGCGGTCGCGGTCGCGGTCGCGGCCGTGGCCGCGCTTGCGGCTGCCGCGTTCTTCACATGGAAGTCGCTCCGGCCGCCGGATCTGCAGGCGGGGATTGCCGCGGGCAACGGCCGCATCGAAGCGGTGGAGATCAACGTGGCTGCCAGGACGGCCGGACGGGTCAGGGACATCCTGGTCAACGAGGGCGACTTCGTCCGCGCAGGACAGGATCTGGCACGGATGGACACGGCCGTGCTGGAGGCGCAACTGCGCGAAGCCGAAGCACAGATGCAACGCGCCCGCATCGGTGTCGAGACCGCGCGCAGTCAGGTGCGGCAGCGCGACGCCGAGCGCCAGGCCGCCGAGGCGCTGATCGCGCAGCGCAAAGCCGAGCTCGATGCCGCACAGAGCCGGCTGGCGCGCAGCGAGGAAATCGCCGCGCGCGGCTTCGTCTCCGGAGCGAAACTCGACGACGACCGCGCCGCGTTTCAGGCCGCGAGGGCAGCGACCGGTGCCGCGCAAGCGCAGGCGGCCGCCGCCCAAGCCGCCTCGGGGCGAGCCCGGTCCGATGTCGTCTCCGCCGAGGCGGCCGTGGATGCCGCGGCGGCGACCATCCAGCGCATCCGGGCCGATCTCGACGACAGCGTGCTGAAGGCGCCGCGCGACGGCCGCGTTCAATACCGCGTCGCCCAGCCCGGCGAGGTGTTGTCGCCCGGCGGCGTGGCGCTGAACATGGTCGACGTGACCGATGTCTACATGACCTTCTTCCTGCCGACGGAACAGGCCGGCCGCATCGCGCTCGGCACCGAGGCGCGGCTCGTGCTCGATGCCGTCCCGCAATACGTGATCCCGGCCAGGATCTCCTTCGTCGCCGACGTCGCGCAGTTCACGCCCAAGACGGTGCAGACGGAATCAGAACGCCGCAAACTGATGTTCCGCGTCAAGGCGCGGATCGACCCCGACCTGCTCGGCAAGCACCTCCAGCAGGTCAAGACCGGCCTGCCGGGCATGGCCTACGTGCGGATCGATCCGCAGCTCGACTGGCCCCCTGAACTGCAGGTCCGGCTGCCGCAATGAGCCCGGATCGGCTTGCGATGCCCAGCGGGCTGGTAGCCCGAGTGCACGAGGTGGGCTTGCGCTACGGCAAGACGCGCGCGCTCGATGCGGTCAGCCTCGACGTCCCGTCCGGCTGCATGGCCGGGCTGATCGGCCCGGACGGGGTGGGCAAATCCAGCCTGCTGGCGCTCGTCGCCGGCGCGCGCGCCATCCAGACCGGCCGGGTCGAGGTGCTCGGCGGCGACATGGCCGATGCCGGCCACCGCCGCGCGACCTGCCCGCGTGTCGCCTACATGCCCCAGGGGCTGGGCCGCAACCTCTACCCTACGCTGTCGGTGCGTGAGAACCTCGATTTCTTCGCCCGCCTGTTCGGCCACGGCGGCGGCGAACGCCGGCGGCGCATCGAGGCGCTGACGCGTGCCACCGGGCTGTTGCCGTTCCTGGATCGCCCGGCCGGCAAGCTCTCGGGCGGCATGAAGCAGAAGCTCGGCCTGTGTTGCGCGCTGATCCACGACCCCGACCTGCTGATCCTGGACGAGCCCACCACCGGCGTCGATCCGCTGTCGCGGCGGCAGTTCTGGAATCTGATCGATGCCATCCGCGCGCACCAGCCCGGCATGAGCGTGCTGGTGGCCACCGCGTACATGGAAGAGGCCGCGCGCTTCGACTGGCTGGCGGCGATGGACGGGGGGCGGGTGTTGGCGACCGGCGCCCCCGCCCAGTTGCTCGAACGCACCGGCGCCGCGTCCCTGGAGGCGGCTTTCATCCGCCTGTTGCCGGACGACAAGCGCCGTGACCATCGAGAGGTGGAGATTCCGCCGCGCCCAGCCGAGGCCGATGGCGAGGTTGCCATCGAGGCGCAGGACCTGACGGTGCGCTTCGGCGATTTCACCGCGGTGGATGGCGTGAGCCTGCGCATCACGCGCGGCGAGATCTTCGGCTTCCTCGGCTCCAACGGCTGCGGCAAGACCACCACCATGAAGATGCTCACGGGCCTGCTGCCGCCGAGCGAGGGCCGGGCCTGGCTGTTCGGGCACGAGGTGGACCCGCGCGATCTGGCGACCCGGCGGCGCGTCGGCTACATGTCGCAGTTCTTCTCGCTGTATACGGAGCTGACCGTGCGGCAGAACCTGGCGCTGCACGCGCGGCTGTTCCATGTGCCCTCCACCGAGATCCCGCAGCGGGTGGAGGAGATGGTGGCGCGCTTCGATCTGGCTTCCGCCGTCGACAGCCTGCCGAATCAGCTGCCGCTCGGCCACCGCCAGCGCCTCTCGCTCGCGGTGGCCATGATCCACCGGCCGGAGATGCTGATCCTGGACGAGCCGACGTCCGGCGTGGATCCGGTGGCGCGCGACGCCTTCTGGCGCAGCCTGGTCGAACTCTCGCGGCGCGACGGCGTGACCATCTTCATTTCCACCCACTTCATGAACGAGGCCGAGCGCTGCGATCGCATCTCGCTGATGCACGCCGGCCGGGTGCTCGTCACTGGCGCACCCGGTGCTCTTGCCGAGCAGCGGGGCGTGCCGACGCTGGAAGAAGCGTTCATCCGCTCTCTCGAAGACGCGACGGCGACCGGGCCCGCGGAAGCCGGCGAAACGGGCCCCCTTCCCGTCGCGCCGATGACCGGCGGTGCACCGCGAACCCATGCCGAAGCGCAAGGCTGGCGGCGCTTCTTCGACCCGCGACGCACACTCAGCTACGCGCGCCGCGAAGCCCTGGAACTGCGCCGCGACCCCATCCGCCTGACCTTGGCCCTCCTGGGCAGCGTCATCCTGATGTTCGTGATGGGCTACGGCATCAGCCTGGATGTCGAGGACCTGACCTTCGCGGTGCTGGACCGCGACAAGACCACGGTCAGCCGCGACTACGCGCTCAACCTCGAAGGATCCCGCTACTTCATCGAGCGCCCGCCGATCAACGACTACGCCGAGCTCGACTGCCGCATGCGTTCGGGCGAGCTGAGCCTGGCGATCGAGATTCCGCCCGGCTTCGCCCGCGACCTCGCGCGCCGCCGGCCGGTCGAGATCGGCGCCTGGATCGATGGCGCCATGCCCATGCGCGCCGAGACCGTCGGCGGCTATGTGCAGGGGATGCACGCCCAGTGGCTGGCTGCCAAGGCGCGCGAGGCCGGCTACGGCGGGGCGTTGGCGGGCCTGGTCAACATCGAAACCCGGTTCCGCTACAACCCGGACGTGAAGAGCCTGGTGGCCATGGTGCCGGCGGTGATTCCGCTGCTGCTGATGATGATCCCGGCCATGCTCGCGGCGCTCAGCGTGGTGCGCGAGAAGGAGCTCGGCTCGATCACCAACTTCTACGTCACGCCGACGACGCGGCTGGAGTTCCTGCTCGGCAAGCAGTTCGCCTACCTAGTCCTGTCCTTCCTGAGCTTTCTGCTGCTGACGCTGCTGGCGGTCACCGTCTTCGGCGTGCCGCTGAAGGGCAGTTTCGCGACGCTCGCGGCGGCGGCGTTGCTGTATGTGGGCGCCGCCACGGCCATCGGACTGCTGGTATCGACCTTCATGCGCAGCCAGATCGCGGCGCTGTTCGGCACGGCGCTGCTCAGCATCCTGCCGGCGGTCAACTTCTCCGGGATGATCGATCCGGTGTCGTCGCTCGAAGGCGCGGGGCGCGTGATCGGCGAGCTGTATCCGACCACGCACTTCCTGACCATCGCGCGCGGCACCTTCTCCAAGGCGCTGGGTTTTGCCGACCTCGGCGCCGCCTTCGTACCGCTGGCGCTGGCCGGGCCGATCGTGCTCGGGCTGGCCGCCGTGCTGCTGAAGAAGCAGGAGCGCTAGCCCTTGCGCGCGGCCAACATCCTTCACCTCGGCATCAAGGAGCTGCGCAGCCTCATGCGCGATCCGATCATGCTGGTGCTGATCGTCTATGCGTTCACGGTCGGCGTCTACACCGCGGCCACGGCCATGCCGGAAACGCTCAACAAGGCGCCGATCGCCATCGTCGACGAAGACCGGTCGCCCCTGTCGTCGCGCATCGTCGGCGCCTTCTATCCGCCTCATTTCATGCCGCCCGAGCTGATCGATCAGGCCGAGATGGACGCGCGCCTGGACGCCGGGCTCGCTACCTTCGCCCTCGACATCCCGCCCGATTTCCAGCGCGACCTGCTGGCCGGGCGGCGCCCGACCGTCCAGCTCAACGTCGATGCCACGCGCATGAGCCAGGCCTTCTCCGGCAGCGGCTACATCCAGGCCATCGTCGGCGACGAGGTGCGCGCCTTCGCGCAGCGCTATCGCGACGTGCCGCAGCTGCCGGTCGAACTGACGCTGCGGGCGCGCTTCAATCCCGAACTCGACAAGTCCTGGTTCGGCGCCATCATGGAGGTCATCAACAGCGTCACCATGCTGTCCATCGTGCTCACCGGCGCGGCGCTGATCCGCGAGCGCGAGCACGGCACCGTGGAACACCTGCTGGTCATGCCCGTCACCCCGTTCGAGATCATGACCAGCAAGGTGTGGTCGATGGGGCTGGTCGTGCTGGCTGCCACGGCGCTGGCCCTGACCGTCGTGGTGCAGGGCTGGCTGGCGGTGCCGGTGCAAGGCTCGCAGGCGCTGTTCCTGGCCGGGGCGGCGCTGCATCTGTTCGCCACCACCTCCATGGGCATCTTCCTCGGCACGGTCGCCCGCTCCATGCCCCAGTTCGCGCTGCTCCTCATGCTGGTGCTGCTGCCGCTGCAGATGCTCTCCGGCGGCGCCACGCCGCGCGAGAGCATGCCGCAGCTGGTGCAGTTCGTGATGCTGGCCGCGCCCAACACCCATTTCGTGATGCTGGCCCAGGCGATCCTCTACCGCGGTGCCGGGTTGGCGGTCGTCTGGCCGCAGTTCCTCGCCATTGCCGCTATCGGGTCGGCGCTGTTCGGTTTCGCGCTCCTGCGCTTCCGCCGCACCATCGGCACGATGGCCTGAGCGCGCGCACGACAAGCACAGCGCCCACAGCCGCCGGCCGTTGGGCCTGCCCGGAGCTTGGAACAGCAGGCGGAACGTGCCGCAGGCAATGACGCGCCCGGCGCTTGTTCGAGGCGCCTTGCATGCGAGCCTGCATGAACTGTGGCATCGTCGGACAGGGTCGATCATCAGGGGCACATGTCAATGGCCTTCAGTAACCTGTACACGCGCCTGCCGGGAACCCCCGAGCCGATGCACCACTGGCCCGGTCACGGCGGCATTCGCATTGCCGGCGACTCGTGGGGTCCGGCCGACGGGCCGCTGGTCTTGCTGCAGCACGGCGGCGGCCAGACGCGCCACGCCTGGAAGGGCGCCGGCGAGACGCTGGGCGCCGCGGGCTATCACGCCGTCGCCTTCGATGCGCGGGGGCACGGCGACACCGACTGGGCGCCGGACGGCATGTACGGGCAGGACGCGATGGTGCGCGACCTCGAATGCGTGGTCGCGGCCCTGGGCAACCGCCGGCCGGTGCTGGTGGGGGCATCGATGGGCGGCGGTACGAGTCTCGTCGCGGCCGGCGAGTCGCATGTGGATGCGACGGCGCTGGTGCTGGTGGACATCGCCCCCAACATCGAACCCGCGGGCGTGGACAACATCCAGGCCTTCATGAGCCTGAAGCCCGAAGGCTTCGATTCGCTCGAAGAGGTGGCGCAGGCGATCGGGACCTATCAGCCGCACCGCAGGCGTCCGCCCAGCCTGGACGGCCTGGCCAAGAACGTGCGTCTGGGCCCCGACGGCAGGTACCACTGGCATTGGGATCCGCTGTTTCGCGCAGGGGTGCGCAATCTCGAACAGCGTACGAGGCGCCTCGAGGCGTGCGCAGCGAATCTGGACCTGCCGACGCTGCTGGTGCGCGGCGGCCTGTCGGACATCCTGAGCGAAGAGGGCGCGCAGGCCTTCCTGAAGCTGTGTCCGACAGCGGAGTACGTCAGCGTCAGCGGCGCCGGCCACATGGTGGCGGGAGACCGCAACGACGTGTTCGCCGCGGCCGTCATCGAATTCCTCGCGCGCGCCGTGCCCGTCAAGGGCGAGCCGCTGCGCCCACCCCACGAGCTCCGGCCGCTTCGGCAAGGCCCCGACGAGGGCATCGTCGACGTGCCATGAAGCGCACGCACCGGACACGTCGGTCGGGGGATCGGCCTGACGCTCACCGGGGCTGTGCGTGGCCGTCCGCGGCCCACGACAGGACCCGGGGTGCCGGGCCCTGAACGACCTGCTGTCGGGGCAGGTTCAGCTGATCTGCGATCCGCCGGCGACGTCGCCGCCGCGTGGCAAGGCAGGCAAGCTGTGACGGCCCGCCTCAGCGGCGGGGTTGATGAAGGTGCTGCGTCAGCCGGAGACGGCCGAAGTGCGGACCAAGGCCGGCCTGGAGCCGCTCGTCGGCGGCCCCGAAGACACCCGGGTCCTGCGGAAGTCCGACATCGAACACCAAGCCGCCATGATCAGGCGTGAAGGGGCGCGAGGAGTCGGCTGCGCACGCAACGGCTTCAGGCCGGCGGCCGGGCCACCGTGCCGTCGACGTGCAGCGCCTCGATCTCCGCCGCGCCGTAGCCGAGCTCCGCGAGGATCGCGCCGGCATGTTCGCTCAGCCGTGGCGGCAGCCCGGCCGCGCGGCCGGGTGTGGTGCCGAGTTTGACCGGCACGCCGAGGTGGTAGTGGCCCTCGTCCTGAACCGCCATCTGCCGGTGCGCCGCGTGCGGCTGCGTGAGCGCCTGCGCCACGTCGTTCACCGGCCCGGCCGGCACGCCGCTGCGCATCAGGTTCTCGCACAGCGGCGCTGCCTGCAGGCCGGCGAGCGTGCGCTCGATCTCGGCGCGCAGCGCGTCGCGGTGCGCGAGGCGCGACGCCGGGCTCGCGAAGCGGTCGTCGGCGGCCAGGTCGGCGCGGCCCACACATTCGCAGAAGCGCTTGAACTGCCCGTCGTTGACGACGCCGAGGAACAGCTCGCCGTCGGCGGCGCTGTAGCGGTCGTAGGGCGCGATGTTCGGGTGCGAACTGCCCATGCGCTGCGGCACGCGCCCCGAGTAGAACCAGTTCGACGCGTGCGGGATGTGCATGGCCAGCCCGCTGTCGAACAGCGTCGCCTCGACGCGCTGGCCGCGGCCGCTGCGCTCGCGCGCGGCCAGCGCGAGCAGCACGCCGACCATCGCGTTGTAGCCGGTGAGGTAGTCGACCACCGGCACGCCCAGCCGCAGCGGGCCGGAGTCGGGTGTGCCGTTGACGCTCATCAGGCCGCAGATGGCCTGCGCCACCGCGTCGTAGCCCGGCAGGCCGCCGAGCGGCCCGTCGGCGCCGAAGCCGCTGACGCTGCAGTACACGAGCCGCGGGTGGCGCGCCGCGAGCGTGCTCGCGTAGCCGAGGCCCCACTTCTCCATCGTGCCGGGCAGGAAGTTCTCGACCAGTACGTCGGCATCGGCGAGCAGGCGGCCGAGCACCGCGCGGCCCGCAGGCTGCGCGAGGTCGAGCGCGATCGAGCGCTTGCCGCGGTTGAGCGCGCCGAAGTAGGCCACGTCGCCGCGCTCGTCCAGCGGCGGGCCGAAGCGGCGCGCCTCGTCGCCGTCGGGCGGCTCGACCTTGACGACCGAGGCGCCGTGGTCGGCGAGCATCTGCGCACACAGCGGCCCGGCGAGCACGCGCGACAGGTCGACAACGCGCAGCCCGGCCACCGCGCGGGTCGTGGTGACGGGCTCAGCCATGGTGCAGCAGCCGCAGCGCCTCGGCGTGGATCGCCGGCGGAATGGGCACCGACTTGCGCGCGGCCAGGTCGAAGAACAATGCTGCGACGACAATCGTCGTCAACAGCTCGCCATCGGCCGCATCGACGATGTGGTGGACGATGTGGAACACCTTGTCGCCCACCGCCAGCACGCCGCTGCGGATGTCGAGCGCCTTGCCCGAGCGCATCGGCCGGTGGTAGACGATGTCGTAGTCGAGCGCGGCCGAGCCGGTGCCGCTGGCGAACAGCACGCCGCGGTCGATCTTCATCGCCCGGAACAGGTGCGTGATGGCGTCGTTGAAGCGGGCGATGTGCGCACGCGGCGGCGCCACGCCGTCGGGGCCGCATTCCCATGCCTCGACCGAACCGCGGTAGCTGAGCAGCAGCCGGTCGAGCGGCGGCAGGCCTGGAGGCAGAACCGCCGCCATGGGCGGCGGCGGGACGATGTCGGTCAACTCGCCGGCGAGTCCCTCCGCTGCGGCGCGCACGTCGTCGGGCCAGGGGAGGGCGGTGTCGCCGGCGGGGTCGGTCCAGCGCCAGCGCGTCTCGAAGGCCGCGGCCTCGACGCCGGTGTTCTGGTTCACCATGCGGCTGGCGATCGCCATCGTGCCGGCGGCGTCGACGCTGCGGATGCCCGAGCGCACGAAGTAGATGTCGCCGGCGCGCAGTTCGCGCTTGAACAGCGTGCGGTCGGCGACGGGCCGCAGCGCAGCGCGCTCTCCGCGCAGCCGCGAGGGCGGCAGGCCGATGCGCGCGGCCAGGTGGGCCTGCGCGTCGCTCGCCTTGGCCAGGTAGAACTGCACGTTCATGTGGCCCCACTGGTCGCAGTCCCAGGGGTTGACGGCGCCGCGGCCGGTGACGAACACGGGCCCGTTCATCGGCCCGGCTCCTCGGGCAGGCGGCGCTCCAGGGCGCACGCCAGCACGGCGGCGTCGAGCGGCGCCGAGCGGCGCGCGTCGAGGTCCATGTTGACCGTGTAGACCCGGCTCGTCATCGCCACCTGCCCGGTCTCCACCTTCACGAGGCGATGGAAGAAGGTCAGCTTCTTCTCGCTCGCCTCGAGCACGCCGCTTTCCATGCGCACCAGGTCGCCGGCGAGCAGTTCCTTCAGGTAGACGATCTCCTGTTTCACGGCCGCCGGCGCCTGGCGGCGCTCGCGGATGAAGGCCGGCGTGATGCCGATCGAGGCCATCACGTGCCACGCCGCGTCGGACACCTTGGCCACGTAGAACTGCACGTTCATGTGGCCGAGGTGGTCGCATTCGCTCTGCGCGACGCGGCCGAGGTGGGTCTCGACGAGCAGAGGATTCTGGGTGGATGCTGCGTTCGTCACTCGTCGGGCTTGTAGTTGGTTTCCTTGACGATGCGGCGCCACTTGACGAGGTCTGCGTCGATGGTCGCGGCCAGCTGTGCGGGCGTGCTGCCGATCGCTTCGTAGTTCAAGGCCGCAAGACGTTCGCGCACGTCGGGCAGCGCCACGATGCGCGCCACCTCCGTCGACAGACGCGCAACGATCGCGGGCGGCGTGCCGGCGGGGGCCAGGAAGGCGACCCACGTGTCGAGGGTGATGCCCTTGATGCCCGCTTCCTCGAGCGTGGGCACGTCGGGCAGGAGCGGCGAACGCTTCGGAAGCAGCACCGCCAACGGCCGCAGCTTGCCCGACTTGATGTGGGCCATGCCGACGAACGGGTCGACCACCGCGTCGACCTCTCCGCCGACCACGGCCGCGAGCTGCGGGCCGGTGCCCTTGTACGGCACCATCGTGATGTCCGCCTTCAACTCCAGCTTCAGCTGCTCGCCGATCAGCCGCAGCAGCGAGGTGCCGGCGCCGTAGCTGAAGCGGCCCGGGCGCGTGCGTGCCTCCGCGGCGAACTCCTGCATCGTGCGCACCGGCAGAGCGGCGTTGACGACGAACACGCCGCCCGGGTTGGCGACGAGCGAGATCGGCGCGAAGTCCTTGACCGGATCGTAGGGCGCCTTGTAGAGGATGGTGGCGAGGGTCTGCGCGCTGGCCACCGTCATCAGCAGCGTGTAGCCGTCGGGCGCTGCCTTGGCGACGGCGTCGGTGCCGATCATGCCGTTGGCGCCTGGCTTGGGGTCGATGTTGACGGTCTGCTTGAGCGCTTCCGACAGCTTGGCGGCCACCATTCTGGCCACCACGTCGGTGGTCCCGCCAGCGCCGAAGGGCACGATGACGCGCAGCGGCTTGGTCGGATAAGGCTCCGTGGCAGACGCCCACGGCGCCGCGACAAGCGCTGTGGACAAGGCGATGGACCGAAGCGTGCGCAGGATCGAAGCAGGTTTCATCGCGGGTGTCCCTTCGAAGATCGTCTGAGCGTGGATGAACGCGGGCTCACTCGGCCTTGATGCCCGCTGCCTTCACCGTGGCGGCGACCGATTTCAACTCGTCGCGATGCAGGGCCGCGAGCGCTTCGGCGTCGCCCGGTCGTGGCTCGAAGCCGATGGAGCGGACCTTGTCGTGGATCGTCGGATCCTTCAGGATGGTCTGCAGTTCGCCGCGCAGCCTGGCGACGGCGTCGGGGGGTGAGCCTGCCAATGCGAAGAAGCCGATCCAGGCCGAATACACCACGCCGGTCACCCCGGCCTCGGCCACGGTCTCCAGATCAGGCGCCAGCGCCGAGCGCTTCGCACCCGTCTGCGCGAGCGCCCGCAGACGGCCGGCTTTGACGTTGGGTAGGCTGGCCGAAAGCGGTTCGCAGATCAGATCGAGCTGGCCGCCGATCAGGTCGGTGAGGGCCTGGGCCGAGGCCTTGTAGGGCACGCGCGTCAGGTTGATGCCTGCCGCGTGCTTGAGCAGCTCGGTGCACAGCAGCGCCGAACTCGTGCCCGAGCCGTAGTTCAGCCGGCCCGGGGTTGCCTTGGCGGTGGCCAGCAGATCGCGCATCGACTTCAGCGGCGAGGCCGCCGGCACGACGAAGGCGAAGGGCGCGTCGGCGGCCAGGGCCAGCGGCACGAAGTCCTTCAGCGGATCGACCGGGAAGTTGGCGTACAGGAAGACGTTGGCCGCGATCGTCGTGCTCGAGCCGAGCAGGATCGTGTAGCCGTCCGGTGCGGCCTTTGCTGCGGCGCTCACGCCCAGCACGCCGCCCGCACCGGCGCGGTTGTCGACCACGACGGTGTGGCCGAGGCGGTCGCCGAGCGCCTGCGCGACGAGCCGCGCGAGCGCGTCCGTGCTGCCGCCCGCGCCCTGGGGCACGATCATCTGGATCGACTTCGTCGGCCACGGCTGCTGCGCGTTTGCGGGCAACCCCGCAAGAAGGGTCGCCAGCGCCCACGCGCCGGCCATGAACTTGAGGGGATTCATTGCGTCTCCTGAGGAAGGGGTGGGAAAGGCCGCCGCATCGCTGCGTGCGGCGCCCGCTGCCTAAAATCGGCGCGGGCCGATGAAGGCTCGACACTGGAGAAGACATGTCCGATGCCGCCGTGCTCGTCAGCCGCCGCGACTTCGTCTGCGAGATCACGCTGAACCGCCCCGAACAGCGCAACTCGATGGCGCCCGAGCTGCTGGAGGCCTTTCAGCAGGTGATCGACCGGGTGAAGGAGGACCGCGAGATCCGCTGCGTGATCATCACCGGCAGCGGCGCGAACTTCTGCGCGGGCGCCGACTTCCGCAGCGCCATCCTCGATCGCCGCGGGCAGCTGCCGCACGAGGCGTCGTTCGAGATCTACCGCCCCTTCCTGACCATCCTCGACGTGCGCGTGCCGGTGATCGCGGCGATGAACGGCCACGCGATCGGCGGCGGCTTCGGCCTGGGGCTGGTGTGCGACCTGCGCGTGGCCAACCGCGACGCGCGCTACGGCGCCAACTTCGCGCGCCTGGGCCTGCATTCGGGCATGGCCATCAGCTACCTGCTGCCGCGCATCGCCGGCGTGCCGCGCGCCGCCGAGCTGCTGTTCACCGGGCGCGTGTTCTCCGGAGCGCAGGCCGCCGAGATGGGCATCGCCAACCATGCGGTGGCGGCGGATGAGGTACTCGCGCGCTCGCGCGAACTCGCCGACGAGATCGCGGCGTGCGCGCCGGTGGCGGTGCAGATGCTCAAGCGCTCGCTCTACCGCGGCCTGCAGTGGGACCCGAAGTCGGCCGGCGAGTGGGAGGCGCAATTGCAATCGCGCACCTTCGAGATGGCCGACGCGAAGGAGGGCGTCGACGCGCTGCTGGCCAAGCGCGAGCCGAGCTTCCGCGGCGTCTAGAAGACTCGGCGGCATGCGGCGGGCGGCGCGGGCGCGGCGGTTCACTGGGATGGGCCGGCGGAGCCCGCCCCCGCGGTGACGTTCGACGCGGCCAGCGCCGCGATCTCCGCGCCGCTGTAGCCGGCCTCGGCCAGCAGTTCCGCGCTGTGTTCGCCGAGCCGCGGCGCGAGCCGGTCCATGACGGGCGGCGTGCGCGTCCAGCGCGCCGGCGAGCGCAGCGTCACGACAGTCCCGTCCGTCGGGTGCTCGGTGTGCTGGAAGAAGCCGACAGCGCGCAGGTGCGGGTCGTCGATCAGCGATTCCAGCGTTTGCAGCGGGCCGCACGGGACGTCGGCCGCGGACAGGATCTCCAGCCACTCGGCGGTGCTGCGCGTGCGGAAGACCGCCTCGAGCCAGGCGTAGACCTCGGCCGAGTGGTCGGTTCTTGACTGCAGCGTGGCGAAGCGAGGGTCCTGCATGCGCTCGGCTTCGCCGATGCGCTCGAGCACCGCGCGCCACTGCCGGTCGTTGATGATGAAGGTGCAGACGTGGCCGTCGAGCGTGCGGAAGGGGCGCCGGTCGCGGCTCAGGTGGCGCGGGTAGCCGGGCGGGCCGAGTGGCGGGTCGAACGACTGGCCCATCAGGTGGTCGCCGAGCACGCCCTGCGCGAGCGTCTCGAACATCGGAACCTCGATCGCCTGGCCCTCGCCGGTGCGCAGCTTGTGCACCAGCGCGCCGAGCACGGCGTTGACCAGCGCGATGCCCGAGTAGCGGTCGGCCATCGCCATCGGGATGTAGCGCGGCTCGGCGCCGCCGGCACGCTCGAACAGGCTCGGGATCGCCGACATGCCCTGCATCAGGTCGTCGAGCGCGGGCTTGGCGGCATACGGTCCGTCCTGGCCGAAGCCGACGGCGCCGACGTAGACGATGCCGGGGTTGACGGCCGCCACCGCCTCATACGACAGCCCGAGCCGCGCCATCGCCAGCGGCCGCACGTTGTAGACGAACACGTCGACCTTGGCGGCCAGGCGCAGAAGCGCCTCGAGCCCGGCCGGCTGCTTCAGGTCGAGCACGATGCTGCGCTTGTTGCGGTTGTTCTGCTGGAAGATGCCGCCCATGCCCGGGCTGGGCTCCGGGCCGATGCCGCGCACGACATCGCCTTCGTGCGGCTCGACCTTGATCACGTCGGCGCCCATGTCGCCAAGAAGCTGGGTCGCGAACGGACCCAGCAGGTAGCTCGTCAGGTCCAGCACGCGGATGCCGCGCAGGGCGCTCATGATCGGTCCTTCAGCGGGAGCTGCATGCCACGATCGCCTGCCATGCCGAGCGCCCGCCACGCTCGCGCACGGCTTGCACCAGCACGCGGGCCCAGTCAGCCTCGGTGCCATGCTCGTCGCGCCAGGCGTGCAGGCGCAACGTGCTGCGGTGCAGGGCGTGCTCGGCTGTCACGCCGATGGCGCCGTGCAACTGGTGGCCGATGCGCGCGGCCAGGCCCGCCGCTTCGCCGGCGCGCAGCTTGGCCGTCGCCGCGGCGGCGATGAACCAGGGCGTGCCTTCGCTCGCCGCGGCTGCCTGCACGGCGACACGCGCAGCGGCCGCCTCCTCGGCCAGCTGCGCGAGCTGGTGCTGCACGGCCTGGAACTGGCCGATGGCGCGCCCGAACTGCGCCCGCTCGGCGGTGTAGGCCAGCGACAGCTCGAGCACACGGCCGAGCGCACCGGCCATCTCGGCTGCGGTGAGCAGCGCGGCGCGCGCGAGGATGTCGGCCACCGTCAGGCCAGCGAGGGGCCGGCATTCCGCGGCGCCGCCCGGCGCTTTGCAGGAGACGCGGCCGGCGGGGTCGACCCGCCGGCACGCCGCCTGCACGCTGCAGGTGGCGCGTGGCAGCCAGAGCAGCCAGGCGTCCTGTTCGGCTCGCCCGCCGACGAGTGCGACATGCGCGGCGTCGGTCGCCCAGGGCACCGCCGGCTCGTCGAGGTCGAGGGGCCCGCTTGCGTCCGACAGATCGGCAGTGGTGAAGGCCAACGCCACCGGCCCGGGCGCGTCGGCGCCGAGCCCCGCGCGCGCGCGCAGCCAGCCCGCGAGCACCGCCTCGGCCAGCGGCAGCGGCACGCCCGCGGCGCCCGCACGTTCGAGCAGCGTGCAGGCGTCCAGCCAGTCGCCGCCGGCGCCGCCCCGGTCTTCCGGAACCAGCAGCTGCGCGGGCCCGAGGTCCTCGATGGAGTCCCACAGGCCCTGCTGCCACTGCCCGGCGTCCGCCGCAGCCAGGGCAGCCGGCGCGCTGCGCGAGAACAGCCGGTCGGCCGCGTCGGCCAGGGGGCGGGCTAGGTCGCTCATCGGGCCTGCAGGTGCTTGGCGATCATGTTGCGCAGCACCTCGTTCGTGCCCCCGCGCAGGTTGTAGGTCGGCGCCAGCGGCCAAGCGCCGGCCAGCAGCGCCGCAAGCGTGGCATCGCCGGCCAGGCGATCGTCGGCCGACATCGCCTCGCGCACGATCTCCAGCGAGTCGCGCTCGAAGTTCGTGCCCAGGTCCTTGACCATGGCCGCCTCGATAACCGGCGAGCCGCCGGTCTCGAGCGCGCCCCAGATGGCGAGGCTCATGTTGCGCAGGGTGATCAGCCGCGCGAGCAGCCGGCCGGCCGCGATGTCGCCCGCTGCCGGCGCGGCGTCGAGCACCAGTTGCAGGCAGCGCTCGACGATCGGCATCGTGCTGAGGAAGCGCTCGGGGCCACTGCGCTCGTAGGCCAGCTCGCTGGTCACCTGCTTCCAGCCTTCGCCCGCGGCGCCGACGAGCCGCTCGGGCGGCAGCTCGACGCCGTCGAACACGACCTCGTTGAAGTGGTGGCTGCCGTCGAGCATGCGGATCGGGCGGATCGTCACGCCCGGCGCGTGCAGGTCGACGATGAACTGGCTCAGCCCCGCGTGGCGCGCCTTCGGGTCGAGCGGCTCGGTGCGGCACAGCACGATCGCGAAGTGCGCGATGTGCGCGCCGCTGGTCCACACCTTGCGGCCCTCGAGCACCCATCGCCCGTCGCGCAGCGAGGCGCGGCTGCGCACCGAGGCGAGGTCGGAGCCGACGTCGGGCTCGCTCATGCCGATGGCGAAGTAGGTGGTGCCGGCGGCGATGCGCGGTAGGAACTCGCGGCGCTGCGCCTCGCTGCCGAAGCGCATCAGCAGCGGCGCGCTCTGGCGCGCGGCGATCCAGTGCGCGCCCACCGGCGCGCCGGCGGCCAGCAGTTCCTCGTTGATGGTCAGCGTGTCGAAGGCGCTGCCGCCGCGGCCGCCGCAGGCCACCGGCCAGTGGTAGCCGATCCAGCCGCGCGCACCGAGCCGCTGGCTGAAGGCGGGGTCGAGGCCTTCGGTCCAGGAGTTGCAGATCGGCGCGAAGCCTCCGCTGCGGACTTCCTCGGCGATGAACTCGCGCACCTGTTCGCGCAGCCCGGCGGTGGCGGCGCCGATGGCGGGGAGGTCGAGACGAGGGTCGAGGAACAGCATGAAGTCGATGGCATGCGCGTCGAGTGGAGTATTCTACCAACCGTTAGTTTGTCGCTCAGGCCAAACCCCAACCACCGGGAACACCGTCATGTCCAACCGCTCGCTCGACGACCTCAACCCCGGAGACGTGTTCAAGAGCTACGGCCGCACCGTCACCGAGACCGACATCGTGCTGTTCACCAGCCTCGCGGGGCTGAAGCTGCCGATCTTCATCAACGAGGAGTTCGCGAAGAAGCACACCTCGTTCGGCGGCCGCATCTGCCCCGGGCTGCTCACGGCGACCATCGCCGCGGGCATGATGGAGGAGATCCTCGGCCCGGCCACCATCGCCGCGCTCGAACTGACCGACTTCAGGTTCACCGTGCCGGTGCGCCCGGGCGACACCCTGCGCGCCGAGATCACGGTCGAGGGCAAGAAGAACCTGTCCGACGGCCAGCGCGGCATCATGCAGGGGAGGGTGCGCGTGTTCAACCAGCGCGCCGAACAGGTGTTCGAGTTCAGCGAGAAGCTGATGATGCGCCGGGGCCGCGTCGATGATCTGGTGTAGGCGCGGCTACGCGCTCTTCGCCGGAACGATCAGCGCGTCCAGCGCCAGCACGCCACGGCCGCGTGGCAGCACGAGCAGCGGGTTGATGTCGATGCTGTCGATCGCATCGGCGTGGCGCGCTGCGTAGACCGACAGCGCGGTGATCGCTGCGGCCAGCGCGTCCACGTCCGCCGGCGGCTGGCCGCGCACGCCTTCGAGCAGCACCCGGCCCTTGACCTCGTCGATCATCGCGCGGGCCGTGTCGACGCCGAAGGGCGCGACGCGGAAGGCGACGTCCTTGAAGGCCTCGACGAACACGCCGCCGAGGCCGAACATGACCACCGGGCCGAACACCGGGTCGCGCGCCACGCCCAGCACGGTCTCGACGCCGCGCCCGGCCATCTGCGCGACCACCACGCCGTCGATCCGCGCCCCGGGTGCCTTCTCGCGCGCCCTCTCCAGCAGGGTGACATGGGCCTCGCGCAACTGGGCCTCGTCGCGCAGGCCGACGATGACCCCGCCGATCTCGCTCTTGTGTGCGATGTCGGCCGAAGCGATCTTCAGCACCACCGGCCAGCCCAGCTCGGCGGCGGCCCGCACGGCTTCGTCGGCGCCGGCGGCGACGCGCTCACGCACCACAGGGATGCCGGCGCTGGCCAGCACCCCCTTGGCGTCGACCTCGTTGACGGCGCGCCGTGGCGGCGGCAGGGCACCTCGGGGCAGCAGCGGGGGTGCTGCCGGAGCCCTGCGCTGCCCGAAGGCAACGAGCGCCGCGACGGCGCGCACCGCGCGCGTCGGCTCGTCGAACAGCGTGATCCCCGCGGCCTCGTAGAGCTTGCGCACCTCGGGCGAGGCGAGCGTCGAGACGATTACCGTGCGGTCGGGAAACCGCTGCTGCACGGCCGTCAGCTGCTCGAGCAGCGCCGTGCTGAGGCCTAGCACCTGGCCGACGCTGGACAGGAAGGCGACAACGACGTCGTAGCCGCCTTCCTCGAGCATGACGGCGAAGTTGCTCTCGAACAGCGACAGGTCGTTGACCAACTGGGCTGTCATGTCCACCGGGTTGCGCGGGCCGCAGAACGGCAGCCTTTGCTTGAGACGGCGCTGCGCATCCTCGGGCATGGGCGCCACGTCCAGGCCTACCTCGTCGGCCACGTCGGCCATCAGCGCGCCCACGCCACCCGACACGGTGAGCAGCCCGACACGTCGCCCACGCGGCAGCGGCGCGGGGGACGCTGCCGCGTAAGCGATGTCGAACAACTCGTCGATGCTGCGCGCGCGCTGCACGCCGAACTGCCGGAACACGCCGTCGTAGACCGCGTCCGAACCGGCCAGCGACGCGGTGTGCGAGGCCGCCGCCTGCGCGCCGGCCTCCGAGCGGCCGACCTTCATCACGACGACGCGCTTGCCGCGCTCGCGCGCCAGCGCCAGCGCGTCGAACAGGCGCTGCCGGTCGTTCGCGGCCTCGAGGTAGCCGACGATGACCTGCGTCGCCTCGTCGCGCGCGAAATGCTCGACGCAGTCGGCGAAGTCCACGTCGCTCTGGTTGCCGGTGGTGATCCACAGGTTGAGCCCCAGAGCGCGCTGGCGGATCAGCGACAGGCAGTAGCCGCCGAACGCGCCGCTCTGGCTCACCAGGCTGATGCGGCCGGGCACCAGGCCGAAGCCGGCCGCGCTCGGCGTGAAGGTGCCGAGCAGGCGGCGCCGCACGCTGATGAGCCCCATGCAGTTCGGCCCGACCACGCGCATGCCGCTGTGCCGCGCCAGCGCGGTGATGCCCGTCTGCCACGCGGCGCCTTCGCCGCCCACCTCGGCGAAGCCGGAGCTGAGCACGACCGCGCCGCGCACGCCGCTGGCCGCGCAGTCCTCCAGCGCCGCGAGCACCGCGGGCGCCGGCACGGCGACGATCGCCAGGTCCACCGGACCCGGCACGGCGGCGACCGTGGCGTACGACGGCAGCCCCTGGATCTGCGGCGCCTTCGGGTTGATCGGGTAGAGCGGGCCCTCGAAGCCGTTGTTCTTCAGGAAGTCCAGCGGCCGGCCGCCGATCTTGGTCGGGTCGGAGGAGGCCCCGTAGACTGCGATCGATCGCGGATCGAACAGCGGGTCCAGCGACGGCCGCGCCGGCGCGGCCGCCCCGGCGGACGTGTGATCGGATGGCATCGCGACCGCCTCAGTGGATCGACATGCCGCCGTCGACGCCGATGAGCTGGCCGGTGACGTAGCTCGCACCCTCCGAGGCGAGGAAGACCCACACGGGAGCGATCTCCTCGGGCTCGGCCCAGCGGCCGAGCGGCACGCGGGCAAGGTAGGTTTCCTTGAAGCGCGGGTCGGTGCGGATGGTCTCGGTCATCGGCGTGGCGGCCCCGGGGGCGACGCAGTTGACGACGATGTTGTAGCGCGCCAGCTCGCGCGCCGCGGACTTGGTGAAGCCGATCAGCCCGGCCTTGGCCGAGCCGTAGTTGATCTGCCCGATCGTGCCCAGGATGCCGGCGGTCGAGATGGTGTTGATGATCCAGCCGCGCTGGCGCTCGATCATGCCGCCGACCACCGCCTGCAGGCAGTTGAAGCTGCCGCTGAGGTGCACGTCCAGCACCTGCTGCCACTGGTGCTGCGACATCTTGTGCAGCATCGCGGTGCGCGTGATGCCGGCGTTGTTGGCCAGCACGTCGACCGGGCCGAAGCGCGCCACGGTGGCGGCGACCATCTCGTCCACCTGCGCGCGATCGGCCACGTCGCACTTGAAGGCCGCCGCCTCTCCGCCGGCTGCGCCGATGGCCTGCGCCACCTGCTCGGCCGTCTCGAGGTTCCAGTCGACCACCGCCACCTTCGCCGCCTGCGCCGCATAGGCGCGCGCGATGCCCGCGCCGATGCCCTGGCCTGCGCCGGTGACGATCGCTACCTTGCCCGCGAGGGCCTTGCCGTTGAACATGGATGTCGCTCCTCTTGGTCCGGATTCGTCGCTCATAAATCGAACGAGTGTTTGTTAGAATAGCGCAAAGTGCCGACACCTGATCGCAAGCGCGGGAGGCGTACCGGCCGGGGGTGACCATGCAGGCGATCGTTCTCCAGGGCTACGGCGGGCCCGAGCAGTTCAGCGCCGCCCTTCTGCCGGATCCGGCGCCGGGCGTGGGCGAAGTGCTGGTGCGCCTGCGCGCATGCGGCGTGTGCTACCACGACGTGATGGCGCGCCAGGGTCACTTTCCCCGCACCGCGTTGCCCGGCGTGATCGGCCACGAGATGGCGGGCGAGATCGCCGCGTTCGGCCCGGGCTGCTCGTCAACGCTCGGCGTCGGCGCGCGCGTCGCCATCCTGATGAAGGACCATTGCGGCCATTGCGCGCAGTGCATCCGCGCGCGCGACCACCTGTGCGAAAGCGGCGCCGGCCTGTACGGCGAGGCGGTGCCGGGCGGCTATGCGGAGTACGTCGCCGTGGCCGAGCGCGCGCTGGTGCCCATTCCGGACGGCGTCTCGTTCGAGCAGGCGGCGGCGGTGCCGTGCGCCTTGGGCACCGCATACCACGGGCTGCAGAAGGTCGCCGCGGTGCGGCCGGGCGAGGCGGTGCTCGTCACCGGCGCCAGCGGCGGCGTCGGCATACATGCGGTGCAGGTCGCGCGCATGCTGGGTGCGCGCACCATCGCCGTCACCACCTCGGCCGCCAAGCGCGACTTCCTCGTCGAAAACGGCGCGGACGACGTGATCGTCAGCCCCGACCTCGACTTTGCGGCCGAGGCGCGCCGGCTTACCGGCGGCACGGGCGTCGACGTGGTCTTCAACATCGTCGGCCAGATGGCCTGGACGGCGGCGCTGAAGGGCATGGCGGTGGGCGCGCGGCACGTCTTCGTCGGCAACCTGAACGCGGCGCCGGTATCGCTGCGCCCGGCGCATGCGATCCTGAAGGAGATGGCCTTCCTCGGCACCGACGGCGTCACGCGGGCCGAGGTGCAAACGCTGCTCGAGCTCGTACGCCTGGGCCGGCTGCGCCCGGTGGTGGGCGGCACGCTGGCGCTGGCCAACGCGGCGCAGGCGCACCGGATGATGGAATCGCGCGAGGCCTGCGGGCGCCTCGTGCTCACGATGTGATGTCGAGGAACCGATGATCGACCTGACCGCCCGGCTCGACGAGCCGACCGAGGTGCAGCGCATGCTGCGCGACGCCGCCGCCGACTTCTTCGGCGCCGACGGCGAGGGCCAGCGCCTGCGCGAGTGGCGCGGGCGCCTGCCCGGCCATGACCGCGCGCGCTGGCAGCGCATGGCCGAGCTGGGCTGGCTCGGCCTGTGCCTGCCCGAGGCGCTGGGCGGCAGCGGCTGTGCGCTGGCCGATGCCGTGCCGCTGCTCGAACAGTGCGGACGGGCATTGGCTCCCGAGCCGCTGGTGGCCGGTGCGCTGCTGCCGGGCTGGGCGCTGCTGCACGGCGAGTCGCAGGCGCTGCGCGAGCGCTGGCTGCCGGCGCTGGCGCGCGGCGAGGCGCAGCTCGCGCTCGCCTGGCAGGACGGCGGACACGACGGCACCGCCGAGCCCGAAGCGCTGCGTGCCGGCCAGCGCGGCATTGGCTTCGTGCTCGACGGCGCCAGGCGCTTCGTCGCTGCCGCGGCCGGCGCCGACGCATTCGTCGTCTCCGCGGCCGGCGCCGAAGGCCCGCTGCTGCTGCTGGTCGAATCCGGTGCGCCCGGATTGACGCTCACGACGCAGCCGCGCGTGGATGGCGGCTTCTGGGGCGAGCTGCGCTTCGAGGGCGTGGAGGTGGCCGCCACGGCGGTGGTCGCCGGCCCGCGCCAGGCGCAGGCGGTGCTCGAGCGCGCGCTCGATCTCGCGCGCGTCGCGTCCGCCGCGGAGCTGCTCGGCGTCATGGCGCGCGCGCTGGAGACGAGCATCGCCTACATCGGCGTGCGCGAGCAGTTCGGCCGTGCGGTCGGCAGCTTCCAGGGCTTGCAGCATCGTGCTGCCGATCTGCTCGTCCAGGTCGAGCTGACGCGCTCGGTGGTCCTGCAGTCGGCCGCCGCGGCGGAGGGGCCGCGCCTTGCGCTCGCCGCGAGTCAGGCGCAGGCGCGCGCATCGGCGGCCGCGCTCGAGGTGACGAAGGCCTGCATCCAGCTGCACGGCGGCATCGGCTACACCGACGAATGCGCCATCGGCCTGTACCTGAAGAAGGCCATGGTCGGGGCAGCGTGGCTGGGCAGCGCCGCCTGGCACCGCCGCCGCTACAACGCGCTCGCCGACGCAGCCGCGACGGGCGACGAGACGGCCGAGCCCGAACTGATCGCGGACGGCCCGGCGCCGATCCGGCGCGACGAGTTGCGCCGCTGGCTGGCCGACAATTTCCCGCCCGAGTGGCGCTATCCGTCCAGTCGCCTGAGCCAGCGCGCGACGAGCGCCTGGCATGCCAAGCTTTACGCCAAGGGCTGGGCCGCGCCCAACTGGCCGAAGGAACACGGCGGCATGGGCCTGAGCGCCTACGAACAGGTCGCATTCCAGGCCGAGTTCGACCGCCACGGCATCGTGATCGCGCCCAACATGGCCATCGTGATGCTCGGCCCGCTGATCATCCGCTACGGCACCGAGCAGCAAAAGCGCGAGATCCTGCCGCGCATCCTGTCGGGCGAGGTGCTGTGGTGCCAGGGGTATTCCGAGCCGTCGGCCGGCTCCGACCTCGCGAGCCTGCGCACCACCGCGGTGGCCGACGGCGACAGCTTCGTCGTCAACGGGCAGAAGATCTGGACGTCGTTCGCGCACGAGGCCGACTGGATCTTCCTGCTCGTGCGCACCGACCCCAAGGCGAAGAAACAGGAGGGCATCAGCTTCCTGTTGGCCGACATGCGCACGCCGGGCATCACCGTCAAGCGCATCCGCAACCTGAGCGGCAACGCCGAGTTCTGCGAGACCTTCTTCGACAACGTGCGCGTGCCGCGCGCCAACCTGGTGGGCGGGCTGAACCAGGGCTGGACCATGGCCAAGTCGCTGCTCGGCTCCGAGCGCATCATGATCGGCAGCCCGCGGGGTGCCCGCGCACCGCTGCTGCGCCTGCGCGACCTGGCGCGCTCGACCGGCGCCGACTGCGATCCGGTCTGGCGCGCACGTTTCGACCAGCTGCGGCTCGACGTCGACGACCTCGAGGCGCTGTACGTGCGCTGCGTGGAGGTGCTGCGACGTGGCCGCGAGCTCGGCCCCGAGGTGTCGATGCTCAAGATCTGGATCACCGAGGCGCAGCAGCGCGTCGCCGACCTGCTCGTGGAGACTGCCGGCGCCGCCGGCGTGGCCGACGCGTCGCTGGATCTGCCGGGCGGAGCGCTGCATCCGGCCAACCTGTTCTTCTCGGCGCGTCCGGCCAGCATCTACGGCGGCAGCAACGAGATCCAGCGCAACATCCTGGCCAAGGCCGTGCTCGAGCTCCCGGGCTGACCAACGAGGGAAAGGCCCATGACCGACGCCGCCAACTGGGACCGGGGCCCCGGCCCCGACGCGATGTTCGCGACGTTTCTTGCCGCCGGCGAGTTCCGCATCCAGCACTGCGGCGCCTGCGGGCGCCATGTGTTCTACCCGCGCGTGGCATGCAGTCACTGCGGCAGCGTCGAGCTGCGCTGGGTCGCCGCCAGCGGGCGCGGCGTGGTGCATGCCGTCAGCGTGGTGCAGCGGCGCGAGGACAAGGGCGGGCCGTACAACGTGGTGCTGGTCGACCTCGACGAGGGGCCGCGCATGATGAGCCGCGTCGACGGCCTGGCACACGACGCGGTGCGCATCGGCCTGCCGGTCCGGGCGCGCGTGGGCACCGGCGTGAACGGCGAGCCCTGTGTCGTGTTCGACGCCGCGGCCGATTCCGCTGGAGCTAGGCAGTGAGCGCCGGCGGCATCCGGGGCTGCGCCTCGATCGTCGGCGTCGCGCTCGCCGGGCTCGGCGAAGCGCCGGGCCGCAGTTCCGAGGAGATCGCCGTCGAGGCGAGCGTGAAGGCGCTGGCCGAGGCGGGGCTGACGACGCGTCATGTGGATGCGGTGTTCGGAGCGCTGCCCGGCAACTCCAACCCGCTGTCGGCGCTGCTGATCGCCGAGATGCTCGGCATCCAGCCGGCCTTCACCGACAACAGCCGCACCGGCGGCTCGGCCTTCCTGTCGCACACGCTGACGGCGGCGATGGCCCTGAGCGAGGGGCTGTGCGAGACGGCGCTGATCTTCTACGGCAGCAACCAGCGCACCGCGTCGGGCAAGCTCGTGTCTTCGGTCCAGCCCTTCGCCTACGAAGCGCCGTACGCGCCGATCTTCCCGGCCACCTCGTACGCGCTGGCGGCGTCGCGCCACATGCACGAGTACGGCACCACGCGCGAGCAGCTCGCGGCGGTGGCGGTGGCGGCGCGTGCGTGGGCCAACCTCAACCCGGAGGCGTTCGCGCGCGGGCCGCTGACGGTGGCCGACGTGCTGGCCGCGCGCATGGTCTCCAGCCCGCTGACGGTGCGCGACTGCTGCCTCGTCACCGACGGCGGCGCCGCGCTGGTGATGGCGCGCGCCGACCGCGCCCGCCATCTGCCGAAGAAGCCCGTCCACCTGCTCGGCGCGGCGGCGGCGACGACGCACATGAACATCATGGCGATGGGCGATCTCACCTGCACCGCGGCGCAGGACTCGGGCCGGCGTGCGCTGGCGATGGCCGGCGTCTCGGTGCGCGACATCGACGTCGTCGAGCTGTACGACGCCTTCACCATCAACACCATCCTGTTTCTCGAGGACCTCGGGTTCTGCGCCAAGGGCGAGGGCGGACCGTTCGTGGCCGGCGGCGCCATCGCTCCCGGCGGCGCGCTGCCGGTCAACACCAACGGCGGCGGGCTGTCGTGCGTGCATCCGGGCATGTACGGCATGTTCACGCTCGTCGAGGCGGTGCGCCAGCTGCGCGGCGAGGCCGGCGCGCGGCAGGTGGCCGGCGCCGAACTTGCGCTGTGCCACGGCAACGGCGGCGTGCTGTCGAGCCAGATCACCAACGTGCTGGGCACCGATGCCACCCTCTGATCCCATCGCCCCCGAGGCCTTCTTCCCGGCGCTGCCGGTCGAGACCATCGTCGTCTCCGGGGTGAAGGCGCTGCGCGTGGGCCGCGGGCCGACGCTGCTGCTGCTGCACGGCGGCACCGGTTCGTGGACGCACTGGGTGCGCAACATCGAGCCCTTGTCGCATCACTTCAGCCTCGTCGTGCCCGACCTGCCGGGCATGGGCGAGTCGCTCGACGTGCCGGCCGATTCCGACCTCGACGGCTACGGCCGCTACCTGCTCGCCGCCGTCACCGGCGGCCTGGTGGCGCCGGGCTTGCCGTTCGCGGTGGCCGGCTTCTCGTGGGGCGGCGTGATGACCGCCTGGCACGCGGCGCAGTTGCCGGAACAGGTGTTCGCCGCCGGCCTGCTGGCGCCCGGCGGCTTTCCGCCGGGCTGCTGGCACCGGCCGCCGCTCCGGCCGGTGCCGCCCGGCGCGAGCGACGCCGAGGCCGATGCCATCCACCGCGCCAACCTCGAGATGATGATGATCGCCGAGCCCGCGAGCATCGACGCGCTGACGGTGGCGATGCAGCGGCGCAACC
>VFQO010010888.1_pt1 | contig 32217 bp, 27 predicted proteins | sample 3512331 | NCBI WGS metagenome assembly VFQO01 (sample SAMN10412371, study PRJNA504923) | tailings metagenome | isolation source: Replicate 3 from Balatoc abandoned mine | place: Philippines: Itogon, Benguet | collected 2017-08-28 | reverse complement strand
GTAGGCGGTGTGATGGTTGTTCCGGCCCAAGTTTGTGCTCCGGTTGTTTTTTCGGTGCGCAGCGTGCGGTTGGTGCTATCGGTAGGCGAAGGAGCAAGGGTTGAAACATTGCCGCCGAAATCGGTGAATACATAATTCAAGGTCAAATCATCCCAAGTGATGGGCAAGTTGATTACGGGTGGTGGTGGAACCACTGGTCCACCGCCGAAGAATACCGAATCGGCAAAGAAAATGGCACCTGTGCCCGGAGTTCCAAATCCATAGAAAATGGAAAGCATATTGTAGGTGGTGCTAAAGTTAATGGGGGCGGTGCCAGTAACATGACTGGCAAAGTTAAATACAAGATCCTGCCATCCGATGGCAGTAGTGGTATCTTCGGTTTCTACCGATAGAGCACCATTTGCAGCGTTTTCGGCTTTCAAGCGTACGATGATGCCAGCAGCAGGCGCATGCACTTTTACGGTAATAGAGGTGGCACCGGCCGCAAATGGAATGGGAATCGACAAGCCTCCAGGAGGAGTCATGGTAGTGCCTGCCCATGTTTGCGCGCCGGCAGTTTTCACGGTGCGCAGGGTGCGGTTGGTACTGTCGGTAGGCGAAGGGGCTAAATTAGAAGCATTGCCACCAAAATCGGTGAATACGTAGTTCAGGGTTAAGTCATCCCATGTAATGGGCAAGTTAACGCTGGCAGGAGGTGGAGGCGGAGAACCCGCATTTCCACCGAAGAAAACAGAGTCGGCATAAAATACTGCCCCTGTGCCTGAAGCACCAAACCCGTAAAAAATAGAAAGCATGTTGTAGGTAGTGGCAAAGTTGATGGGTGCTGTGCCTGCTGCCTGGTTGGCGAAGTTAAACACCAAGTTCTGCCAGCCACTGCTGGTGGTCAATACTTCGGTTTCTACCGATAAAGTGGGATTGCCAGCCGTTTCGGCTTTGAGACGCACCGGAATGCCACTGGCTGGTGCATGCACTTTTACGGTCATGGTGGTTGCCCCGGCAGCAAATGGAATGGCGGTGGTTAAACCTGCAGGAGGAGTGATGGTGGTACCTGCCCAAGTTTGGGCACCAGGGGTTTTTTCGGTACGAAGGGTGCGGTTGGTGCTATCGGTTGGCGATGGGGCCAAGGTTGAAACGTTGCCGCCAAAATCGGTGAAAACATAGCCGATGGCCAAGTCGTCCCAAGTAATGGGCAAGGTAGTTTGTGGCGGTGCTGGTAGGAGATTCCAACTGGTTTGAGCGATGAGGCCATCAACAGTGATGTTTTGTGCGGCATTGTACTGACGCAAAGCCACATATTGTAGGGCTGGGGCATCGGCTGCGGTACCAGCGAGTGGGCCAATGGCTGGTGTTGCAGGTTCCGTGGCAATATTGCTTCCGTCGGCAAAAACATACAAACTCACAGAGTCGTTGCCTGTACCTGGCACGAATTGGTATTTTACCACTACTAAGTAGGTCTGGCCGGTGTCGAGGTTGGTAGCAGTTGTGTTGGAAGTAGTGGCCAGGTTGAACTCAAGACCCAATTTGTATTGAGCGGCAGTAGGGCCAGGTGCAATAAATGTGCGTGCCCTGAAGGCGGTAGAAGCGGCAGTGAAAACAGGTGCTGCTACGTTGGCATAATCACCAGTATGCAGGAAAAAACCTGCATTGGTGGTGGTTACGGCTCCATTGACGCGCATCAAAAAAGAGATGTAAACATTTCCTGAGGTAACGCTGCTACTAAATGGCCGATTTTCATCAGAACCGGTGTTGTTTACCGCGGCCGCATTGCCAATGCCGCTGCCAAGGTAGGGGGTGGTGGTCCAGCTTAGGCCGCCATTACGCACCCGGATAGGGTTGGTTGCTCCGGCGCTGTGGGCAAACCAGCCATTGCTTTGCAGCAACGAATCGGCGGGATAATTAAAGTGCTCTACCAGTAGGGGTGCTTGAGCTGTGGCCTGAAAGGCGAACAAGGCAAGCACCAAAAGAGCGTAGATTTTTTTCATACAACGAGTTTTAGTACATTTTACCATAAATATACTTTTTTCTTTTTCTTCATCAACATACCAATTAAAAAATGGAAGGCATACCAGTTGGGATGTTGGGGCTATTTCCGTGTCATTTATGCTGAATTTGCCGTTTTTGACTTCACCAAAAGCCCCACATAAGCTCAAAAAAAAGCCGGACGCTTCCCGCAGGAAGTCGTCCGGCACTACCAAAAGTACTTGAAGTGATTACGAATTTTTATTTTTCTGGCTTTTCCAAGCCTTTCGTGCGCCCAAAGCTGCACCCGCGGCCAAGAGCAAGCCCAAGCCGCCATCGATGGGCACGGCAGCAGGGTTAGGAGGGGGAGGGGGCGGTGTTTGTGCATTTGCGGGCTGTAGGAACCATACACTCAGGCAAACTGCCATCATGGCGAAACTACTTCTGAACATTTTCATGTCTATTTCCTTTCAATTAAAACTTGAGTTTGATGTTTTGCACTTGTTGCGCGCCTTGCAGGCGAACAACATAAATACCAGGTGTTAAATTGGGCTGAATGCCATCCACACCTATTTCCAACTTTTCGGATCTGAACACCATGCGGCCGCTGAGATCGAAAATTTGAAGGGCATGGAGCTGATGGGTGCCTTTGACAAACAAAGTGCCTTGGTGCACATGCGCCGTCAAGTTTTCTTGCCCTACACTTTCTACCGATGTGCTGAGTCCGTTGAAGTGCAAGCGGAAGCGATTGGCCGCGTCGGACGCACTTGCAGTAAAGGCCACATTTTGACCGTTGCTGATGGGGGTGAATTGACCAGTTTGGGTGTCTTCGAGCTGTATGCTGGCACTTGAGGTCATGCTGCTGGTATTGAAATTCAAGCTAAAATTGCCTGCACCAAAAGTTTCGGTTTGCAAGGTTATGGCTTGTGGCCGACCTGTAAGTGGTGCCATGCTGTTGATGCAGTAGCGTACACCCTGAGCATCGGTGGTATAGAGGTCGGGGGTAGCATTTACCATATCACTCACAAATTCGGCATCGAAGGCAGGTTCAAATTGGCTCGAGGCCTGCTGCCGGAACCGCACGATGGCTTCTGAACTGCTGTTGTTGCTGGTTTTGGTGAGGGTAATGCGCACATATTCCGACTGACTGTTCACCCGCTGGTAGCTGGGCGTTTGACTGTCTGCACGTGCTGCGGTGGGAAAGCTGAGCGACGGACTGCCGGTGGCCGCTGCGCGTGTCATAAAACCTTGCATGGGGGCCAGATACCTGCTGCCTCCGCTGGTGCCAACACCATCAACATAGGCTGCCCAATTGCCGCCGCCTTCTGTCACATTGTCTTTTACCCAAATCCACTGGGCGTTTTGAACATCGGTACGTACCACTTCATCCCAATCGAGGGTGGTGGGAAAAGGATTGGCGAGGTAATTCCAACGGGCATTGGCATTGCTCAATGCGAGGTTGTTTACAGCGCTCAATTGCAACTCGCCTGTAAAACTGATGGTATTGGTGGCGTTGGTAAAAAGGCCGTAACCCGTGCCTTGGGGCCAATTGCCTGCACGGTTGTTTACCCCTTCGTAGGCGTTGCTGGTTTCGTTGTAGGTAATAAGGGTGTTGTTGGCGGTGGGTAAGTTGTTCACAGTATTCACTACGGGAGCGTTGCGCAAAGGGTGCCCCACAAAGCGGAAACCGTTGTTGCCTGTCGAAGCCCATGGTAAAAAACGCTCTACGGTAACATTGCCGCTTAAATTGGCATTGGTGCCGCCGATTACTTGCGCAGTTTGACTGGCTGAAGTTGACTTGAGGTGCAAGTGGCCGTTGGTGGTGAGTGTGCCAGCGGTGAGGGTAAGGGTGCCCGTGAGGTTGAGTTTGTTGCCGAGACTGGCTGTGCCGGTGTTGTTTCTATTGAGGGTGAGGTTGGCCAAAACGTTGGTGGTACCATCGGTGGTTTGATCGAAGTTGAGGGTTCCCAAATCACCATTGCCACTTACGGTGAGGCTACCGCCATTGCTGCGAATGGTACCTGTACCGCTGTTGGTACCCGCAATGGTAAGGGTGTTGCTGCCCAGATCTATTCGGCCATTGTTGATGAGGTTGCCTTGAATGTTGAGGTTGGCACCCGGATCGAGCGTGAGCACATGGCCAGTGTTCACCGTTACCGTTCCGGCGGTGAGCGCAGCGGTTAATGTAAGGTTACCATCAATTACCACATTTTCGCCATTGGGTGCTACACCCCGGCTCCACGCGCTTCCATTCCATGTATTGGTGGCCAACATATCCCAACTGGTTTGGGCAACAATGCCGTCAACGGTAATGCGTTGGGCGGTGGCATCTTGGCGTAAAGCAACATATTGCAGTGTATCTGCATCAGCGGCCGTGCCTGTGAATGGGCCTAAGGTAGGTGTGAGTGGCTCAAGGGCAATGTTTGACCCATCTTCAAATACAAATAGCGAAACTTGATCATTATTTGCACCTGCATTGAAACGATACTTAAGGACTAATAAATAGGTTTTTGACGTATCTAAATCGGCTGTTACATTGGTACCAACAGTAGCCAGGTTGAATTGCAGCCTAAATCGGAAAGTTGCAGCCGAAGTCCCTGGCACAGCAAAAACTCTTCCTCTGAAAGCCAAACTAATAGAAGAAAAATTGGGCGATTGGGAGGTTGAATAAACACCTGTATGTAAGAAGAACAAATTGGATGTGGCAACCCTCACTTTTGCCAAAAACGAAATATAAACATCGCCACTCGTTGGATAGCTGCTGAAATTTCGGTTTTCATCAGATCCACTGTTGTTTACTCCAGCAGCGTTACCAACGTTATTGGCTTTGTAAGGCGTTAGTGACCACCCTAATCCTGGCGAAGTAACTAAGATAGTATTGTTTGTTCCACTGTGACGCGTCCACCCATTGGCACGGATACTGTCACCAGCAGCATAATCAAAATTCTCGGTCAACAAAACTGATTGCGCTTGCACGCTCCAACCGAGACCAAGGAGCAAGCCACATGTAATTAATTTTTTCATATCAACATAGGTTTCAAGTATTTCAGGCTCCAAGTTGAACCGAAATACAGCAGCTATAGGATACCAGTGTTGATTAAAAAAGCATACCAATTGTAGGCTTTTAGCGCCGCAGGCTTATTCGTGTATCACGCGTAGCATTTGCCGCATTTCTTCGCGCATTACCACCGGGCGAACGGTGCTGTAACCTAAAATGAGTCCCGTTTGTGGTTTTTCGCGGATATAGCACTTGCTGAGCGAGTAGGCCGAAATGTTGTGGCTGCCCAGTTTTTCGATCAGCTGCCTTTCTTCCTGCACTTTTTGCTCGTGCTTAAAATACGCCACCAAGTGCAAACTGTTGAAGGGCCGTGGCTCAATGTGTAGCAATTTGTTTTTTTCGGCAAACTGACTTTCGAACAAGACTTTGCGCTCGCGGGCTACCTCTGTGAGGTTTTTCAGGTGCTTGTAGAGATGGTTTTTTTCGATGAACTGTCCCATCACAACCTGCAGCGAGGGAGATACAAATCGATGCGAATGTTCGAGCAAGGCCTCAATCACATGCACCAACTGTGGGGGCAACACCATAAAGCCCAAGCGGATAGATGGGTACAACAAGCGGTTGAAGGTGCCCAGGTAGATGGTGCGGTTTTCTTTGTCGAGACTGTACAGGCTGGGCAAACTGCTGTCGGCATTGCCAATTTCGTGCTCGTAATCGTTTTCTATGAGGTAGGCGTTGTTTTTGGCTGCCCATTGCAGCACTTCCATCCGCCGCTGCAAGCTCATTTTAATGCCGAGTGGATAATGGTCGGAGGGAGTTAAGTGCACCAATTTGGGTTGATGCACAGCGGCTTCCTCCAATCCACCGAGGCGTATGCCTTCGGCATCGATGCCTACCGGCAACAGCTTCGCCAAATTGCTTTTGAAGATGGAGTGCACATTCGGAAAAGTTGGGTCTTCGAGTACCACCCCATCGCCCTTGTTGATGAGTGCCCCCGAAAGCAGGTAAATAGATTGCAACGAGCCCGATACAATGACCACTTGCTCGGGTTGGCATTTGATGTTTCTGCTTACATTCAAATAGGTAGCAATTTGGCTTTTTAGCATTTCCATGCCGCTGCCTTGCTCGTACGATAATTCCGACGATTTAACATGGCGCCAATACGTATTGAGCAGGTTTTTCCACTGGTTGATGGGGAAAATATCGATGGGAGGCAAGCCTGGTTTGAAGGCAATGCCGGTGTTTTTTTGTCGGTTCAAGATGTTGATGTTCTCAAAAAAGGCTTGTCCCTTTTCTGAAAGTGCTGGATAACCCACCGTGCTTTCGGCTTGCAGTGGCTCCATGGCTGGTTGGTGTTCGCGGCCATACACCCGGTAGCCCGAACCAGCCCGGGCCATGATGAGCTTTTCGAGCTGCAATAATTCATAGGCTTTGATCACGGTGGTACGCGAAAGCGCCAAAGCATCGGCCAATTGTCGGGTCGACGGCACCACCCAATTCACGGGCAATTCCTGGTTTTCGATGCAGCTTTTGATGGCCCTGTACAAGCGGATGTATTTGTTGCCTGCATCATCGGCAACTGTTGGTGCTTCAAAAGCTGCGGCAATGCGCTCAATGGCAAAGCTTGAATTGGTATTCATTTTTTTGTATTGCTGGTATGGCTAAAGTAGTTAAAAAGCGTTGATTTTCGTACGTTCACAGATTATACACCATGCGGCTCGCTTTTTTTTCGGTAATGCTTTTGTTGGCGATGTTTGGTTGTAAACCCGAACAACCCCAGCCTGCTTCTGCCTGGCAGGGCAGTGGCGTGGTGGTATATACCGATTACGAGCCCTTTGCCAGCAAGCAAATGCGGGTGTTTTATTATGTGCCCAGCCAGGTTGCCGCCACAACACCCATTGTATTTGTAATGCACGGAGCCGAACGCAATGCCCTCGAATATCGCAATGCCATCATCAACAAGGCCGAACAAAAAGGCTTCATAGCGGTAGTGCCCGAGTTTTCGGAAATCAATTTCCCGGATGTAAATGGCTACCAAATAGGGAATATCTATCTGAATGGCGATGCCCCCAGTGCAGAAACGCTGCGACCCGAAACCGAGTGGGCCCTTTCGGTGATTGAGCCGCTGTTTTCATATGTGAAGGTGCAAACTCAAAATAGCAATAGCAGCTACCACATGATTGGTCATTCGGGTGGGGCCCAGTTTGCCCACCGCTTTTTGCTGTGCAAACGACAGCTGCGCCTACAAAAGCTGGTGATTTCGGCTGCTGGTTGGTACACGGCTACCGATGCTGCCGTGAATTTTCCTTACGGACAAAAAAACTCGATACTTGAAGGTGTTGATCTGGCACCGGTATTTGCGCAGAAAGTTTTTGTGCAAGTAGGCACTGCCGACAACAGCACCAATACTACTTCCATTCGGCGCGATGCCCAAGCAGAAGCCCAAGGAGCGAGCAGGCTGGCGCGTGCACAATATTTTTTCCAAAAGGCCAACAACCGGGCGGCAGCATTAGCGGTGCCCTTTCAATGGGAGCTGCACCTCATTGCCGGCTTGGGACACGATTTTAATCAATCACTGCCGCATTCGGCCGATTTACTTTTCCCGTAAAAACATGTTCAAGCTCAACCGACGTTTATTGGGACTGCTGGGCGGTCCGTTGCTTTTTGTGTATGTGCTTTTTTTCGCGCAATTCGACGGGCTCAATCCACAAGCCCAAGCTGTTTTGGCCTGTGTGCTATGGGTAGCGGTGTATTGGATCACCGAGGCCATACCCATTGCAGCAACCGGCCTTTTACCTATAGTCTTGTTTCCTTTAACAGGCAGTTTGCCCTTGGCCGAAACCACGGCTGCTTTTGGCGATCAGTTTATTTTCTTGTTTTTGGGTGGCTTCGTGCTGGCAATCGCCATCGAAAAATGGCAATTGCATCGCCGCATTGCCTTGTCTATCATTGCCGTGGTGGGTACCAATCCGAACAAAATTTTGCTTGGGTTCATGCTGGCCACCGCTTTTTTGTCGATGTGGATTTCGAATACTGCCGCCGCGGTAATGCTGTTGCCAGTGGGCATGGCCATAGTGCAGCAAATGCGGCACTCACAAGAGGGCAATGCATGGCAAGACTTTGGAAAGGCCCTGATGTTGGCCATAGCCTATTCGGCATCCATAGGCGGCATGGCCACACTCATTGGCACCCCGCCCAATTTGGTGATGGCCGGCGTTATTAAAAACACTTATGGCATCGAAATCAGTTTTATTGATTGGTTTTTGTTTGCCTTTCCCTTCAGCGTACTCTTATTGCTGTTGTGCTGGGTGTATCTGAGCAAGATTGCGTTTAAGTTTCAATCGCAATCTATTCCAGGCGGTGCCGACGAAATCCGCGATCAGCTGAAGGGCTTGGGCAAAATGCAAGGTCCCGAAGCCCGGGTGTTGGCTGTTTTTGTGTTGATGGCCTTTTTATGGATCAGCCGTTCGTTCTTGTGGGTACACCTCATGCCTGCCATCAGCGATACGGTGATTGCCATTTTTGGGGGATTGCTGCTGTTTGTAATTCCAGGCAAAGAACAAAAAGCCCTGTTGCAATGGGAAGACACCGAGCGTTTGCCTTGGGGCATCATCATTTTATTTGGAGGAGGCATGGCCTTGGCCAAAGGATTTGAAAGCAGTGGTTTGGCCATTTGGATGGGTGAGCAATTCAATGGCCTTAGTGGCATATCGGTGCTTTTGTTGCTGCTGATTGTGATTGCCGGGGTCAATTTTTTAACCGAAGTTACTTCCAACCTGGCAACCACTGCCATGATTTTACCTGTTCTGGTTGCGATAGCCGCTGAATTGCAGGTGCATCCTTTTTTGCTGGTGGTAGGAGCCACCTTGGCCGCTTCTTGCGCTTTTATGCTGCCCGTTGCTACGCCTCCCAACGCAGTGGTATTTGGTTCGGGCTATTTGCGCATTGGGGAGATGGTGAAGGCAGGTTTGTTTTTGAATATTGTTTCAATTCTCTTGCTTACCGTGCTGGTGTGTTATGTTTTGCCTCTGGTGTGGGATTTGCCGGTGATTCCTTAGCGCTATAATGAGCAAGCTTAATGGGTTCGGTTTTGATAAGGCAGGTGACGTTTGGTGCTTTATTGAAACACGGAGGACACGGAGGGCACGGAGAGATGGACTACCGAACTGCTCCCTTATAAGGCGAAATAGCACGTCAGCTCGGTCCTTTGGGTGTTAAAAGTGCCTTTTGGTGCTTTATTGAAACACGGAGGACACGGAGGGCACGGAGAGATGGACTACCGAACTGCTCCTTTGAAAGGCGAAATAGCACGTCAGCTCGGTCATTTGGGTGTTAAAAGTGCCTTTTGGTGCTTTAGCGAAACACGGAGGACACGGAGAAATGGACTGCGAGACGGCTTCTTTAAAAGGCCATCTGGAACATCAGCTCGGCTACTTGGGTGTTCGATCCGTTGGTGTTTTGCAGCTGGGTGAATGCGGCTTGTAACTTCAGGTTGTTTTCGCGGAAATAGCGGCTGAAACCCAATGTATAGGCGTTTACGCCCTGCATGAGGCTGTTGGTGTAGGCTGCAAATTCGGGAGCCGAGCGTGCGTAGCGTACATCGGCACTGTAGCCCGATGGCGTGACGTAGCCAAGTTGTCCGTTAAAAGTATTGCCCAACTGAAGCAAACTGCTGATTTGTTGCGGTGCTACCAACTGCACAGCTGCTGCATCGGTGTAATTTTCCGACAAGCCGGCAGCGGTTGCATTGCCAAATTCTAACAACAACGAAAAACCCCGGTATTTGGCCAACAGGTCAACGTACAATTTGCGGTAGTTGGGCAAGGCCACTCCGCCATTTTTGTCGTACAACAGGAAATTCTGGTGGCCTTCACCTACCGCATCGCTGGCGCCACGGTTGATGCTGAATGCCGAGCCAATGACCATTTTTGGACTGCTTTCACGCTTTAAATCGGCACTAAATTGGTCGTTGCCTTCGCTGAAAAAGCCCAAGGGATACAGATCGAGGCGACCGCCGTATTTGAGCCCGCCCAAGTCGGTATCGCGCGAATCGACCCCAAACGAATTGCGGCCATCGCCAGAAGTGATGGCAAACATGGGGGCAATGCCAAAATTGCTGCCGTAACGACCTTCCACAAATACCCCAAATTCGCGACCAGTGCGGCTCAAGGTTTCACTCAGCAAACTGCGCTCAGTAAACTGCAAGCGGTCTTCGCGAAACAGCATTTCGCGGTTGTTTACAAAGTTCTGCTTCTGCCCATAGGTGATACTGAGCTGTTCGCTCGGATGGTAAGCTACCCAAGCATCGTAAAGGGGCCGCGCTTCGCTGAAGTTGGTTTGTATGAGAAAACTTACTTTTTCTTCTTTGGCCTTTCCACCTAGCCTGAAGAACGAACGCTTGGCACTGAAAAAGTGGCCAGGTTCGCCTCCGGTTTGCTGCTGAAAGCGGTAGGCTGGCTGTATGAAACCACCAAGCTGGAATTGGTAAGCACCGCCATTAAACGAAAAATTGAGGCCATTGTCGCGGTCGAGCTCGGCTTGGTTTTGGGCTTGCACCCCGGCTGCAGCCAGGATCAATGAACAACAAACAAATAATTTTTTCATGGGGCTAAAAGGCGATAAATGGGTAAAATGGCTCCCTGCTTGGCAGGAATCAGGCTGAAAAACACCAAACTGTTGGGTGCTTCGGGCTCTAGCAATTCGGGCAACAGGTTGCTCATGGGTTGCTGCATAGAAATGAGGAAGGCACCAGCGGGGAAGGTGATAGTGGCTCTTTCAAGCTGGGTAGTTACCGTTTGGGTGAATACTTGCTCGTATTTCTGTGCCGATTTTTTGTAAGTCTTTACGCTGAATTGCTCGACTTGCAGGCTGGTGTCGGACTTTATTTCGCGCACTTGGAAGCCAAAGGTTCTGATTTTTGAAACCACATCCAGTTGGTCGGCAGTAAGTACATAAGCAGCCGGACGCACGCGGCGCAAACGGGGCAGGGTTTGTCCGGCATCGTGCACTTCGAGTTCAATGGGCAAGAGCGTTACTTTGTCGAGGTCGATGAAATCGAGCGCATGTTTGTACACCTTGCGGCTTGATTTAACGGTCACCGAATCGGCATATGCATTGGCTGCTGCAATGGCCTGGCGTATGGCATCAGGCGATTTGGCGGCTTGCTGCAAATAGCTAAGCGCTACCAAATAGCCCGAATGCATGCGGCGTTTGAAGGAGGTGCGGCCAATACCTACGCCGCGTACCTCAAACAAGGTGGAAATGCGGTTTTGCAAAGCGAAATTGGTGGCGCTCGACCGGGCGCTGTTCGAGCCCATGTTGAAGTGAATGCTGCCCAGTTCTTCGTCGGTGGTGAAATAATCGTGGTGGCGCAAACCTGCTTCGGTAAGCTTTTCGCGTGCTGGGTTCAAAAAATGGCTGTTGGTGAAGTCACGTAAGCTGGGCGGTACATTCAAATTGCCCGAATACAAAAACATGAGGTCGTAAGCGCTCGTCACCCCAAAGGTGCTTAGTTTGGTAAAATCGCGGCGATACGGGCGAAATTCATGGAAATCTAAGGCTACCTGCGGATCGAATGCTGCAAAGGCCTTCTTCAACAAAGGCGTTTCATGCCCCATGAGCTTGGTTTGGTCGCGGTTGAGGTCAATGTCCTCAGCATTGTTGCGCTGCTGCTTCAAATAGCCATCGACATTGGCCATGGGCACAATGGCAATTTCCAAGGCTTCGAGCAGGGAGGCATTTTCGGCATTGTGCAGCAAATCGTAAACGAGGTACAACAAGCTTTCGGTGCTGGCAGGTTCATCGCCATGCAAGCCGCCTTGCAACCAAACCCTTATTTTAGGTTGTTCGGTGGGCTTGCTCAACAGAAGCATCGGAATTTGGAGGCCTTTTTTCGACTGTCCGATCTCACGCAACTTCACCAAATGGGGAAAATCAGTAGCCATTTTTTGCACAAAGGCCATCAGTTCTTCGTGATTGGTAAAGCCTTTTTCTTTTTGCAAGGCGGGTGTTACATGGGGCAAGGCTTGGTAGTCGGGGAAAAAGGTTTCGGTGATGCGCGTTGATTGGGGGTTAAACTGACTCATCAGTAAAACCGCCATCATTGCCCAGCTTATTTTGCGCAACACTTTCATGCTTAAAAAGTAAAAGTGACCATGGTGCGGGCAATCCATTCATTGCCGGTTACAGGCAAGCCTGCGTTGTTATTGATGCCGCCGTTGTTGCGCACATACGTAAGGTCGCCTTGGATGCGTGCCCCATAATTGCGCGCCAAAAATTTACTGGCCCCCAGGGTATAGTAATAAGGGCGGTTGTAGAAGGTGCCGTTGTTCAAAAACGAATGTTCATCGGCATTCATGTAGGTGTAGCGCCCATCGATGCTGATGCCGTTTTTGAAAAGGTAGCCCAATTGCAGGTTGTAGGCTTCACCCAACATCATGCGGCCGCGGAGGTAATTGGGCATGTCTTGCACCCCATTCACAGCAAAATCGGTGGTTACCGAACCATCAACGCGTACCCGTTGCGATATGCCGGTTGGAATAACGGCTCCTGTTTTGAAAAACTCGCCAATGACCGAAAAACCACGGTATTTGAACAGAAAGTCGATGCCCATTTTGCTGAAATCGGGCAGCAGTTCATTGCCGCTGTTGTCGAGGTACAGTATACTGCCGCTTTCACGCCCACGCCGGTCGCTGATGCCGCTGTTGTAGCTGTACGTACCGCCAATGACCAGCTTGGGCGTAAGCTCGCGCACTACGTCTACCTGGTTAAACTGGCCAAAATTATTGAAGAGACCAAAGGGCAAATAATCTATCCTGCCGCCCACTTTCATACCGCCGCGGTCGCGGGTAAAAACATTGGGCCCGTCGCCATTGGTGAGCATGAAGTAGGGCTTGAGGTAGTGACCGCCGCCCATGCGAAAATTGCCTTCGAGGAACAAGCCAAATTCGCGGATGGTAGCGAATGCTGAGGTAAGTCGGCTACGTTCTACCAGTTGCAGCGAGTAGGAATTCATGAACAACTCGCGGTTGTCGGTAAATGCCGCCCGTTGACCAAAGGTAGCCTTGATGCGCGACGTAAGGTTGTAGGTCACAAAGGCATCGAGCAGGTAGTTGCTGTTGCCGTCAATTTCTTCGGCTACCCCGCTGAGGTCGGTTTGAAAACGGTAGGTCCAGCGTTCGTCGGCCGAGTTGCCCTCGAGGCGCAAACGCAAACGGCGCATGCGAAAACGCACGTCCGAATCGGTGGGTACATCGCTGATGAATTGGCGCGATTCGGCATAGGGTTGCACAAAGCCCGACAAACGAACCACGTTGCCCTTGTCGTCGGTAAATCGCAAACCCGTGCCAAAGGTGTAGGTGTAGAGCGCCGGATTTTCGGTTTCCTGCGCCAAGGCCTGTCCGCAACAGCCCAAAAACCATACAGCAAGGAGTAGTTTTTTCATGGTTCAATAGGGATTGGCAAAGGTGATTTCGCCATGGCGCATCATGGCTTGGCCGCGGCACCATACATCGGTGAGTTGCAATTGGTCATCGAACCAACACATATCGGCATCGGCACCTGGGAGCAGGCGGCCTTTGTGGGCCAGGCCGAGGTTGGTGGCCGGACCTGTAGTTACCAGTTTTAAGGCTTCTTCCAAAGGCAGGCCGCCAAGTTTCACCAACTTCACCATTTCGTTGAGGTTTTCGTTGATGGCCGCCGCGCGGAAACCAATGGCGTTGCCTTGCGCGTCGTTTTTGGTGAGGCCGGCATGACCGTCGGTGCTGAAGGTCATTTTTTCGATGGATAGCCCCTGATCAAGTGCATAAATCACCGATTTGTAAGGGTCGGTATACTTCGAAGCGGCCGTGGTAATGTCGATCATGCCACCCAGCTTGCCAAAAGCGATGGCCTGGTCGAACAGCGACAAGGAACGGCCAACATGGGTAGGCGAAATGTGCTCGATGGGGAATTCGTAATGCTCCACAATTTCGAAGAGCGGATCCATTTGGGTTTTGAGGTTGCCCAAATGCACATGCATGATGCCTTTTTTATTGCCCAACATGCCGCCTACACGCACTTCGCGCAGTTTGCGCACCAGCTCAAGTGGAGTAGGGTACGATGAACGGATGTCGCTGATGGCAATTTTAAAACCGAGCACCGGCTCAATGAAAATCATATCGCTGGTAATGCTCTCGGTAATGGTTACGGTATCGCTGCCGTAATAGCCCGAGTACATATAGGCCGAAATGCCTTCTTGCCGCAACGATTGCACCTTGCCAAACAACGCGCGGATGTTGCGGGCGGTGCCATCGGTGCCCAACAAACCAACCACCGTGGTCGATCCGCAAGCAATGAGTTCGCTGGCTTTGATGTCGGGGGTCATCGACAAAAAGCCGTCTTTGCCACCTGCACCAGCTATGTGGATGTGCTGGTCGATCAAACCCGGCACCACCCTCTTGCCTTCGGCATCTACCACCTGCGCTACCGAAGCGGGTAGGTCGATTTGCTTTTCAATGGCTTGAATGCGGCCTTCGGCTAGGAGTAGGTCGCGCATGCCCAAGGCTGCCGGGGCATAAACGTATGCGTTTTTGATGATGGTTATCATGGCTTACACAAAATGAAGCAGCAGCATGAGCAACAAAGCCACTGCTACAGGAATGAGGTTGCGTTTTACAATTTCGATGCTGGTTACCCCAGCCAAATCGGCAGTGGCAATGAGTACGCCTGCCACCGGAGATACCGTGCGGCCCATGGTAGCGGCTAATTGCATGGGCAACATGAGCGAAGTTTCGGCCAGTTGCAGCTGGGTGGCTATGCCGGGTACCAGCGGACCGAAGGCAAAAAAGGCGGCGTTGCCACTGCCCATGAGCATGGCCGAAAGCAAAATCATGATGGTGATGGCAACGCCTATGCCGGCCGGACCAAAACCTGCGCTTTGGGTGGCGCTGATGATGCCGTCGATGAAGCCCAAGCTGATGAGGCCTTTGGCAAAAATATCGGCGGTGATGATGAGGGTTACCACGTTTTTGAAGATGTCGCCCATGCCATTCCAAAACACCTGCAAGGAGTTCAACAAGGGTTTAAGTTGGCGGTGTCGCACCCCTTCAAAGGCAATGGCCACAAACAGGCTGATGAACATCACCGTGGTGGTATCGAGCACAATAGGGGAAGAGAAGAAGCTGAATAGTTCAGAAAACACCATCAACAAAATGATGGGCAGAATAGGTAAAAGGGCGTAAATGGCCGGCGCTTGTTGCAGTTGGGTATTGACGGTTGCTGCTGTGGCAACAACGGCGTTTTTTTGATCGAAATGGCGGTTTACAAAGTAGTAAGTCACCATCATGCTCAGGCTGAGGGGCCAAACCAGGGGTATTTGGTAGTCGAGGAAGTACATCACGGCATCAACATCCATGATTTCGATGGCACTGGCGGTGGTGGCACAGGCCGGACCAATACCAAATACTGTGCTGGCCGTTATGACGGAGGCCGCCGATAATTTGCTTACCCCCAACCGGGTGAGGATGGGGAACAACGATGCCATGAGCAACAAACTCAAGCCAGCAGCCGATGGAATGGCTATAAACAACACCTGGCCTATGGGAATAACCATGCTGGCTGCCAAGTAGGGGTTCTTTTTGAACAACTGCAGCGGACGCATGGCCCATTGCACCAAAACGTCGGAGGCGCCAATTTTATCCATATAAGCTACAAAACCACCAATGGCCATGATCATGAGGCCTACACTGGCGTTGGTCTTGCTAAACGACTCTTTGATGATGGCGAATAAGTCGAAATAATGGGCACCCGTTGGCCTTTGTAGCTCGGGAAAGGGCAAACCAAGCAGTGGCGCCACCACCAACATGGCCAGTCCGGTTAATAGCAAGCTGGCTTGCGGATTGTATTTTTTCACCAGCAGCCAAGCAGCTGCGGCTACAAAAAGCAACGAAACCAAGGGGCCTATCATGGGAGTGACTTAAAAATTGGTGCCATTGAGTCGGGTACCTGGCGAAAACAAGCGGCCTCCAGCTTCGGGTATTGCCGAATGTTGCAAGAAGTTGCCGGTGATGTCGGGGCTCCGAGTGTAAGCTTCATTCGGATTGTCGGAAAGCGGGGTAACATCGAAACTCCTGATGGTGTTTCCTTGGGCATCTTTCAAGGTAAGCACATCGCCAGCGTTGTTCAAGTTTAATTGTCCCGAACTTGCGGTTTGTACCAAAGCACCTCCAAAACTACCTGTGGGCGTTCCACCACCAAAAACCACCATCACGCCTTTGCTCGGTATGATGGTTCCGGCAGGAAAGGTATGGCGAACCGAAGAGGCGTCTGACAGTGTAAATCCGCTGATGTCGAAAGCCAAGCTGTCGTTGTAAATTTCTACAAATTCATCGGCCAAGGGGTCGCGAACTCCATCGCCGTTTGCATCACCAGCAATACCGTCGGCAGGGTCGTAATTCACTTCGTTGATGATCAAGCCTTTCCAAGGACAGCCGTTGTTGATGGCAGGGCCGGGCTCATCGGGACAATTATCGCTGATGTCGGGAATGCCGTCATTATCGCGGTCGGCATTGGCATTTACCAGGTTGATGGCTTGTGATACCGGTGTTTGTACAATGACGCGGCTTACATCGCCCAAGCTCACCAATACTTGGCGGCTGGTGGTATCGGTGGTGGGCAAGGCGGTGAGGGTAATGAAGCCGGTATCGGCACCTGCCGCAACCGTAATGGCTTCGGCCGACAGGCTGAAGTGGGTATTAATTTGTGCATTGCCCGAAAAAGTTAAGGGCACGCTAAGGTCATTCGAAATGGGGCCGTTCAACCGCACTTGAATGCGCATGCTGCTGCCATCGTTGGCAACGTTGTTGGTGCTTACCTCCAGCTTGAGGGTAGGATAAACATCTTCGGTTTTGCAACCAGCCAAGCCGAGCAGGGCCCACAAAGCAGCAAACAGAAGGGTATTTTGGAGTGACATACGCATGTACGAATTGCTTGAGTTGAATTAACGAACCACAAGGCGCTTGTGGGCAATTTTACCGGCTTGCTCAATTTGAAGGAGGTAAAGCCCAGCAGGCAATGTAGGTAAATCTACCGAGCCATTGTCGGCTGTAATGCCCTGCCATAATTTTTTGCCTTGCAAATCGAGGAGCTGAACGCCTGCTTTTGTGTTGTTTGGCAAAGCTATGAACAATGGGCCGTTGCTCATTGGATTGGGATAAATGCTGGTTTGTTGCGCAAACAATTCGTTGTAACCGGTGGTACTGGCAGGCTGCATCAACCAGCCATCGCGCACAATAATGCCGTCTACCATCACCCGTTGGGCAGCATTGTATTGTCTCAAAGCCACACCTTGAATGATTGCTGCATCGGCGGCTGTTCCGCCAAATGGGCCAAGCGTGGGCGTTACCGGTTCGGTGCGGATACTATCGCCGTCTTGGAATACAAACAGGCTAACTTGATCGTTGTCGGCTCCAGCCACAAAGGTGTATTTTACCACCACCAAATAAGTTTTGCTGGTATCGAGGTCGTTGGTAACGTCAATACCCGGGGCACTGGGCACTGTTGCCGAATTAAAGGTAAGTCCCAAACGAAAGCTGGCGGGGGTGCTGCCGGTGGTAATATAAGTGCGTGCCCGGTGAGCCGTACTGATGGCGGTGAAAACAGGAGAAGCCGTATCGCTGTATTGCGCAAAATGGAAGAAGTAGCCACTGCCATCGGCGGTTACCGCACCCGTGGTTTTTACCAAAAAGGAAGCGTAAACGCTAGCCGTATCGCGAAAAGCACTTAATGGGCGATTTTCATCTGAACCGGTATTGGTTACCAGTGCCGCTTGGCCAATGCCATTGCCGAAATAGGCCGTTGAACCCAAACTGAGGCCATTGGCCGATACCAGTATGGGATTGGTAGAAGCTGCGCTGTGTGCATGCCATCCATGGTCGCGCAAAGGGGCGCCAGCAGGATAATCGAAATTTTCTATTAACAAGGTATTTTGAGCAGCTGCCCCGAAACTAAACAAGCAAAAGAGGACAATCCAACGGTTACGATTCATACCAAAAGGTTTTAGACCATGAAGATGGTTGTTTGCATCGGACGGCAAACAAACCAGTTGGCTAAAAAAATTCATACCAGTTTTGGCCTCATGGCCTATTCATCGCCCCAGGAGTTCAGTCCCATTTGCTGTTGCAGCAGGTGGCGCAAGATGTATTGCCAGTCGGGCAAATCGGTGGTGTCGATGAAAGTGTAAACCGGCCCCTCGGAGCAGTAGTGGCAGCTACTTACCATAAACAAACAGCAATCGGCATCTAAAAACACATCGCAATCTTGAAACTTTTCAGGCGAAATGCCGCAATGGGTACACTGCATGGTGCCAAAACCCAACGACCACAGCAAGCCATCGTCGTCACCCAAAAGCACAACCAACTCTTCCACCGGCAAATCGAGCTGGTAGCATTGGCTGCTGATGAAGGGTTGGTTACGTTTCATAACAGCAAATTAAGCAGGCCTTATGAAACGACCAAGCCAGGAAAAATTTTTGACCCAAATTTAATAGCACACCCTGTGTTTTGAGTCTTTAGTTTTGTTTATGGCTGCTTTGGGCCACAATGTTTCTGATGATGGCGTCGAGCTGGGCGGTTGACTCGTCGAGTTTCGACAATAAGTCTAGCAGCTCCTCCCTCGAAATGTGTACATCTGCCTGCAACAGCTGGCTGATGCCCATCACATTGGCCAAAGGTGCTCGCATTTCGTGCGATTGTTGCCAGGCAATGTGCAAGAGTTTTTCGCGCTGCTGGTTGATTTCTTCTTCATGCAACAGTCGGCGTGAGGCATTGTGCGCAAAACAACCAACACAAAGCACCTCTCCTTGGTCGTTTTTAATGGGGTACATTCTCAAATCAATGGTGGGTGGACCAGTCGGATCGCAAAGGTCGGCCACCATACATTCTACTTTTTCACCCCCAATAGCCCGTTCATAAGCCGCTTTCCAAGGTTCAAACCCAGGTTTTTCACCCAACTGTTCAATCAGGCTTTCGCCTTCGGTGAGTGTATGTCCCCATTTTTGATGGGCTTCTTGAAATTGCTTGTTCGAGGCCAGCAGGCGATACTGCTGGTCGATAGCCCAAATTTGATCATCGCTGGCATTTACCACTGCTTCCAGCGTTACTTGAAACTGAGTGAGGGCGTCTTCGAGTAAATGTTGTTGGCTGATGTCGGAAATCAGCATGCCCAACCCATCGGCCGATTGGTAGCTACTCACCCTGAACCACTTTTTACTGGCTGGAAAGTACTTTTCAGTAATAAATCTGCTTTGCTGCCAACTATTTGCCAAAATGTCTTCCCACCATTCGCCATTGCGTTTCCTCAATAGGTCGATGGCCGAAGCATCGAGCGCTTCCTTTTCTTCAATCCCCAAATGGGCGAGCATGGCTGGATTACAAAAGTTGATTTTCCCAGCAGTGTTGATGCCCAGCACCATGTCGGGCATGCCTTGCAACAAACGCTCGAGCCGTTCTTGGGCTGCCATGCGCAGGGCATCGGACTCGGCTGCTTCGTGTGCACTCACTATAAGATGCAGTTGATAGCTCATGTGGCCCTGCTCTATTTCGCTGATGAACTCCTTTACCCAAACAATGTCGCCCGACTTGCTGCGGTGTTGCTTGAGCTGCTGGGAGCTGCCAAACCGGGCACTATTTGTTTCCAACGCATCGTGCCTCAGGTTTTGGAATTCTTCCGCAGTGTATCCGTATAACTGGCAAGCGGCATCATTTACCGAAACAATGAGGCCGTCGGCTTTGCGAATAAGCAACATGGCATTCGTATTATCGGCAAAAAGCTTCCTGTAATTTCGCTCGTGTTTCTCGCGCTGCTGTTCCATTCGGCTTACAAAAAAGTAAAGCAAGGCAGCCGTAAAACCTACAAAAAAGAGTCCTTTGGCTATGTTGAATGAAATGGCCTCGTGGATATCGGGAACCAAAGCCTCTACTGCTAAATCACTGAAAATGATCCACAGCATCCCCACGAGGAGGTAAAACAAGGCGGTTCGTTTGGCCATCGTATTCGCTTAGATGGCCAATTTAAGTTTATTTTTCGTGAGTTATTTGCCAAACGATGAATTTTCGGTCATCGCCCACCGATAAAAGCTGCCGACTTGCTGCATGCCAAGCCAGTTTATTTACCGAATGGCTGTGTGCTTTGCCCGGAAATTTTTCATAATCAGCTACCTTGAGTAATTCGAGACTTTTGTCGTCCCAAAGTTTGATGGTTTTGTCACGCCCCGCACTGGCTACCACGCCCAACTCGGGCAGGTGCAAGAGGTGATTGATGGTGAACAGGTGGGCCGGAATTTTGTCGAGCAATTTGCCACTGGCGGTTTCCCACACGGCCAAATGGGCATCGCGCGAGCCACTGAGCAAATACTTTCCACCAGCAAGCCACAGCAAGCTAAAAACCGAATTGGTATGTCCCAACAAACACAACTGCTCTTCGCCCTGGCGGTTGATCAAACGGATGCTGTGATCGCTGCTGCCCACGGCCAACATTTCTCCCGAAGGATGCACGGCCAAACAACGCAGCGCTGCTTGGGCTGCTGCTTGGTGGAAGTCGAGCACCAGGCTTTTGTTTCCATCGCGGCTCCAGCGACTCACAAATCCATCGCCATGGGCAACAAATAATTGGTCGCCGCTCCACGACATGCCAAAAATGGGAGCGGGGTTCTTTCGGTACAAATGCAGCTCCCTGTTTTCAACCAGATCTATCAGATGCAAGCCACCCGTGTGCGTGCCCAAAAGCAAAGCCCTATCAACAGGCCAATGCAACATACTGTAGATATTATCGGCCACCCGGGCTGCCAGGGTAGCGTCGGCGGGTTGCGAAATGTCCCAGCGAGCTACCAACCCATCACCACCAGCCGTGAAAAAAAATGGGCTTTCCGTGTCGGCCAGTAGGCTGTACAAACAATCTTTGTGTCCGGTTAACCGATGTTGCGGTTCTATGTTTATTTTCATCCTCAATTAGCCAATAATTCTATGCCTTTTGCTTTTGCTTTGTCGTTTGAGCCTGCCGGCGAGTTGGTGGTTTGGAAGGTGGAAGAAACCCCCGCATGGTTTAAAGATCAATTGAGCTTATCGAAACGCTTGTGGCAAGATTTCCACGAAATTACGGCACAAAACGTTCGGGTTCAATGGCTGGCCAGCAGATTTGCCTTGCAGCAGGTGGCCAAGGTACCCGAAATGGACCTCCACAAAGACCATTTTGGCAAGCCACACTTGGCCAACGACCACCGATTTATGTCGCTGAGTCACTGCCAGGGATATGCTGCCGCCATTGCAGCCGAGGGGCCAGTGGGCATCGATGTGGAAATGGTAAATCCCCGAGTACAACGCATCAAAGACCGTTTTTTGTCGGAAAGCGAACAGGCATTACTCGGACAAACCGACGAGGCACTCATGCTGGCATGGAGCGCCAAAGAGTCGGTTTACAAAATGCATGGCGAGAAAAAGCTGCTGTTCAAAGAACAGATGATTATTGAAGGGCACGACACAACAGCCCAATGGCTGCATTTGCGCTTGATTTTACCGGCTACCCACCAATGGCTGCGCATTCGTTATCATTTTATTAACGATTGTGTTTTGAGTTGGGTGGTGTTGGATTAATATGTAATTTAGTTCATGCGTAATACCTTGGTAGCTGCTTGGCTTTTGGCCTCTTTAACGTTCCTGCAGGCTTGTAACGGTTTTTTTGGTTGTGAGCCTTCCGAGCCATTCGAGGCCATTGTGGTCGATAACTTCATGCAGAGCTTCCACGCCGATTCAAAATGGGCCAAACTCACCGATACGGTACGCATCACAGCAAGCTCAGCCCGCCGCATAGATTTTCGCTTGAGCGCCATCCCAAAACGCATTTCCGCAAAAGAAAACCGACTGCAGCTTTCTGTATTTTCCCCGGCTTACGCTTGTTCGCCCCTTTATTTGCCCTTTACCCTCCAAAAGTTCAACGGTTCACGCATAACCGCTAACATTGCTTTTGGCAATGATTACCCCGCAGGTGCCGATCTGAGTCCACTGTTTGAGCTCAACCATTGGTCGGCCGATGGAAAAACGATTCACTTCAAACAGGTGCTCGATAGTTTGGGGCTCGACCCGATATTGAGCGAGCGAAATGCTTTGACATCTTATACCTTTAAAGGCCAAACCACGCCGGGCCAACTGATGCGCTTTCAATGGGAATTGTTCTTAGACAGCGATACCCTGCGCAACCAAAGTGCCTGGTGGCAATTTTAGTGAAGGTTATGAACCGGAACTACCTCGTTTCTGTCAAAAACCTTTTTTGGCTTTCGACTTTGGTTTGGCTTACGTCATCTTGCAACCCCTGTGGCACCACCAAACCCAATGACATTGAGCTGAGGGTAAATGCTTTGAACAGTCGCTTTTTTGCCTTGTCTACCAACAATCAGTACCATGGCTTTTACGGACCAAACGATACCATCGACCTCGACAGCATTACCGAATGGTATGTGCAGCTCACCGCAACCGGACCCCAAATTGCCTGGCAACCAACTGCTCGATGGAGTTTTTTCCCCCAAGCAGTGGCCTGTGAACCTGTTCCTCCTTATGTGTTTACCCGGCAAACAGCCAGAGGCCTGCAAGCATTTACTTCGGCGGCATTAAACACCCAATATCCGGCCGGAAGTGCCATAGGGGAATTGTTTTATACCAGTCCGAGGCTCAACGAGGGCTGGCGCCTCGATGTGGAAATTGCCCAGCATGGTATGGGGCGCTTGTTGAATGGCGAATGGAGTCCGCTCAGCTACTTTTTACGTACCACCCCCAACCCAGGCACCATCAGCCAATTTACTTTTGAGTTGTATATCGACAACGATACGCTGAGGTCGGCAACGCCTTTCATTCGTTTTTGAGCGAAAGGAGTATTGCTTTTAATCGATCAATTTCGGCGGCGTCTATTTTTTGATGGGCGTCTAGTGCTGCGCTGTGCACGTCAAAATCGCTGGCGTCAACGAGTAATTCTTTTAAATTACTGCTGCGAATGCCACCACCAGCCAGAATACGCAACCTGCCCGCGGCCTGTGCTGAATATGCTGCAAGATTAGCTTTGCCAGCCAATGCCGTAGAGGTGCTGCCCGAAGTCAAAATGTTGCTGCAACCATACTCCAACAGCTTTTCAATGGCAGCCAAGGGCTCATGCAGCTGGTCAAAGGCCCGGTGGAAGGTCCAAGTACCCCCATTGGCTGCGCTAGCCAGGGTTTCGAGTGCCCATTCGTCTATACGGCCCTTGTCGTTGAGCACACCCCACACCCAGCCATCGGCACCGGCAGCGGCAAAATCGCGCACCGAGGTCGCCATTTTGCGTACGGTAAACCTATCGTAGACAAATGATCCGGCTTGTGGGCGAATCATCACCAAAACCGGCACGCTTAAGGGGCGCCGCAAACTTTCGAAGCTGACCAAATCAGGTGTGAGGCCACCCGCGGCATAATCGCGACAGTATTCCAATCGGTCGGCTCCGGCTTCGTTGGCAAGGCGGAGGTCGGAGGGCTGGAAGCAGGCTATTTCGAGGAGGCGTGGCATAAGAAATATCAAATTACTCAAATGGGCGATGCGATGATAAGTGTTAGAAACCTAATGCCTCGAAATGCTACAGCTCCAAGGTGAGTTTCAAATGTCCGCCAAAACCTTGCTGGATGATTTTCAAGAGTGTAGATAGTCGAATATCGCTGGCATTGTTTTCAATGCGAGAGATGTATGATTTATTGGTTCCACATTTCTCTGCCAACTCTTCTTGGGTCATTCCCATTTTCAAGCGCGCCTCCTCTAACAATACGCCTAGTTGAAAGGCTTGAAAATCGAGTTCCCATTTTTCGCGCTTTTCGGTGCCAAGTGGACCGTATTTTTGGTCTAGTAGTTCGTCGAATGTGGTGATGTTAGTATCCTTTACCTGATTCATGGTAATACTCCTCCATTATTTTTATTGCCTTTTCTATTTCGTTTTTTGGGGTTTTCTGGGTCTTTTTAACAAAACCGTTTCCTAAAACCACCAAATTGCCTTGGTCGAAAAAGGAAAATATACGGTAGATGTTACTCCCTACCTCAACCCGCACTTCATACAGTCCTTTGGTACCTTCTAAGTGCTTAAAGTACTTTTCAGGTACCATTCGCTGAACCCTGATCAGATTTAAAGTCCATTCGATCTTTGCTTGCACTTGATCGGTTTGTGCCAGATAAAAATCGAGGAAGTACCTTTTGTACGCAATTACTTGGCGCTCAAACGACATCGTACAAAGTTACCTATTTAGACAACTATAGTCAAGCCACTAATTCAAATTTTGAATAACGGACAATGATTTATCGCAAATTAAGGAAGGCAGTTACCACGGCATCAGCGATTGAGCGTCTTCTAAGCGGTTGCCGGCAGCATTGTATACCGCGAAATTGAAACCTGGTTTGAGGGCATAACCGCCGTATTCGCCTTGTTTGTTGATGGCAATGAAGCCAATTTGAGCCGATTTGAGGTCGGCCCCGCGCTTTTTGAATTTTTCTAAGATGAGCTCTACTGCTTCTTTACAGGCAGCAGCGGGTTTTTTGCCCTGGCGCATGAGCATCACTACCAGGTGCGATCCCACCACACGAATCACTTCTTCACCGTGGCCAGTGGCGGTGGCGGCACCTACTTCATTGTCGACAAACAAGCCCGCACCAATGATGGGTGAATCGCCCACGCGGCCATGCATCTTAAAGGCCATGCCGCTGGTGGTGCAAGCGCCGCTGAGGTTGCCGGCCGCATCGAGGGCAATCATGCCAATGGTGTCGTGGTTTTCGATATTTACCACGGGTTCGTATTTGCTGGTTTTGCGCCACTCTTTCCACTCGGCTTCCGACTCGGGTGTGAGCAGGTTTTCTTTTTTAAAGCCTTGGTCGAGTGCAAAACGCAAGGCGCCTTCGCCCACCAACATCACATGCGGGGTTTTTTCCATGAGGGCACGGGCCACCGAAATGGGATGTTTGATATACTCCAGGCAAGCCACCGAACCTATGTTGGCCTGCTCGTCCATGATGCAGGCGTCGAGGGTCACGCGGCCATCGCGGTCGGGGCGCCCACCGTAGCCCACCGAGCGTTCGGCCGGATCGGCTTCCACCACACGCACGCCCTGCTCTACCGCATCGAGGGCTTTGCCGCCTTTGCCCAATATTTGCCAGGCGGCTTCGTTGGCCTGCATGCCAAAACGCCAGGTGCTGAGCACCACCGGACCTTTCAATTTGCCCGAAAATGTGGTGGCGGCACCCAGCTTTTCCCAAGGTTTAAGCAACAAAGCCCCGGAAGTGAGGAGGTAGGCGGTGAGGAATTGGCGGCGTTTCATGCGTTGAGGTTTGGTTTAGTTATAAAACAAATTTTCCTGCAAAATCTGAAACGAAAATAAACGCCAAGACTTCTTTTTCAACAAAAAATGGACATGGCGCATTATGCAGCCAGTGCCCGTTTGATTTGTGTATGCAGTTTTTTGAGATATTCCGCGGCCAATTCGCCTAAAATGCCGAATAAGAGCGCTTTATCAATGGTTGCCCAACGCTGAACTCTAATCAATGAAGGGATTTTGAGACCGTTATCTTCGGTGGGTTCGATGAAAACATCGAATGGACCCGATTTCATAAGTTTTGAAGTAATAAAGACCACGGTAACATCGAGCTTGTCTTCCATCACAACCACTGCCGGTCTTTTTTTAGCACCTTGCAAATGGGTAAATGGAAATGGAAGCAGCACCACTGTTCCCTTATTCATCTCTGAATTTGACCTTTAAATCATCGAGCGTGTATATTTCTTCGTCGTCACGAATTACATCAAACGCTGCACTTTTTGAGGTGTAGTGCGCTATGGCTTCACTGACGGTATTTTCCTCCATTTTTGAATACAGCTCGGCTATGAGTTCAAAAACCCTCTTTTGATCATGATAAGGAAGTTGTTGAAGTTTGGCTAACTCGTCAGACATACATCGCGCCGTTTATCATTACGAATTTAATCAATCGAGTTTATTCCATCAAATTGATATTGAACAGGATCATGGCCAATTTTTTGGATTTAACTCAATACCCGTGCGGCGCATACTTGTATCCCAATTTGTCTAACTCGGGCAAATGCAAGCGCAATCGCCGTTGGAAATCGGGCAGGTTGCGGCTGGCAGCGGGCGACCACAGCACTTCGGCCAAAGCTGCCATGCGGGGCAGGGCCATGTAAGTTACCTGGTTGAAGTTGGGCATGTACTCCGTCCACACATTGCCCTGCGCACCTAAAATGTACTGGCTTTCTGCCTCACTGAGGCCAGCAGGCACTGGTTCGTAGGCATAAACGGCTTCGAGCGGATTGTAGCAGCAAATAGCGCGGGGTTCTGACGCAATGTCTTTGGTTTGGTAATGGTCGAAATAGCAGGGACTGCCTGGCGACATCACGGCAAAATGTTGGGCTTTGGCTGCGGCTATGCCACCTTCGGTGCCTTGCCAGCTCATCACTGCGGCATTGGGAGCAAGGCCTCCTTCCAGAATTTCATCCCAACCAATGATTTTTCTGCCTTTGGCATTCACGTGTTTTTCGATGCGCTGTATGAAGTAGCTCTGCAGCTCGTGGGCGTCTTTTAATCCTTCGGTTTGCATGCGTTTTTGGCAAGCGGCACAGGCATTCCAGCGGGTTTTGGGGCATTCATCGCCTCCAATGTGGATGTATTGTCCCGGAAACAGCGCCATCACCTCGTCGAGGATGTCGGTCAAAAAGCCAAAAGTTTCGTCTTTACCAGCACAATACACATCCTCAAAAACACCCCAATCGGTGGCAGCAGCAAACGGACCCGCCGTGCAGGCGAATTGCGGATAAGCCGAAAGCGCCGCCAGCGAATGCCCGGGCATTTCAATTTCGGGTACCACGGTGATGTGGCGCTCGGCTGCATAGGCCACCACTTCTTTGATTTGCGCTTGCGTATAAAATCCACCATACCGTTGACCGTCGTATTGGCCGCTGCCAGCACTGCCCACCACCGTTTGCGTCCGGTAACCGCCAATGCTGGTGAGTTGCGGGTATTTTTTGATTTCGATGCGCCAGCCCTGGTCGTCGGTAAGGTGCCAATGGAACACATTCATCTTGTAGAGGGCCAGCAAATCGAGGTAGCGTTTTATTTCATCAACGCTGAAAAAATGCCGGCTCACATCGAGGTGCATGCCACGCCAGGCGAAGCGCGGCGCGTCGTTGATGGTCATGGCAGGTATCTTGCCGCCGTAATGGCTCAACAACTGCTCTAAGGTGCGTTGTGCGTAGAAAAAGCCGCTGGGTGTAGCTGCTTCCATGGTTAGTTGTTTGGCTTCAATGCGCAAACTATAGGCGCCCTCAGCCATGCCTTTTTTGTGCCGAATGCTCATTTTACTTGGGCGTTTGGCCTTGGCTTGATAGCGCTTGTTGAAGAATACTGCGATATGACTGTTGGGCAGGTCAACCAGCTCAACGGTGTGGTATTGCGCAATATGCGTTCCTTTACCCGCCAGCACTTCAGCGGGTTGGGGAATGAGAGGCACCGACGATTGTGCCATGGCAGGAAGGGCAAACAAAGTCAAAAAGACATACCAAAGTTCTTTCATATCCTATTCGAGAGGTCAACCGAAGGTAAAACCTCAGTTTGATGGCAAGCCGCAATATCAGCAATTTCGGCACAAAGCGAAAGAATACAGCCATTTGGAACGATAAAACAAGACTCCAGGGGCTACATTTGATAGGTTCATGCTTTTTTAGTTAATTGCTGCATGTATTTGAAAGCATTGGCCTTGTACCTAGGTACTTTTATGTTGTGTCAATTTGCTTCGGCACAAGGCGTTATTTTCGCCGAGTTGCAAGGCCAACCCAATATGAATACCACAGGATGGAATCTCACCGGAGCCGCGCAAATTGGCGATACACCGGGCGATGTTGACAACTTCAATAACGAATTGATTTTAACTACGGCGGTAAACAATACCAGTGGAGCCGCTTTTTTTGCACAACCTATCGATTTGGCAGTTTGCCGCCGATGGATTGCGAGCTTCGAATTCCGGATTTTTGATGGTACAGCAGCCGATGGCATTGCCTTTTGTTTTTTAGACGTGCCACCAACGGGTTTTGTGAGTGGAGGTGGATTGGGCATCCCTGCCACTGCCAATGGACTCAAAGTAGTACTCGATACTTGGGATAATGGCTGCGGCCCAAACCCCGAAATACAAATCTACAGCGGTCCAGGATACGATGAATGTTTCCCTGCATTGTTCAAGGTTCAAAACACAAGCGGACAGCTAAATTTCATGCGATCGAACAATTACAATACAGTGGAGATTGTGTACGATAGCGGTTACATAGATGTAAAAATAAACAATGTGGTTTGGGCCAGCGGGGTTTTTGCGCCAGCCGCTTTCACCGGATATGTAGGTTTTACGGCTAGCACAGGTGGATCAACCGATCTTCATTCAATTCGAAATGTCCAAATTTTTACCGATGGAAGCGATTTGCAAGGATTTGTAGGGCTAAATCAGGCGGGAAGTTGGTCCGTAGTTCGTGGCCCCTGTGAACAATGGGAGTTGGGTTTACGCACGCAAGGTAGGTTCAGGTGCAATACTTTAGATTCAACGGGCTCCGATTTTAGGCTTTACGACCCCACTGGACAACTGTTGCAAATACAACGCGCCCGGCCCGTAGCTTGTGTCAACGACCGATCCGACTCGCTTGTGCTTGAATTGGCCGCGCCATTCCGCCAAAATGGTCGACACTATTTGGTGCTGCGCCAAGGCATTGATGGCAATGTATTGGAGGGCGATTGCGGCTCGTTTTTGTCGGCTTTCGATACAGTATATGTCGACGTGAACGATTGTTACCGCTACAGCCTCCCGGTAGATATGCGAAACGTGAGTGTAGATGCCGACGACGAACGCCTTTGGTTGCATTGGTCTTTCCCCGATACCCTGCGCCCCGGCGTGTTTGATGCTTACAGCTTAGAATACCAAGAAAATATGGGAGGCAACTGGATGGAATGGGGGAGGTTTGAAAATATGAGTGATACCCAAACGGTGGTAACTGCGCATGTGCCCGACTTGTTTAGCCGCGATTTCAGGGTAAAACTGCAGTTAAAAAATGGTTTGCAAGTTCAGGCTGGGAGGCCATTGGGCAATATTTTGTTGGAAAATGAAGATGGTAAGTTGCAGCTGGTTACCGAGCGCTTGGCTACACTTTCTTGGACCAATTACAGTAGGGCCTGGCAACCGCAACGGTATTTTCTTGTGGTTCGTGGTCCCAAAGGAATCGACTCTTTGGCCTTGAACGAAGACGACACCTTGTATACCTACGAAAAATCGCTGGTTACTGGCGCGTATCAAGTAGAGGTACGAACCCTATCAGCCGACGGCCGCTGGGCGCGCAGCAATGCCCTCGATTTTGAAGTGAGCTTGCCTGATGTGACCGTTTTCAACGTCATTACGCCCAATGGCGATGGCAAAAACGATGTTTTAAAAGCCGAAAACCTGGAGTTTTACCCAGACAATCAGCTCAGGGTTTTCAACCGTTGGGGACAAATGGTTTACGAAAAACAAGCTTATCAAAACGATTGGTCGCCCAGCACCCTCGAAGGAGGCAATTACCAATACGAACTGCGCCTGAACGAGCAGCAAGTGCTGCGGGGAAGTTTGAGGATTGTGAAGTAGCTTTTGTGTCTGAGACGTCAGCGAACCACCAACCGCTGACTTCCCAACCCCTTTTCTGTTTCTAGCAAAACGATGTACATGCCTGCGCTCAGGCCTTCGAGCTCCAAACGCAGTTCGCCCGTACTGAAGTCTTGTTTTTGCAGCACTACCAACACACGACCCAGCGCGTCGATAACTTTCACATTTACTGCACCAGTTTCGGGCAAACCTTGCAATACAAAGCTGCCGCTGCCTGGGTTGGGGTAAATCAGAAATTTAGGCTGCTGGCTCAAATTCCGCACCGAAGTGGTATTGGCTGTGGCAGCATAACGGGTACTGTCGGCCACAAAACGCACCGATTCGTAAATTTCACTGGTGAGCGCCACGGCCTTGCGTATATAAACCGCTGTATCGGTGGTTCTGTCGAAAAATACCCGTACAAACGAGCGCATGGGCGTTGAACGGCCAATAGAGGTTTCCAAATTGTTCATGATACCCATAATGCGTCCACTGGTGTGGTGGTAAAACTGCATGGCGGGGGTGCCTGGCGCCAGCATCGACATAACGCTGGTGGGCCTGATGCCGTTGAGCTCTAATTCAAAAGCGGTGATTTGGTTGTTAGGGTTGCGAACGGCCAAATCTAAAAATCCTTGTACCGTGTCAATCTGCTGAATTTGAATATCAACCCGTTGTGTTTGGTTGAACAACCCGCGTGGAAAGGTGCAGTTGTTGCCATTGCCGCCATGGATAAGGCAATTGCCCAATAGCACGGCATCCCAAATGTTGATGGTGCTGTCGCCACTTAAATCGCGGCAAGCACTGCTGCTGAGGTTTTGCTGCAAAATGCCCGACAAGTACGCTGTTAAATCGGCCGAAGTGCGTGCAGTATCACCGTTCAAGTCGCCGGTAAGGGCACGACCGTTGCAATCGCCATTACAATCGCGCAGGGCGCTGCCATACATATTGCCCGCACAATCGATGTAAGGTGCGCAGTTGGGTAGTTTGGTATACTGCTTTTGTCCTTGACCGTCGGTGAAAATATTGAGGCAAACCTGGGCCCAGTTGTTTTGGTAATTGGTTTCGTGGCGACCCAAAGCATCGGGCGATTGGTCCCAGTTCACCTTGATGGCCAGCAGGTATTGCCCATCGGCTACGTCAGTGATGTCAATCCACTGGCACTCCAAGCTTCGACCGTAAATGTCGCCGCAGCCCGCCGTTACGCCCATATTGCCACATCCGTATTTGGCAGTGAAGCCGGGAGGGCACGATAAGTCCATCACACAAAAGCCATTTTTAAAGCCAATGGGAATACGTGTGCCGTTGGTGGGCATGGGGTAAAGTACATATTCGGCATAACCCTCATAATGGGTGTGGTTGTGGCAGTTATTGGTGTTGAATTGGCTGGGGTTGTTGGCCGGATTGCCAATGAAATAATCGGTCTGACCGATATTGCGTATATCCGTGTCAAAACGAATGACAGTTCGCGTTCCATGGCCAGTTAAACACTGCTCTGCTACCATGCAATTGGAACTGTTTACAGTTGAACGCTGCAGTGAATTCTCGAATACCGATTGAACCACGGTTAAATCGGGGCCTGGCGGACAAAGCGGATTGGGGTAAAAATAGCAAGGGCCGGGCACGCTGGCCAATGGGTCGTAATTGCAGGCTGTTGAATCTTGACAGCCTACCAACGGACCCGCATAGCTGATTGAAAAGGGGATAGGGCCATTGATGGCTGCGCTGCCTCCGATGCGTACGAGGTAGGAAACGGCTGTATCGAAATACGCATGAATGCGTGCTCTTTGTCCGCAAAAGCTGTTGGTATCGTTGTAAAAAACGGTACCCATATTGTCGTTGTTGAGCACGGGAACGTTGCAATTGTCGTACACCCAAATTTTGGTATCCCAATTGGCATTGGCGCTACAAGTAGAAATGATGTAGGTGCCCACGCTGTCGGGTTTGAAGCTGTACCAGCTATTGCGCACTGGCGCGTTGAAACTGCCAACCCCAATGCTTTGCGGATTGCTGCAGGCTTGGGTAACGCCACAACCGATGAATTTGGTTTCTTGAAAGCCAAATTGCCCACCGCTGGCTTGTACCACGCCGTTCACCCTAATTTGGTACGATCCGTTGCCGTAGGCGCAACAAATGCCATCGCCATAACTATCGCGGATGGTAAATACCAAGCAGGTGTTGTTGGGTACACAAAGGGTGTCGCTGTTGGCCAGGCCGGTGGCCAGGGTGTCGCCGGCCTGGGTACGCAACAGCCAACTGGTTTCTTGCGGATAGTTGTCGGGCACAATGCGAACGATGACTTCCGATTGACCAGTGCCGCAAGGCTGGGCTGAGAGTGACGAAACAAACAAAAATGCTGAGAACAGCATCCAAAAAAATAAGCGCATACAACAGGTTGATGCTCAAAGCTACAAAAAATGAGCAGCTTACAAATTTGTTCCAACGTAAATCTGTTGAGATTGAAAGTCATGGGTTAAAGACACCCCAAGGCGCTGATAGTCTTTTGAATATTGAAAACATACTTTTTAACCCGTTGTGCGGTTTGAAATTTGTAAAAAAGGTTGTGCATATTCCTGAAATTCA
>VFQO010000697.1_pt1 | contig 32244 bp, 39 predicted proteins | sample 3512331 | NCBI WGS metagenome assembly VFQO01 (sample SAMN10412371, study PRJNA504923) | tailings metagenome | isolation source: Replicate 3 from Balatoc abandoned mine | place: Philippines: Itogon, Benguet | collected 2017-08-28 | reverse complement strand
CACTGAATCAGAAACTAGGACGCTTGGGAATCCTGTTTATGGGTATGTGACCTAGGGCGAGATCCCGGCATTCGCCGGGATGACGAATAAACGCTAAAGCTGCTTCGCCGCCGCCATCGTCAGCGCCAACGAATGTTTGCGCGCGTCATGATCGTACATCGACGATGCGATGACCACCTCATCGACACCCGTACGGGCGACAAACGCCCGCAACCCCGCCGCGACATCATCGGCCGTGCCGACTGCCGAGCATTGCAGCACATGGTCCAGGATCGCGCGCGCATTGGGCGGCAGGCTGTCCTTGTAGCCGGGCAGCGGCGGCTGCATCTTGCCCGGATTGCCGGTGCGCAGCGCGACGAACGCCTGCTGCTGCGACGAGGCAAGCAGTTCGGCCTCTTCGCGCGTGTCGGCGGCAAAGGCGTTGAACGCCGCGGCGGCATAGGGTTCGGCAAGCTGCGCTGACGGCCTGAATTGGCGGCGATAGACGTCGAGTGCCTCGTCGAGCGCGTCGGGCGCGAAATGGCTGGCGAAGGCGTAGGGCAGCCCGAGCATCGCCGCGAGCTGCGCGCCAAAGGTGCTCGATCCCAAGATCCACAGCGGGATATGCGTCCCTGCCCCCGGCACCGCGGTGATGCCCAGCTGCTCGTCGCCCGCCAGAAAAGCCTGCAGTTCCAGCACGTCCTGCGGAAACTGCCGTTCGTCGCTGGCAAGCGTGCGGCGCAGCGCCCGCGCGACGCGCTGGTCCGATCCGGGTGCGCGGCCGAGGCCAAGGTCGACACGCCCCGGGAACAGCGCCTCGAGAGTTCCGAATTGTTCGGCGATCACCATCGGCGCATGGTTGGGCAACATGATGCCCGCCGACCCGATGCGGATCGTCGATGTCGCGTGCCCGATATGCGCCAGCACCACCGCGGTCGCGGCGCTGGCGATCCCCGGCATCCCGTGATGTTCGGCAACCCAATAGCGCCCATAGCCAAGCGCCTCGGCGTGGCGGGCGAGATCGGCGGCGTTGGCGAGCGCCTCTGCGATCGTGCCGGTGTCGGTGACGGGCACGAGGTCGAGGAAGGAAAGTTTCGTCATGAAACGGATATGCGGTGCTGGGGGGCCCGGTTCAAGGTGTCAGTCCCCCTCCCTGCAAGGGAGGGGCTAGGGGTGGGTGCAAGCGAAGCGAGCTTCTGACGCCAAGGGCGCAAACCCACCCTCGCTGCAACTAACCAGCAAGCTGGTAAGTTTCGCTGCCCCTCCCTGCAAGGGAGGGGTTGTCATCAGGCCCGCTCATCCTTCGTTGAATCCATCACCACATAGGTGCTGATCGAATGCACCTGCGGCAGCACCCCCAGCACCTCGGTATGAAAATGCTTGTACGCCGCCAGATCGGCGGTTTCGATGCGCAGCAGATATTCGATCGCGCCGGTGATGTTGTGGCACTCGCGCACTTCGGGCGCGCCCGCCATCGCGGCCTCGAAATCGGCCTGCGCCTTTTTGGTATGGGTCGACAGCCCGACGGTGACATAAGCGAGGAACCCTATGCCCAGCTTGGCGGGATCGATGGTGGCGCGGTAGCCGGTGATCACGCCGCTGCGTTCCAGCTCCTGCACCCGCCGGAGGCAAGCCGAAGGCGATAGCCCGACCCGATCGGCGAGTTCGAGGTTCGAGATTCGCCCGTCCTCCGACAATTCGCGCAATATCTTGCGGTCTATATCGTCCATCTTGCTCATAGATTGCATATCATAAGCAATTCTTGCCATTCTTTGCAATCCATTCGCCGCCCGAACGCATTATGTTGTGCCGATGAACCAGACCGCCCTCCTCGCGCTCTCCGCTTTCGCGCTCGTCTCCTCGATCACACCGGGGCCGAACAATATGATGCTGATGGCGTCGGGCGCCAATTTCGGTCTGCGCCGTACGATCCCTCACGCGCTGGGGGTTGGCTTGGGCTTTACGCTGATGATCATCCTCGTCGGGCTCGGGCTGATGGGATTGTTCGACCTGTTCCCGGTCCTCAACAGCGTGCTCAAGGTCGTCAGCGTCGTCTATCTGTTGTGGCTGGCGTGGAAGATCGCCAACGCCGCCGCGCCCGACACCGCATCGGGCGCGGGCGGCAAGCCGATGAGCTTCATTCAGGCGATGCTGTTCCAATGGGTCAATCCCAAGGCGTGGTCGATGGCCTTGACCGCGATCGCCCTTTACGCCCCCGACCGCAATCTGGGCGCGGTGTTGCTCGTGGCAGCGGTTTTTGGCCTGATCAACCTGCCGTCGACCAGCCTGTGGGCGGTGATGGGTCAGGTGCTGCGCGGCTGGCTGTCGAGCCCGGCGCGGCTGCGTGCGTTCAACTGGACGATGGCGGCCTTGCTGGTGGGATCGCTCGCGCTGCTGATCTGATTGCCCCATCGCATTGCCAGGTTGCGATCCGCAACCTATGCACGGCGCTCCCTGCTACTGATCGGAGAGCCGAACCATGCCAAGCCGCCGCCTCGGCCAGAGCGCCATCCATGTGTCCGACATCTGCATGGGGACGATGACCTTCGGCAGCCAGACCGACGAAGCCGAAGCGTTCCGCATCCTCGATCGCTGTTTCGACGCCGGCATCAACTTCTACGACACCGCCGAGGGTTATCCGGTGCCGCCCGACATCAAATGGGTTGGCCGCACCGAGGAAATCGTCGGCCGCTGGCTGAAGACCAAGCCGCGCGATGCGATCATCCTCGCGACAAAGGTGTCGGGGCCGAGCCATGTGTGGTTCAAATCGCCGTGCCGCAGCGGGATGACGGCGCTCGACCGCAAGAATATCTTCCAGGCGATCGACGACAGCCTGACGCGGCTGCAAACCGATTATGTCGATCTGTATCAGACCCATTGGCCCGACCATGATGCGCCCTACGAGGAGATCATGGACGCGCTCGACGAGCTGGTGCGGATCGGCAAGGTCCGCATCCTCGGCTGCTCGAACGAAACGAGCTGGGGATTGATGAAGTCGCTCGCCGCCTCGGAGAAGCTGGGTGTGGCGCGCTATCACACGATCCAGAATAATTTCAGCCTCAACAACCGCCGCTTCGAGGACGAACTGAAACAGGTGTGCCGCCAGGAAGGCGTCAGCCTGATCCCCTACTCCCCCCTCGCCGGCGGGGTGCTCTCGGGCAAATATCAGGATGGCGCCACGCCCGAAGGCGCGCGCTTCTCGCGTTATCTCGCGATGGAGGGGCGGCAGGCCGCGATGGGCCGCCGCTTCGTCAACGAAAGAAGCCTCGCCGCGACCGCGCGCTATCTGCAAATCGCCGCCGATGCCGGGCTGCACCCGGTAACGATGGCGACCGCCTGGTCGAAACAGCATGATTTCGTCGCCTCGACGATCGTCGGGGTCAGCGCCGAGGATCAGGTGCAGCCGATCCTCGACGCGATGGATCTGGTGCTAAGCGATGAGGTGATGACCGCGCTGCACCAGGTGAGCAAAGACATCCTCTACCCGATGGGCTGAACGGCTTGTGCGGCGCGTGGCGGCTGCTAATCTTCGCCCGAAATCAGGAAGGAAAGCCGATATGTCCCCCGTCCGCCGCGCCGTCTTCGCCCTCGCCGCCTTCACCGCGACGATCAGCCTTGCCCACGCCGCCAACCCGGTGATGTTCCGCGACGCGGGATGCGGCTGCTGCCTCAAATGGCTCGAACAGGTGAAGGCGTCGTTCGGACAGAAAGCGGTCGTCGTCAATTCCGCCGACATGGCCGCGGTCAAGGACAAGCAGGGCGTGCCGCAGGCGCTTCGCAGTTGCCACACCGTGCTCGTCGGCGGCTATGTGATCGAGGGGCATGTCCCCGCCAAGGAAATCGCGCGCCTGCTTCGCGAGAAGCCCAAGGGCGTCAAGGGGCTTGCGGTCGCCGGGATGCCGATGGGATCCCCCGGCATGGAGCATGGCGACCACCGCGAGGCGTTCAAAGTGATGACCTTCGGCAGCGCCGGCCAGCGCGTTTATGCGAGCTATGCCGCGAGCGGCGGCGCGCACGCGCACTGAACAAAGTCTCCCCGTTCGCATCGAGCAAAGTCGAGATGCCCATCGGTCATCCGTGCGGTCAAGGTGTCTCGACTTCGCTCGACACGAACGGATTAGAGGCGGCAGGCGCTACAAACTCGCCTTAAACAGCTCCAGCATCCGCGCCCACGCCTTCTCTGCTGCGGCCTCGTTATACGCCCGGCCGTCGGGCGGGCACCAGCCGTGCATCGCGCCCGCATAAACCTCGACCTCATGCCATTGCTTGCGCGGCTCGAGCACCGCTTTCAGCAACACCTTCTCGTTCGGCATTTCCTTGTCGTCGTTATCGGCGATCGCGAACAAATAGCCCGCCTTGGTGCCGGGGATCAGCAGATGCGGGCTGTCGGGTTTGTCGGTGCCGACGCCCCCGCCATGGAAGCTCGCCGCCGCGCCGACGCGGTCGGGCTTGAGCGCTGCGGTGTAGATCGTCATCGGCCCGCCCATGCAGTAACCAGTGGTGGCGAGCTTGCGCCGCGTATCGACCTCCTTCTGCGCGTCGAGGAACGCAAGATGCGCCGCGGCATCGGTTTCAACCACCGGCTTGGTCAGCTGCTTGAGATAACCGAACAGCTTTTCGCGCACCGCCGGATTGCTCCAATCATTGGCGGCATCGACCACCGGCGATTTCTGCCAGCGGTAAAAAGGATTGACGCACAGCACCGCATAACCCTCACCCGCCAGCCGATCGGCCATTTGGCGAAACGCCGGACGAAGCCCGCGGATGTCGGGCCAGATCAGCACGCCCGGATGTTTGCCGCTGGTGGGTGCCACAAAATAGGCGTCGCAAATGCCCGCCGCGGTCGTAATCTCGACATCGCGGCCCTTCACCGGCTTGCCCGCGATCGCTCGGGCCGGCAGCGCCGCGATCAGCGCCCCCGCGCCGGCCAGCGCGGCAAAGCTGCGGCGGCCAACCGCCATCCCGGCGCGGTCCAGATCGGCTTCGGTATCTTCGGTGCACATATCTCTCTCCTCAACGGAGCGAAAAGCTAATCCAGCACCGAGCGATAGGATAGCGGTTTTTGAAACGCGATCTCGTCAAATCGCATCGCCACATGATGCACGCCGACCTCGCGCAACAAAGCGCCATGCGCCGCGCGATCGACGATATGGCCCGCACCGCAGAAACCGATCACGGTCATTCCGGCCGCCAGCGCCGCCGCTGCTCCGGTCGGCGAATCCTCGACCGCCAGGCACTGCGCGGGATCGACGCCGAGCCCCTTGGCGGCGGCGAGGTAGATGTCAGGGTGCGGCTTGCCGCGATCCCAGCCATCGGCGCTGTAGATGTGCTCGCCGAAATGATGGCCGAGCCCGAACAAGCCGAGCGCCCAGCCGATATATTCAGCGCGGCTCGATGAGGCGATCGCGCGCGGTGTTGGCCCCAGTGCGTCGAGGAAGGCCGCCGCGCCGGGAACCGCGTCGAACCCCTCCATGAACCGCGCCCGCGCCCGAACGCGGTGCGTCTCGCGAAAATCGGCCGGCAGCGCGCGCCCGAACCGCGCCTCGATCCGCCGCTGCGTCTCCTGCCAATTATGGCCGTAATAATCGCGCAGGCACTCGTCATAGGTCGTCGGCATGCCGACCGCGGTCAGGCTCTCGGCCAGCGACATATTCGCGCGGACCTCGCTGTCGGCGATCACGCCGTCGAAATCGAAGATGATGGCGGCGGGACTCATGCGAAACCAACAATCTTCATATTTGGCGCCTAGAGGCGGTCGGGTCAGGAGACAGCAAGATGAAATTCATTACCCTAAACTCGCGCGGCGGCAATTACCTGGTCGTGGCCGAAAATGTCGCCTGGCTTCGCGACTATGAAAATGGCCAGACCCAGGTCGGCATGGTCGGCGGCGCGCCGCTGCTGGTCGCCGGCAAGATCGAGGACATCGCGGCGTCGATTCTGGAGCAGGCCAACGCGGCCGGGTGAGCCGCGCCCGTCAGGGCATGACCCCGGCATCACGCGCATAGTCCCAAGCCCCCTCACCCGACCAGTGGCGGCCGTCGGGGAAGCTGAGCCTGATCCCGCTGAGTTGTTCCGGCGCGAACAGGCGCATGTTGACGCCCATCAGATCGACCGCGCCGCCCATCCGCTCGATCAGCCCTTCGGTCGCCGACCAATGCGTCGAACAACCGCAGATGGCGCAGAAATGCAGGTCCGAATTGGGGTTCGGCCGGTCGGCGCGATTGTAGGTGCGCGTCGCGCCCTCGATCACGACATCGCGCGGCGAATAATAGGCCCAGAGAATGCCGTGCGAGAAGCAGAGCGAGCAATTACACTCGGCAAGCTCCTCGGGCGCCTTGGCGAGCCGCACCGAGACGGCGCCGCAATGGCAGGTGGTGTTCCAGATCATTCGAACCCTTCTAGAATTTCAAACTATGTTGCAGCAAACACGTAGCCGCAGTGAGCGATGATCCGACGCCTTCCGCACTTGTTGGATGAGTTGACAACAGCACGGACCGATGTCACATACTCCATCATGAAAGCGGTTTCCATCATGCGGGAACGCATAACGCTTGATGACGACAGCTTTGTCGAACTCGTCGTTTGGAAGCTTCCAGAAAAACTTGCCGGAAGCGCCCATGATTTCAAATATCGCCTCGCGCTCGTCAGCCGCAACATCTGCGTGCTGCGATATGACAATGAAGCAGGAAAAGGCGACCATAAACATCTGGGTGGTGCAGAGGTCGACTATGCCTTTGGCGGACTGGAGAAGTTGCAACGCGATTTCTGGGCCGATGTCGAACAATGGAGAAAGTCATGAAGAATATCGTCACGGTCGGCATCTCATCGCTCGACGATGCGAAGGACCGCCTCGCCGCCGCTTTTCGCGGCGAACCGCAGGGCAACCGCATCTCGTTTCTGACCGTCGAACAGATGTGGAAAACGCTAAGCCCGAAGCGGGCTGAAATCCTGAGCGTCATGGCGGGCCAAGGCCCGATGCCGATCCGCGAAGTCGCGCGCCGCGTCGGACGAGATGTGAAGGCGGTGCACGGCGATGTTCATGCGTTGCTCGGGGCCGGGGTGATTGAAAAGGCCGAGGGCGGTGTGATGTTTCCCTACGACGCAGTGCATGTGGATTTTATTCTGGGTGAGGCGGCGTGAGCGACATTGCCCCCTTCATGTCCGCCGCAATAGGTGGGTTCATCGCTGTTCTGGGCTGGCCAGTCGCACATTGGCTGACGCGCAAGAGAGAAACTCTTGCTGCGAAGCGCCAACTTCGAGTGACCTATCTTTTGGAAGCCTATCGCCGTTTGGAAGATGCAGGGAACCGACGCATCACAGCGAAAAGTGACCAGTGTCGGAACATCGAAAGCGCCATTGCTGATATTCAACTGCTGGGTACGCCAACACAAATTAGGTTAGCGGCCGATTTCGCTGAGAATTTCGCAAGAGACGGAACTGCCAGTTTCGACCCCATTTTATATGATCTGCGCGCCTCGTTAAGGCGCGAGCTTGAGCTTGAGAAAACCTCCGCGCCTTTGAAGTTCCTTCGGATAAGCTAGAGAGCAAACGTCGGTAGACACCTCACTCCACCGTCACCGACTTCGCCAGATTCCGCGGCTGGTCCACATCAGTCCCCTTCGCCACCGCCACATGATAAGCCAAAAGCTGCACCGGCACCGCATAGACGAGCGGCGCGATCAGCGGATGCACCTTGGGCATTTCGATCGTCGCCATGCAGCCGTCGCCCGCTTCGGCGATGCCGTCGGCGTCGGAGATCAGCACGACCTTGCCGCCGCGCGCCATGACTTCGTGCATGTTGCTGACGGTCTTTTCGAACAATGGCCCGCTGGGCGCGAGGACGATCACCGGGACGGCTTCGTCGATCAGCGCGATCGGGCCGTGTTTCATCTCGCCCGAGGCATAGCCTTCGGCATGGATATAGCTGATTTCCTTAAGCTTTAACGCGCCCTCCAAGGCTAGCGGATAGTCGGGGCCGCGGCCGAGGTAGAGGACGTCGCGCGCCGGGGCGACGAGGTGCGCCATTGCGGCGATGTCGTCGTCATGCGCGAGCGCGGCGTTGAGCGCGGCGGGGGCTTCGATCAGATGTTCGACGATCTCGCGCTCTTCGGCAGCACTGAGCTTGCCCTTTTTGAGTGCAAGGTGCGCGGCGAGCGCCGCGAGGACCGCGAGCTGACAGGTGAACGCCTTGGTCGAGGCGACGCCGATCTCCGGCCCCGCATGCGTCGGCAGTAGCAAATCGGCCTCGCGCGCCATGCTGCTCGTCGGGACGTTGACGACGACCGCGATCGTCTGACCATTCGCTTTGCAATGGCGCAGCGCCGCGAGCGTGTCGGCTGTTTCGCCCGACTGCGAGATGAAGAGCGCGAGGCCGCCGGGCTGCAGCACCGGATCGCGGTAGCGGAACTCCGACGCGACATCGATGTCGACGGGGACGCGCGCGAAGGTCTCGAACCAGTATTTGGCGACCATACCCGCATAGAAGCTGGTGCCGCACGCGACGATGGTGATGCGGTCGATCGCGGAGAGGTCGAAATCCATCTGCGGCAGCGCGACGGTCTGTTCGAGCGGGCGGATGTAGGAGGACAGCGTCTGCGCGACCACGGTCGGCTGCTCGAAAATCTCCTTCTGCATGAAATGGCGGTAATTGCCCTTCTCGACCGCCGCGGCGGTGACCCCGCTGGTGGTGATTTCGCGCGTGACCGGGTTGTTGGCGCTGTCATAGATTTGCGCGCCGTCGCGGGTGATGACGACCCAGTCGCCCTCCTCGAGATAGGCGATTTTTTGTGTCAGCGGCGCGAGCGCGAGCGCGTCCGAGCCGAGATAGGTTTCGCCCTCACCGTATCCGACAACCAGCGGCGAGCCGAGCCGTGCGCCGATCAGCAGGTCGGGGTGCTGGCGGAAGGCGATGGCGAGCGCGAAGGCGCCGCGCAGTTCTGGCAGAACCGCCTGTACGGCTTCCTGGGGCGACTTGCCGGCCTCGACCTGCTCGCTCACCAGGTGCGCGACGACCTCGGTGTCGGTCTCGCTCTCGAATTTGCGCCCGCGCGCCTGCAGCGCCTCGCGGAGCGGCTTGAAATTTTCGATGATGCCGTTGTGGACCAGCGCGACCTCGCCCGTCGCGTGCGGGTGCGCGTTGCTCGTCGTCGGCGCGCCGTGCGTCGCCCAGCGCGTGTGCGCAATGCCGACGGTACCGGGCGCGGGGTTGCCCGCGAGTTCCTTGACCAGATTGCCCAGCTTGCCCTCGGCGCGGCGGCGGATCAGCTGCCCGCCCTCGACCGTGCAGACGCCTGCCGAGTCATAGCCGCGATATTCCATGCGCTTCAGACCATCAACGAGGCGATCGGCGACCTGTTGCTTGCCGATAATTCCGATAATTCCGCACATGGGGGTCTGGCTTTCGTCTTAGAGCGTATAGGGCACGCGGATACCCGGCATATTGGGCGGGAAATCCTTGGTATTACGGGTGATCAGCACGCGGCCGCGGGTTTGAGCGGTCGCCAGAATGATCGCGTCGGGCGATTTCAACCGCGGTCGGTCGCGGCGCAGTGCCGCCGCCCGCGAAGCGATTTCATCGTCGATTTCATCCATGCCGAAATGGGCCAGAAATGCCGCCGCCTCGCTGACCACGCTTTCGTCGCCCTTGGACAATATTTCAATCCAGGCCATCCGGCTGATCCAAGGCCGCGCGCCATTGTGCGTCGCGCGCTGAATTTCGGCCCGGGCAGGCGGATAACCAGCAAGCGCATCGATGATGATATTCGCGTCGAACGTATAGCCGCTCACTTGGAATGCGGACTTTTGGGTTCGGGATATTTGCCGGCGATCATATCCAGGTAAATCTGCCGCTGTCGATCATCCTCGGCGTCAAACATGTCCGGCGATTCGGCACGCACTTCCTCATAATCGTCGTCCCAAGGCCGCGTCCATTCGGCCCGACGCTTCCGATCATAATCTTGCGAGTCAACGGAAATGCCGTGGCGGGACCAGAGCCCGAAGCCGCGCTCGATCCAATCGCCATCGTTCGATGCGGATTGCGCCTGATACGACGCCACGGCATCACGCAGCACCGCCGCTCGGCTTTTGCCCTGTTCATAGGCAATTCGGTCGAGACGCTTGATCTCTTCATCGGGCAGATCGGCAAGAATGCGGGTCATTGATATATTGATATCATATCATGATATCATGTCAAGCGCGGTCGAAGTTGCGATCGACGAAAATCATGGCAAATTGCACCGGATCGGGCGCCATTCCGTTGCCCGCTTCGAACCGCGCCTTGCCGTCGGCCCAGATTTTACGGATCTGCGCAGGCAGTTCGGGGCCGAACTTCATCTGCTGTTCGACAATCCGTTCCCAGCTGCCCTTCAAGCCGAAACTCTGTTCCAGCTGTGGCACCATCGCTTTGCAATAGGTTTCCGTGGCCGGGTCGAGATGCCCGATCGCCTTCAGCACCCAGGCGTCTACAAAGCGCAGGAACGGCTTGTCGGTGTAGCGGTCACTCACGGTTTTGTCTCCATCGTCCATTCATCGCGCAGGAGGCCATAGATCAGCGAATCGCGCACCCCGATATGCGTCTCCCATTCGCCGCGCAAATGCCCCTCCTGCTGAAATCCCAGCCGCTGGAGCAGCGCGATCGAGCCGCTGTTTTCCGGGTCGGTATCGGCAAAGATGCGGCGCAGTTTCAGTTCGGCAAAACCATAGTCAATGACGCGCGCAACCGCCTCGCGCGCGATCCCGCGGCCCCAATGGTCGCGGTGCAGGATATAGCCGATTTCCTTCACGGCGGGTTTGCCATCGATCAGGATGACCCATCCGATTGCCACGTCGTCGCCCAAGGTAATCGCCCAGCAGGCAACGCCCTCCCCTTCGGCGGCGTTAGATGCGACATAGTCCGCGGTCTCGGCCAGCGACTGGTGCGGCCCGCTCGACCACCAAGTCATCACCTCGGGATCGGACAAGACGGGGTGCAATGCGGCGGCATCGTCCGCGCGGATCTGGCGCAGCACGAGCCGCGGGGTCGTCAGGGTCGGTACGGGCATATCGCTTATTTGCCCGACTTCTTCTTGCGCATCGTGTCGTGGAAACGGTCGGCCCAGCCGGGTTTGACCAACTGCTCGGCGCGGACCATGCGCAGGTCGCCGTCGCCGACGTCGCGCGACACCGCGCTGCCCGCCGCAACGATCGCGTCGCGGCCGATGGTGACGGGGGCGATCAGCGCGCTGTTGCTGCCGATGAAGGCATTTTCGCCGATCACTGTCTGATATTTGAAATAGCCGTCATAATTGCAGGTGATCGTCCCCGCGCCGATGTTGGCGCCCGCGCCGATCGTCGCGTCACCCAGATAGGTCAGGTGGTTCGCCTTGGCGCCCTTGCCCAGCACCGCCTTTTTGGTTTCGACAAAATTGCCGATCTTCGCCTTCTCGCCGAGTATGGTGCCGGGGCGAAGACGCGCGAAAGGCCCGACCTCGCATCCGCTGGCGATGGTGGCACCCTCAATATGGCTGTTGGCGCGGATCTTCACATTGTCGGCGATGGTGACGCCGGGCCCGAAGAAGACATTAGGCTCGATCGTCACATCGCGGCCCAGCTTTGTGTCCCATGCGAACCAGACGGTTTCGGGCGCGGTCAGGCTGGCGCCGTCGGCCATCGCCTCAATGCGGCGGCGCGCCTGCCATTCGCCCTCCATCGCCGCGAGTTCGCCGCGGCTGTTGATGCCCGCGACGTCATAGGGATCGGTGACGACGACCGCGCAGTGGCGTCCGTCGGCGTTGGCGATATTGACGATGTCGACGAGGTAATATTCCTTTGCGGCATTGTCGTCGGTCACCCGCGCCAGCAGCGCGAAAAGGTCGGCCGACTTCGCCGCCATCAAGCCGGAGTTGCACAGCCGTACCGCGCGCTCGGCGTCGGTCGCATCCTTATGCTCGACCATCTTGGTCACCCAGTCGCCGTCGGTGATGACACGGCCATATTGCTGCGCGTCGGCGGGTTCGAACGCGAGCACCACAACCGCGGGCGCATCATCGGCGTTGAGCCGGCCGATCATCGCCTGCATCGTCGCTGCGGGAACGAACGGCACGTCGCCATAGAGGATCAGTACGTCGCCGTCGAAGCCCGTCAGCGCGGCTTCGGCCTGCTGCACCGCATGGCCGGTGCCCAGCTGCGGATCCTGCACCGCCAGGTCAGCGGTGCCCGCCAGCGCGGCTTCGAGCTGGTCGGCCTTGTCGCCGACGATCACCACCTTCTTGGCGGGGTTCAACGCATCGACGCTCGCCATCAGGTGCAGCAGCATCGGCCGCCCGGCGATCGGGTGCAGCACCTTGTGCAGGTCAGATTTCATACGGGTGCCCTTACCTGCGGCAAGGACGATAGCGGCGATTGCATTGCTCATCCGCGCGCCATGCCAGCAAATCATTGCAGTTTCCAGCACATCGCGCCATGCGCTGGTCGATGTCGGATTTTCCCTTTGCCATCGTCGGCTTCGACCTTGACGGCACGTTGGTCGACACCGCCGGCGACCTGACCACCGCGGTCAATCACGCGCTAGGCCTCGCCGCGCGCGCGCCGCTGACCGAGGCCGAGGTGCGGCCGATGATCGGGCTCGGCGCGCGGCACATGCTGGAACAAGGGTTCGCCGCGACCGGCGGCGTTCCGGGTGGGGATTTCGAGCGCCTCTACCGCGAATTGCTGCGCTTTTACGAAGCCAATATCGCGGTCCATAGCCGCCCCTTTCCCGGCGGGATCGCTGCGCTCGACAATCTTGATGCGCTAGGGGTGAAAACGGCGGTCGTCACGAACAAGCGCGAAGATATGGCGCGCAAGCTGCTCGGCGAACTCGCGCTGGCCGATCGCATGGCGACGATCATCGGCGGCGACACGTTGGGGCCGGGCAACGCCAAGCCCTCACCCGCGCCGATCGCCGAGATGATCGCTCGCTGCGGCGGCGGGCGCGCGGCGTTTGTCGGCGACAGCATCTATGATGTGATGGCCGCGAACAGCGCCGGGGTGACGAGCATTGCCGTCAGTTTCGGCTTTCTCGATCGGCCAGCCGAGGAGCTGAGCGCCGATCATGTTATCGACGGATATGACGAACTGGTCCCGCTGCTCGAACAACTCTGAGCCTCATTCACCCCCGTTCGCCCTGAGCTTGTCGAAGGGCTGTCCTTCTCCTTTTGCCGATGAAGAAAAATACGGTCCTTCGACAAGCTCAGGACAAACGGGTTTGGAGGGCTAGGGCCGATTTTTCCGCCACTTGGTCCATAAATGCTGCACCAGCATCGTCGGCGGCATCCGCAGCCAGTGCGAGCGGATGTAGAAGGCCTGTTCAAGCAGCGGCCGCGTCACTCGTCCCCAATCGTCGCGCGCGAGCAGGCGCTGGCGAAACCAGCGGTCCGCCGTATCCCGCTGGTCCCAGCGCGCGGGCAGCACCGCGCCATACAGATCACGCGCCAGCCGCGCCGCCCGCTGCACCGCATCCTGCAACCCGTGCAGCCGCGCACGCGCGTCAAGTTGCTGCCAGAAATCCGGATCTGCCGCAGCAAAATCGCGCGCCATCAGGTGAAAATCCCACAGATTGCGCAGCCCGCCCTGCAAATCGCCGTCGGCGAGCATATGCGCGGCGCAATGGCACGCCATGTCGGCCGGATTCAGCACCGCCAGGCCACCGCCGCTCGCGACCGCATCGCCGACCAGCGCGAGAGCGTCGGGGGTAATCCGGTGCGTGCGCGGCAGGATCGTGTGGTGGACGTCGATCATCCGGTCGCGCACCTTGTGGATCATCGGCGGCAGCTCGTGCATATGTTTGCGGTAGTAGAAATCGTCATAGGGATCGGATTTGACCCACTCCCAACCAGCTTTGAGCAGGGCGTTTTCAGCGCGGCGAATATCGGGTTCGGAGACCAAAATGTCGAGATCGCCGATCTGCCGCCCCGCGGCGCACGCCATGCCCGCGGCGGCGTAAGCGGCGCCTTTCAGCAGCACGAACTCGAGCCCCAGCGGTGCCAGCGCCCGCCGCGTCATCTCGGCCTCCCACAGCGCTTGTTGCTGCGCGACCGCCGCGGCCGCCCGCTGGTCGGCGAAGAGCGCCGCGACGGTCGGCGGCAGGTCGGCGCCGTCCAGCCGGTGTGCCAGCGTCGCCAGCATCGCCTCGCTGCGCGCGACGCCGATCACCCCGTCCCAGTCGCGCGGCGCCAGCGCCGCAGCGTCGCGGCGCCCGGCGAGCAGATCGACGAAGGTCTGCACCGCGCTCACTTTGTCTCGGCCCATAATTGCTCGACCAGCGCCATCCCGGTCGCGCTATCGGGATAGGACACACCGAACGCCGGAATTTCGCGCACCAGCCGCGTCAGCGCGGCAAAGCCCGCCTCGCCCAGCGCGACATAGTTGGTCGATGCTTCGGTCAGCCGGACAAACGCCTCGCCCTCGCCCATCGCCTCAATCGCCGCATCGCCGCCGAAGCGCGGGAACAGCAGCAGCGCGGGCCTCACAGGTTCGTGCATATCCGCAATCGCATCGGCGCGGGGGATCAGGTGACGGATGTCGCCCTTGGGCGTTCCCGCCATCAACGGCCCCAGCCGCGCGGCATCGACCCGCGCCGCAACTTCGGCAATCGCCGCGTTCTTCAGGCTGACCGCGCGCGGGAACGCCAGCGCGTCGCCGCTCGCCGGGTCGATCAGCGTGAACTCATCGCCCATCAACCGCCACGCGCCCTCACCGAGCAGCGCCGCGAGCGTCGATTTGCCCGACCCCGACTCGCCCGACATGATCAGCGCCCGGCCATCCTTCGCCACCGCGCTCGCGTGGAGCAGCATATGCCGCCGCCACCCCAGCGCGACCTGCAGGTTCATGCCCATTTCGGCGGCGAGCAGTCCCATCGACAACGGCAAGGGCAGCGCGTCGGGCACGACGAAATCGCCGCCGATATGCACTGACGGCCGCACCCAGCGCCGCCACGGCCGCGCAGCGAACAGCCGCACCGTGGCGTCGGCGGGTCGCGCCTCGTCGCGCGGATAGTCGCGGTACAATTGCGCCAGCGCCGCGATCGGTTCGGGCCAGTCGCTGCCGATGCGGAATTGCACCGGGCCGACCGCTATGCGAATGCTGTGCCTCACGCGCGCGCCACCAGCCCCATTGCCGCGAGTTCGCTCAGCCGTTCGGCAAGGATCGGCTGCACCTCGTCCGCGCCGTCCAAATCGAAACTTGCCGCAAGCCGCGTCGCGAGCGTTGCAGCGTCGCAATCGCCCGCCCCCATCGCCTCCAATATTTCGGGCATCGGCGACACCACCAGATGCGTCTGCATCGACCGGCGATCGAAAATTGCGGTCAGCTCGCCCAGCGGCTTGACGCGCAGCGCCCCCGGCGGCGCGGCGCGATAGGCGGGATCAGGCATAATCTTCGGCGGCGGCGGTCAGCTTGGCCAGGATCGCCATCAAATTCGCGCGCTCGGCGGCGCTGAGCTTCGCCTCGAGCTGCGCTTCGCTCGCAAGCGCCGCAGGAACGATCGCGTCGTACAGCGACCATCCCGTTTCGGTGAGCTCGAGATGATGCGAACGGCCATCGACCGCATGCGCCTGCCGCGCGATCAACTGCCGCTCGGCCAGCGCCTTGGCGGCGCGGTTCACCGTCACCTTGTCCATCCGCGTCGCTTCGACCAGCTCGCGCTGCGTCTGGGGCTTGCCTTCGCCCAGCACCGCCATCAACCGCCATTCCGGAATCTTCAGCCCGAAGCGGTTCTGATATTCGGCCGCGATCCGTTCGGACAAGGCGTTCGACGCGATCGACAGGCGATAGGGCAGGAAATTGTCGAGGTTCAGTTTCTTGGCGGGCATGGCCCTGTTCTTATCGACAATCGCCGCGCTGTGAAGGTCAGAACGACACCCGCGCGCCGATCCAAAGCGTCCGCGGCGTTGCACGCTCGACGATCCCGGCCGACGAGATGGCAGCGGGCACCAGTTCATCGAACAGATTTTCGCCGCGTGCCTCCAGGCTGATCGCATCGGCCAGCCGCCACGATAACCCGGCATCGAGCGTCAGCGCGTCGCGCAGGACCAGCAGCCCCAGATCATCCTCATTCTGCTTGCCGACATAGCGCAGCGTCGCAAAACCCTGAACGGCGTCGGTCGTGTTGCTACGCAGCGAAATGCTGCCGCCATGTTTGGCGATTTGGGCCGGACGGCGACCGTCGAGCGCCGCTGCGCCGCCCGAACCGTCAACCGTAGCATCAGTGAACGCGTAGGTCGCGCGCAACGTCAAAAAGTCGATCTTCTGTTCGGCGCTGATCTCGATACCCTTGGCATCGATCGCATCGAGGTTTTGCCGCTGGTTCAGGTTGGGCGCCAGGGTCACATTGGCAATCGCATTGGTCAGCTGGTTGACGAACAGCGTCGCCGACAGCTTCGTATCATCCCTGTTCCAATCGACCCCGACTTCACCGCCCCACAGCCGTTCGGGCTTCAGCAGCTCGTTCGCCGTCGTGACCTCGGCGCCGACACGAAAGGGGCGATAAAGTTCGTTGAGCGTCGGCAGGCGCCAGCCGCGATAGACGGCGCCGCGCAGCGACAATCCATCGTTCGTCCATTGCACCCCGGCACGGCCGCTGCCTTCCCATCCCTGCCGCGCAGCAAAGCGAAGGTCGGTGATCAGCGGACCGGCGATATTGCGTTCGAGCCGATAGCCCGTCCCCAGCGACCAGCGATCGACGCGGCCGCTGAGCGTCCAGACAAGGCCGCTGTCGCGATAGCCCGACGTCCATTCGGCAAAGGCGCCGATCGTATCGCTGTCGCCGCCCGCCGTCCGGTGACGACCGGGAATCGTCCCGGCAAAAAAGAAATCCTCCTCGGTGCGGCCCGTCGTGCGGCGCCAGTCGGCGCCGATGCGCAGCGGATTGGCGCGGCCGATGAGCGGGCGAAATTCGACGCGCGCGCCAAGGCCGGTAGCCGGGACGCGCTGGAAAAGGGCGGGTGCCACGCTGTTGCGGTTCGCAGCGACGCTGGCAAAGCCGCTCTCGAAATCGCGGACCTGAACATAGGCCAGCGCGAACAGTTGATCGGCGCGGTAGGGATCGTGTACGAAGCGCAGGCTTGCATCGATCCCGTCGACCCGGCTGGTGGTGAAATCGGTCCCACGATCGCGTCGATCCGAAAACCCCCGCACGCTCGCCTCGATCCGGCTGCTTTCCCCGGCGTCGAGGCGCATGCGCACGCCAAGGCCGCCCTGCTCGTATGGCGCCGCGCGATCGACGCTGCCGCGCTGGCCTTTCGCGATCGGGATAAAGCCGTCACCGCGGCTATAGCGCCCGTCGATTGCGACCTGGCCGTCCCCTAATTCGCCGCCGACCGAAGCCGATGCGTCCCAGCTATCGCGGCTGCCATAGGCCAGGCTGGCGGTGCCGCCATAGGTCAGATCGGAGTGCAACCCGATCGTACCCGCCAGCGCGCCCGGCCCGTCGGCGCCGCTGCCGCCGCCGCGCGTAATGGTGACGCCGCGCAGGTTGATCGCGTCATAGGCCGTCCAAGCAACCCAGCCGCCGAACGGATCGGCCTGCGGAATGCCGTCGAGCGTTACCAACGCGCGGCTGGACGCATTGCCGCCGAGGCCGCGGAGTGTCACCCCCTGACTGGTAGGGTTCGCCGATCGGCCGTCAGACCGGCGGAATTGCGCGATCCCCGCCTCGTCGCGCAGGCGATTCTCGATGCGCGCGCCGACGCCGGGGCTCAGGCCTTCGATCAGCGTGGTCGATTGCACCGCATCGGCCGAGGTCAGCGGCAGCGCGCCCGAACCATTGACCACAATTTCAATGCGTTCCTGTGTCGTGCGTGCGCGGCAGACGATAATCCTGTCAAGATATTCGTCGTCCACCTTGGTACTGTCGGCTTCCACAGCCATTGCCGTTCCAGGCATAATCAGCGCCGCGGCCCCCGTCAGCAAGCGGATCACGCGGGCTTTACCGCGTCGGGATGTGCCCGCTGAAACGCGTCCAACTCCATGCACGCCGCATCGATCGCGACCAGCCGCGGATAATCGTCCAGCGGCACCTCGAACCGCCGCGCATTGTACATCTGCGGCACCAGGCAGCAGTCGGCGATCCCGGGCGTGTCGCCGCCGAGATATGTGCCGTCCCCCGCCATCGCCTCGAGCGCCTCGAACCCCTGCGCGATCCAGGTCGCGATCCAGCGGTCCTTGGTCTGCTCGTTCAGTCCCAGGTCGCGTTTCAGATATTTGAGCACGCGCAGGTTGTTGAGCGGGTGAATGTCGCTCGCGATGACCTGCGCCTGCGCCAGCGCGACCGCACGCGGCATTGCCTCCTCGGGGATCAGGCGCGGTTCGGGAAAGGTTCGGTCCAGCCAGTCGATGATCGCCATGCTCTGGATAATCGGCTCGCCATCGACGATCAGCATCGGGACAAAGCCCTGCGCGTTGAGCTCCAGAAAGGCATCGCTGCGTTGTTCGCCCGCGATCAGGCTGATCTCGACCCGCTCATAGTCGAGCCCTTTCAGATTGAGCGCGATCCGCACGCGATAGCTGGCCGAGGAGCGGAAATAATCGTGGAGGACGAGCTTTGTCATGCGCCGCCTAATGCGCGTCTTTCGGCATCTCCGCAATCCATTGCCGCAGCAGTGCCGCGCCCTCCTTGTGGACCGTCGCGCGCCCGACCTCGGGCATCGCGATGCCGGGGTCGGTGCTTTCGAGTCGGTAGATCATGAAGCTGTGCACGGGGTCGCCCGGCGTAATCGCAAAATCCATGCCGCCGCTGCCGCGCCCCGCCGCGGTCGGGCGCTTGCCGATGCCGTAATTGACCCCCGTCGGATCGTCGGTCCAGCGCAGGAACAGCCCGCTGTTCGAAGCGCTGCCCACCGGATTGTGGCAATGCGCGCAATTGACGTCGAGATAGGCGCGCGTACGGGCCGCGACGCTGCCAGCCTTCGGGTCGTCCCATTGCGGCATCGTCGGCTTCAACGCCGCGGCATTCGCGAAATAGCGCTCGCGCAGCGCGCTGCTCGCCGCTGGATCGAGAACAAAATTTCGCGCCTTCGGCCCGATCGGCTCAATCACGCCGTTCTTGCTATGGCATTCCTTGCACTGGTTCTTGTTCGGCACCGCATAGCGGATACTGTGCGTTTCGCCGTCGGGGCTCTTGAAGCGCACCGGCACCCGCCGCCCGCCCAGCGCCAGCGTCGCATCCTTGCCATCGGCGTCCCAGATATAGGGCAGCGCGATCCAGCCCGTTTTGCGGTGGATCAGCAAGCGCGTCTCGACCGGGCGTCCGCCATTGTGATCGGCCCAGCCGAAACTTTTGAACAGTACCGTGCCGACCGGAAATTCGATCGTCCCGTCCGCCGCAATACTCGCCGTACGGCCATTCGGGACATAGACGAAGCGCTGCTTGTCGGCATAGTCGCTGAACAAGGGGGTGCGCAGCGTATAACCGACGGCAGCGGCGGGATGATAGCCGTCCGCGCTGATGCCGAAGCCGAACGCGGACAGTTTTTGCGGCGCCGCCTCGCCCTCGACCACGGCCTGATCGACGATCGGACCGCTCATCGTGGCCGCGCCGCTGACGCAGCAGAGCGCCGCCGCCAAGGCCGCAAAAACGCGTCTCACCGAACCTTCGCCTCCATGCTTTCGGGCAGCTTGATCGCCCGGAGCGCTTCGGGCGGTGTGCCCTTCGACAGATCGGCGGGCGACGGCTTCGCCTGATCGCGCGGGGTCGCGACATCGGGCAGGTTCAGCGACAGCACGCCCACCTGGTCGATTACGATGACGTCCTCACCCGCTCCGTCCCACAGCACCGGTGGGATCGCACCGCCAAACGCGGCAGCGATCTGCGCCCCGCCCTCGAACGCCGGGGCATAGCCCGCCTTGCCGTGCTGGTTGCCGCGCACGACGATGTCTTTCGGCAGCGGCTGATATTTCGGATCCTTGTGCGCGTAGCGATAGCCGACGATCATCACATTGGCGGTGCCGTTGTCGGCAAACACATTGTCGAAAATCTCGACATGGCGATTGGCCATCACCAGCACTCCGGTGCCGGTGGGGACGCTGGCGACGATATTGCCCTTGGGCGCGAAGTTCGGGGTGCTGTTGTCGTTGACGATATTTTCGAACAGCCGGACATTATGCCCGCCCTGCATCGGCAGGCTGGGCAGGTCGAACACCAGGATGCCGCCGGTGTTCTTGGTCGCGATATTGTCGTGAACGTCGGCGTCGAAACTATTCTCGATCTCGATCCCCGCAACATTCTCGGTCGCGATCGAGTCGCGGACGATGATATTCTTCGACTGACCGACATAGATGCCGGCGTCGGATGCCCCGCGCACATAGACGCTGTCGATCAACACGTCGCTGCTTTCGACCGGATAGATGCCATAGGCGCCGTTCGTCTCTTTCGGTCCGCCGGTCCATTCGACGCGAAGCTGATGATAGACGATGCGATCGGCACCCTTCGACTTGATCCCGTCGCCCTTGGTGTTGAGCACCGCAAAATTGGTCAGGAACACATCGTCGGCGGTCACGAGCAGCCCCTCGCCCGCACCCTGTTGCCCCGTGAAATCGAGGATCGAGCCGCCGTCACCGGCCCCGACGCCGCGCACCGTGACGCCTGCGACATCAAGCGACAGGCCGTCGACCAGCTTCCACACCCCCGCGCCCAGTTGCACGATGTCGCCCGGTTCGGCGAGGATCAGCGCCTCTTGCAGCTTTTCATTGGCATCGGGCGTTGTCGCACTGACGCTGATCGTCTTGGCGGCCGCCGGAGTGGCAGCAAGAACCGCCAAGATTCCCAGCGCCGCCGCGTGAAGACCATGGAATCGCATCACTCTCTCCCCTGATTTTCGGGGGAGCATGCGGCAAGACTTGACGGATGCCAAGCGATGTTGCTGACATGGGTGTAGCTAAACCCGGGGAGAGGTCGCTTTGAAAACAAGAATTGGTTTGGCGCTGGTCGCCTTGATCGCAGTGCCGTCGATGGCGGCGGCGCCCGCGCCGATCGCGGGGCGCTGGAAGACCGACGACGGCAAGGGAGTCGTCGTGCTGGCTCCATGCGGCAACAAGATGTGCGGACGCATCGAACGTATCCTCGTGAAGCAGCCTGCGGGTGGCCAGCTCGACGAACGCAATCCCGACAAGGCGAAACGCAATCGCCAAATCACCGGTCTGCAAATCTATTGGGATCTGGTACCGCACGGCGATGGCTGGAAGGGCGAAGGTTACAGCCCCGAAGACGGGCGCTATTACAAGGCGCATCTGCGCGTGAAAGGCAGCAAGCTGACGATGAAGGGCTGCGTTAGCCTGTTCTGCCGCACCGTGACGTGGACGAAGATGGGCTAGCCTTCTCCCCTCCCCTTCAGGGGAGGGGCAGCGAGACTTGCAAACTTGTTTGCTAGTCGCGGCGGGGTGGGCAGATCAGACGGTGCTGACCCACCCCCAACCCCTCCCGCCAGCGGGAGGGGAGCGGGTCACCCCTCACCCCCCAAAATCCAGTCCACCCCCGCCGCGACATGGATGCGCGTCGTGTCATAAATCGGCAGCACATTGGCGTCGGGATCGACCAGCATCACTAGTTCGGTGCACGCCAGCACGATCGCCTGGACGTCCTGCTTGGCGATGTCGGTGATGAAGGTCTTCATCGTGCGCCGCGAACTTTCGTTCGCCTTGCCCTGCATCAGCTCTTCGTAGATGATCCGGTCGATCTCGTCGGCGCGGCTCGCGTCGTAGGGGGCCAGCGTCAGTCCGTGGCGGACCAGCCGCTGGCGGAACCAGGCCTCGGTCATCACGTTGCGCGTGCCGATGACCGCCGCCGCCTTGACCCCGTCGGCCTTCATCTTCTCGCCGGTCTCGTCGACGATATGGAGCAGCGGGATCGATATGGCCGCGGCGACATCCTCGGCGACCTTGTGCATCGAATTGGCCGCGATCATCAGCGCGGTCGCGCCCGCCGCTTCCAGCCGCCGCGCCGACGCGACCAGCACGTCCCTGGCATGCGCCCATTGCTCGGGCGTCGTCAGCCGCGACAGATCGCAATAGTTCAGGCTTTCCATCACGATCGGCGCCGAACAGGCGGTACCCAGCCGCTTTTGCACCCCCTTGTTGAGGTGCCGATAATAAAGCTCGGTCGATGCCCAGCTCATGCCGCCGATCAGGCCTATTTTACGCATAATGAGACCATGCCCCTTTTATCGTCACCCTGGCGAAGGGTGTTCGGAGTCACGTGACTCCGAACACGGTCTCGCCGTTGCTTTTCAACGCGAGGTCGAGATCCCGGCCTTCGCCGGGATGACGATTCGGGTCAATGGCTGACGGATCAGTGCCCGCCGCCATTCAGCGCCTTGACGATGTCGTCGGTCATCTTCTTGGCATCGCCGAGCAGCATCATTGTCTGATCCATATAGAAGACGTCGTTGTCGACCCCGGCATAGCCGACCCCGCCCATCGAGCGTTTGACGAACAGCACCGTCTTGGCCTTTTCGACGTCGAGCACCGGCATCCCGTAAATCGGCGACGTCTTGTCGGTTTTCGCCGACGGGTTGGTCACGTCATTGGCGCCGATGACGAACGCGACGTCGGCCTGCGCGAACTCGCCGTTGATGTCCTCCAGCTCGAACACCTCGTCATAGGGGACGTTCGCTTCGGCGAGCAGCACGTTCATATGGCCCGGCATACGGCCTGCAACCGGGTGGATCGCATATTTGACCGTCACGCCCTCTTTCTTGAGCAGGTCGCCCATCTCGCGCAGCGCGTGCTGCGCCTGCGCCACCGCCATGCCGTAACCTGGGACAATGATGACCGTGTCGGCCTGGCTCATCAGGAACGCCGCATCGTCGGCGCTGCCCGGTTTCCAAGGCCGCTGTTCCTTCGACCCGCCATCCGATGCCGCGGCATCGGCACCAAAGCCGCCCGCGATCACGCTGATGAAGCTGCGGTTCATCGCGCGGCACATGATGTACGACAGGATCGCACCCGACGAGCCGACGAGCGCTCCGGTGATGATCATCGCGGTGTTGCCGAGCGTGAAGCCCATCGCCGCCGCGGCCCAGCCCGAATAGCTGTTCAGCATCGACACGACGACCGGCATGTCGGCGCCGCCGATCGGGATGATCAGCAGGAACCCGATCGCGAAGCTCAGGCCGGTGATCGTCCAGAACACCCACGGCGACTGGTCGAACGTGAAATAGGCGGTCAGCCCGATGATCGCGGCCAGCGTGCCGAGATTAATGATGTGCCGCCCCGGCAGCATGATCGGCGAACCCGACATATTGCCGTTGAGCTTGAGGAAGGCGATGACCGAGCCCGAAAAGGTGATCGCGCCGATCGCGATGCCGAGGCCCATTTCGATGCGGCTGACGGTGAAAATCTGTCCCCCGGCATCAGCGATGCCGAACGCCTGCGGGTTGAGATAAGCCCCGGCGGCAACCGCGACGGCGGCAAGCCCGACAAGGCTGTGGAACGCGGCGACCAACTGCGGCATCGCGGTCATCGCAATCCGCCGCGCCATGACGATGCCGATGACGGCGCCGATGCCGATCGCAGCCAGAATCTCGATCAGGCCGACCGGGTCGACCCCGGTATAGCTGTTGGTCGCGTCGCCCAATTTCATCGGCATATGCGTCAGCAGCGTCGTGACCACCGCGATGGTCATGCCGATCATGCCAAAGCGGTTGCCGCTCTGCGCGGTCGCCGGGCTCGACAGTCCGCGCAGCGACAGGATGAAAAGCACGCCCGCGACCAAATAGGCAATGGCCGCCCAAGGGTTTACCGCGCCATGTCCGTCGGCGGCGACCGCAAGGATCGACTGGATGTCCATCTCAGCGCTCCTTCTTCTTGTACATCGCCAGCATGCGCGCGGTGACCGCAAAGCCGCCGAAGATGTTGATGCTCGCCATCACCACCGCGGCCAGCCCCAGCCATTTCGACGAGGCCGAACCCGCTGCCGCGCTCGCTATCAGCGCGCCGACGATGATCACCGACGAAATCGCATTGGTCACGCTCATCAACGGCGTGTGCAGAGCCGGGGTCACCGACCACACGACGAAATAGCCGACGAAGCACGCCAGGATAAAAATCGAAAAAATCGCGATAAAATCCACGGGCTCGCTCCCCTGCTGATTCCGTTTCGCGAACCTCTTGCCGCGCGCGCCCCACCCTGTCGACTCCAAAGCAACCAAAAAGAAAGGCCCGCATCTCTCAAACCGAGAAATGCGGGCCTATCGGGACATAAAATGTCGCAGGCGCCAAAAACCTTCCCCTTGATGGGAGAAGGATACGCAGCCTTATCGCGAAGCGATTAGGCGGAGTTGGATGAGGGTGACGGTGCGTCCTTGCGCCATCGCTTCAGGCCGAGAGCACACCCCCACCGCTACGACTGGGCAGCAAGCTGGCAAGCCTCGCTGCCTCCCCCATCAAGGGGGAGGCAGACGACTTCGATCACATTTTCGGCACGAGCACCGCGTCGATCACATGGATCACACCGTTCGACTGACCGACGTCGGCCTGCGTCACGGTCGCCTTGTTGCCGCTGGCGCTGGTCAGGATGATCGAATCCCCGCTCTGCGTCGCGGTCAGATCTTGGCCATCGGCCGTCTTGAGCACGGCTTTGCCGCCGCCTGCCTTGATTTGCGTGGCCAGATCGGCGGCCAGCACCTTGCCGGGGACGACATGATATTTCAGCACGCCGGCCAGCACTTCCTTTTGCGCCGGACGCATCCAGCCGTCACGCGTCACCGGCGCGACCTGCGAGAAAGCGGCATCGGTCGGCGCAAACACCGTGAACGGCCCCGCCCCCGATAGCGTCTCGACAAGGCCTGCCTGCGTCACCGCGGCGACCAGCGTCTTGTGGATCGGCGAAGCCGAGGCGTTTTCGACGATGGTCTTCGTCGGCAGCATCTCGGCGCCGCCGACCGTTGGGTTGGCGCCCGCGGTCTCTACCGGAGCCGTCTCCCCGGCATCGACGGTGGTCGTTTCGGTCGGTGTCTCGGCCTTGTCGCCGCAACCGGCAAGGCCGAGGCCAACGGCGGCAACCGCCGCCAATAATATCGCGCGCTTCATGACATTCTCCTTTGGGATCGACATCAGGATGCCGGGGTTGCTTCGGCGGCGGGGGCCGCCTCGGCAGGTGCAGCAGCGGGTTCAGTCGCCGCGTCGGGCTTGATTTCGGGGATCAGCACCCCGTTCAGGATGTGGATCATCCCGTTCGATTGCGCCACGTCGGCCTTGGTTACATAGCCGCTGCTGCCCTGGGTGCCGTCGACCTTGATGTTACCCGACACCTCGGTGAAGGTCAGCGGCTGGCCCGCAACCGTGGTGAGGGTCGCTTTGCCGCCGCCGGCCTTGATCTTGGCGTAAAGATCCGCCGAGGTGATCGCGCCGGGCACGACATGATAGGTCAGCACTTGCGCCAACGCGGCCTTGTTGCCCGGATCCATCAGATAGGTCGTCATCGGCTGCGGCACCGCAGCAAACGCCTGATCGGTCGGCGCAAACACCGTGAAAGGCCCAGAACCGGCCAGCGTTTCGGTCAGCCCGGCTGCGGTGAGTGCCCTGACCAATGTGGTATGTTCGGGCGATTTCGTTGCGTTCTGGACGATATTCCAGCTTTCGACCATCGCGCCTGCCGCTGCATTGGCTTCCGCCGTGGTCGCTTCGGCGGCCTCGTCGGCGACGCGCGCGTGCGCCGGAGCGATCATCGCCGCAGCGGTCAGCGCGAACAGGGGAACAGCAAAAAACTTCGCACGCATTTTCAAGTCTCCATGGCGTTGTGGCAGTTACGGTTGGAACCAACCGAAAGACGCATGGTGACGGGCGATAGTTTCATGTGGCGTGCAATAACGCCGCTTTTCGAATGCTTTGATGACGACGGATCGCGGCAGCCGCTCGGGTCCTGACCCTAACGCTTGAACAAGGTCTGTTGGGCCATGATCCGCTGGATCACCCGCGGATCGCTCTTGCGCGAAATCTTCACCTGCAACGGTTCGGCGGCGCCCGATACCCAGATTTTCATGTCGGCATCCAGGTCGAAGGTTCCCGCCGTCTCGAGCGAAAAACGCACCACCGAACGCCACGGCACCGACTGAAACTCGACCTTCGACCCGGTCAGTCCCTGAACGTTGACATAAATCAGCCGCTGATCGGTCAGCAGCACCGAATCGCGGATCGTACGGAACGCCGCCAAGATCGTTTCGCCCGCGATCAGCACGTGGCCGAACTCGGCCGAAGCCGATGTCACGTCCAGATCGCTGGCGCTGAACAATCCCATCAGAGCAGGCGCTCGTTCACCACTTTGCCGCCTTGGGTCAGGCGGATCGCGTTGCCGATTTCCTCGTCGAGCACGGGCTTGCCCGCTTCCTTGTCCCAGAAGGCCGAGAGGAAGTTGAACAGGTTGCGGCTGAACAGCGCGCTGGTGTCGGCGGGCATCAACGCCGCGATATTGCTCGCGCCGATGACGGTGACGCCGTGGATGCGCTTGGATTCGCCGGCCACCGATCCTTCGACATTGCCGCCGCTTTCGGCCGCCATGTCGACGATCACGCTGCCGGTGCGCATCGTCGCCAGCTGCGCGTCCGAAATCAACCGCGGCGCGGGGCGCCCCGGGATCAGCGCGGTGGTGATGACGATGTCCTGCTTGGCGATGTGCGACGACACCAGCTCGGCCTGCGCCGCCTTATACTCGTCCGACATTTCGGTGGCGTAGCCGCCCGCGCCTTCGCCCTCGATCCCCGCCACACTCTCGACGAAGATCGGCTTGGCGCCGAGCGAGAGGATCTGTTCCTTGGTCGCAGCGCGCACGTCGGTCGCACTGACCTGGGCGCCCAGGCGGCGCGCGGTCGCGATCGCCTGTAAACCCGCAACGCCGACCCCCATGACGAACGCCTTGGCGGCGCTGACGGTGCCCGCGGCGGTCATCATCATCGGGAAGGCGCGGCCATAGGCGTTGGCCGCGATCAGCACCGCCTTGTACCCGGCCAGATTCGCCTGGCTGGAGAGAATGTCCATCGACTGCGCGCGGGTGATGCGCGGCATGAATTCCATCGCCAGCGCTTCGAGGCCGAGCTTCGCATAGTCATCGATGTGCGCGCGCTCGCCGAACGGGTTGAGCCCCGCCGCCAGCCACGCACCCTCGGCAAAGCCGCTCAGGCCCTTGGGATCAGGTCCCTGGATCGCCAGAATGATGTTCGCGCCCTGCAGTACCTCGGCGCGGCTGCCGACCTTGGCGCCCGCGGCGCTATAATCGGCATCGGCGACCGACGCCGGTTCGCCTGCCCCCGATTCAACGGCAACTTCGGCGCCCAAGCCAATGAATTTCTTTACGGTTTCCGGGGTCGCGGCGACACGAGTCTCGCCGGCGGCGAGTTCCTTCAGGACGGCGATGCGCATGCCGGTCCGGTCAGGAAATGATCAGGACGACAAAAACGGTCACGATCGCGGTGATGATCGATCCGATTTTCAGCAGGCTGATGAAACCCGAATAGGTTTCGCTCGCTGCTTTGATTTCCTGGTCCGCCATGGCTCTATCCCCTTCAGCCGCCGCAATCCTCGGCACGGGCGCACGGCGCCCGGCCCGGAATCGGCCTTCGCGCCGGTCTTAGCCACGCCGCCGCGGATGCTCAAGTGCCGCTTTGACCGTCCGCCGCAAAAGCCGAACGGCCTTAATCGCCCCTTTACCCGTGTGGCGTACATCACAGCGCTTGAGCGGAGGAATCGGCACACCGGCGCCGAACAAGGGCAGATTCAAAACGATGGCAAGCACGCGCGACACGCGAACAGTGATGATCGTCGACAGCGAGCCGGCGCAGCAACGCTTTCTGGCGGCGCTGGTGTCGCGCGGCGGCTGGCGCAGCATCGCCGCCACCGACACCGACACTGCGCTGGCCAAACTCGGCACCCAGGAAGGCATGGCGCTCGACGCGGTGCTCGTCGATCAGGGCGCGCCGGGCATGGACATCACCGAATTCGTCGCCGAACTACGCCGGTGGCGCCCCGCCCTCCCCCTCATCGTCATCACGATGCGCAACGGGGTCGAGGTCGCGGTCGGCGCGATGCGCGCCGGGGCCAGCGATTTCGTCCAGAAACCGATCGCGCCCGACCGCCTGCTCGAAGCCCTCGACCGGGTCGTGTCGACCAGTGGTCCGCAGGGCGAACTGCGTCCGCTCACCGAAAAGCTCCGCGCCCCGCTCGCGTTCGAAGAAATTATCGGGTCTAGCCCCAATTTCCGCAGCGCGCTCGCTATCGCCGCCAAGGCCGCCCGCGCCCGCGTGCCGGTGATGATCAACGGTCGCCCCGGCACCGGCAAGGAAGTTTTCGCCCGCGCCATCCACAGCGCCAGCCCGCGCGCGCGCGGTGCGCTGGTGATGGTCGATTGTTCGGCGGTGTCGCCGGGCTTGATCGGATCGGGGCTGTTCGGCCACGAACGCGGCGCCTTTGCCGGCGCCTTCGACCGTCAGGTCGGCCGCCTCGTCCAGGCCGACGGCGGCAGCGTCATCATCGACCACGTCGAATGCATCCCGCTCGAAACCCAGGCGAAGCTCGTTGAGTTCCTGAGCAGCGGCGAAGTGCAGATGATCGGCGGCACGATCCGCCAGAGCGTCGACGTCCGTATCATCGCGACCAGCACCAGTCCGCTCGAAAAACTTATCGAGGCGGGACATTTCCGCGAAGACCTCTTCTACGCGCTGTCGAGCGCGCAATTCACCCTGCCCTCGCTCTCCGAACGCCGCGGCGACGTCGGCCCGCTCGCGCGTCACCTGCTGGCTCGGATCGGCGGCCTCCCCGGCATGGGACCGATCGGCATCACCGACGACGCGCTGCGCCTGCTCGCCGCCTACGCCTGGCCGGGCAATGTCCGCCAGTTGCAGGACGTGCTGTTCCGCGCCGCGGTCGGCAGCAAGACCGATGTGCTGACCAGCGCCGATTTCCGTGCGATCGAGGCGACGCTCGGCGGCGGCAGCCCCAGCGGCGAAGGCGAAATCGCGATCAACGGCGAAGCGATCGGGGTCACCCTCTACCTCCCCGACGGTAACCTGCGCCCGCTCGAGGAAATCGAAGCCGACGTCATCCGCCTCGCGATCGGCCATTACCGCGGCCGGATGAGCGAAGTCGCGCGCCGCCTCGGCATCGGCCGCTCGACGCTGTACCGCAAGCTCAGCGATCTCGGCATCGACACCGCCGCCTGATCCACCTATTTGCAGCGGCATGATCAGCCGCTTTTCCAACAAGTCCGCCCTTGTCACCGGCCATGCCTCGGGCATCGGCGCCGCAACCGCGACGCTGCTCGCCGCCGAAGGCGCGCAGGTCATCGGCGTCGATCTGTCGCAGGGGCAGGACGTCGCCGATCCCGCGCTGTGGCAGGAACTGGCGGGCGATCTCGCCGCCATCGACATCGCCGTCGTCAACGCAGGCATCGCCACTGCCGCGCCGCTCGTCGATCTCGACTTTGCCGACTGGCGCCGCACCCTGTCGGTCAACCTCGACGGCGCGATGCTCGGCGTGCAGGCCGCGATGCGCGCGATGATTGCCCACGGCCGCGGCGGCGCGATCGTGATCACCGCGTCGATCGCCGGACTGAAGGCCGAACCCGGCACCGCCGCCTATGCCGCGTCGAAGGCCGGGGCGATCCACCTCGCGCGCGTCGCCGCGAAGGAAGGCGCACCGCACGGCATTCGCGTCAACGCGATCGCGCCGGGCGGGGTCGATACCCCGATCTGGGATGAGATGCCGTTTTTCGCCGATATGGTCGCGAGCGAGGGATCGCGCGATGCCGCGGTGGCGACCATGGCAAAAATGGCGACTCCGCTAGGCCGCTTCGCAACATCCGACGAGATTGCGGCGCAAATCCTGTTCCTGCTCTCCGACAGCGCAGCCACCATCACCGGCAGCGTGCTGACCAGCGACGGTGGCTACAGCCTCTAAAATCAGGACACCCAAGGCTCAGGCGGCGACAATCGCTTTCTCGATCGCCGGCGTGTCGACATTGGTCAGCGTCTTGGGCAGTTCGCCGACCAATCGCTTGGCCAATTCGCTATGATAATGGCTGCGCATCACCCCCAATGTGTGGGGATCCGCGATGATCAGCAGCTTCTCGATTTCGTTGTCGAGCACCTGCTTGTTCAGCAAAGCCGCCACGCCCGCCGCATGGCCTCGCTCGTCGAGATCGCGCACTTCCGGATTGGCGCCGCTGCGATTGGTCGTTGCGACCTCGGGGCTGGCGGCATCGACCAGATTGATGACGGCCTCGTCGCCGTCATTGCGGAACAGGACAAAACGATTGCCGTCGGCGACGGCGACGTGGGTGCCATGGGGAAGCTGCATGGAATTCTCCTTGGAGTGGGCGCGCCGGAACAGCGGCCCTTCCTTGAAGATACGCGGCGTGATGGTGGGAGTTGCCTCGGCTCGCCTCAGCCGGTCAGCGCCGCGTCGCGCAGTGCGCGCCATATTCGCAGTGCCTGACGATTCTCGCCAACGTCATGGACGCGCAGCAATTGCGCGCCCTGCGCCGCCGCCTGGTAATGCAGCGCGACGGTGCCGCCGAGCCGCTGGTCGGCGGGCGCCTCGTTGTCGAGCGCGCCGATCATCCGCTTGCGGCTGGCGCCGAACAGGATCGGGCAGCCCAAGGTGTGCAGAAGCGCGAGGCCATTGATCAGCGCCAGATTGTCGCCGACGCCCTTGCCGAAGCCCAACCCCGGATCGACGATGATCTTCGCGGGATCGATGCCCGCCGCGATGCATGCGGCAACGCGCTCGGCCAGCATGTCGTACACGTCAAACAGCACATGCGCGTAATCGCCGCCCGCGTGCGGGTCGCTCTTCGCCGACGGCGCGTGCATAAGCACGACCGGACAGCCCGCCGTCGCGACCACTTCCATCGCGCGCTCGTCGTAACGCAGCGCCGATACGTCGTTGACGATCCGCGCCCCGGCGGCCAGCGCCGCCTCCATCACCGCGGCTTTGCGCGTGTCGATCGACACCGCGACGCCGCCCTTGGCCAGCGCCGCGACGACGCCTTCGATGCGCTTTATCTCATCGCCCTCCCAGACCAGCGGTGCGCCGGGCCGCGTCGATTCGCCGCCGACGTCGATGATCGCCGCACCCGCGCTCGCCATCGCAAAGCCCGCGTCGGTCGCCGCCACGGCGTCGATATGCTTGCCGCCGTCGGAAAAACTGTCAGGGGTGACGTTCAAGATCCCCATCAACTGCGGCTCGTTCAGCCGCACCGTCCGCTCGCCCAGTTGGAGCGCGCCGCGCGGGCGCGTCACCCCGGCGCGCTGCGCCGTTGCGGCCTTTGCGCAGTGGTCGGGCATCGCCGCAATCCAGTCGGCCCATTCGGCGACGGTCACGATCGCCGATTTGACGCTGGCGCCGTCGCGCAGGCTGATGTGCCACGCGTCGAACCAGACCATCGTATCGGCAATCCGCAGGCAGCTGTCGTCGAGCTCGTGCGGCCGATCGACGAAACAGGTCGGGCGGCAATAGATTTGCGCGGTGGCGGATGCGCTGCCGAGGTCGGGTTTGCTTAGCGGTTGGAACATGCCTATTCCCTACTCCGTCGCCCCCGCGAAGGCGGGGGCCGTCGTCGGCCTTGCGCGACGCAGCCAGCGGCCCCCGCCTTCGCGGGGGCGACGCGATATTACGCCTCGTTCGCCAGCAACCAATCCTGCCGTACCGCGTCGATCACGCGCAATTCCTTGCCATTATCAACATGCCAGAAGGTCCAGCCATTACAGCTCGGCGCGCCCTGCACCCCGGCGCCGACCTTGTGGATCGAGCCCGCAGGCTGGCCCTCGCAATCGAGGCTGCCGTCGACGCGAACTTTCGCCTTCCAGCGCCGCTTCGCATCGGTCAGCACCGATCCCGGCGCGATCAGGCCGCCTTCGACGAGGGTGCCGAATGCGACGCGCGTCGCTGCCTGCGGCGCCATCATCGTCTTCACCGCGCTCTCGTCGAGCGGCAATGCCATTTCGATCCGCTCCTTCGCCGCGGCGATATAATCATCCTCGCGCTCGATGCCGATGAAATGGCGGCCGAGGCGCTTGGCGACCGCGCCCGTCGTGCCCGTCCCGAAGAAGGGATCGAGGATCACGTCGCCGGGGTTCGAACAGGCGAGCAGGACGCGATAGAGCAAGGCTTCGGGCTTTTGGGTCGGGTGAACCTTGGTGCCGCCTTTCTTCAGCCGCTCCGGACCGCCACAGATCGGGATCAGCCAATCGGACCGCATCTGAAATTCGGCGTCCCGCGTTTTCATCGCGCGATAGTTGAACGTGTAGCGTGCAATTGCCCCCATCG
>VFQO010000696.1_pt1 | contig 32255 bp, 19 predicted proteins | sample 3512331 | NCBI WGS metagenome assembly VFQO01 (sample SAMN10412371, study PRJNA504923) | tailings metagenome | isolation source: Replicate 3 from Balatoc abandoned mine | place: Philippines: Itogon, Benguet | collected 2017-08-28 | reverse complement strand
CATGCGAATTGAGATTATGTCTTAATCCTTATTCTGATGGATGATGGTCTGCTGGCTAAATAAATTCAGAACCCAAATCTAACTAAAAATGAGTCTTAATCCTTATTCTAGTGGATGATGGTTTGCTGGTCAATAAATCTACAAAATAATGAAAGGGATTATTTGGGTCTTAATCCTTATTCTGATGGATGATGGTCTGCTGGTATATAAACGATACCATTAATAGACTAACGCTACGGTCTTAATCCTTATTCTGATGGATGATGGTCTGCTGGTCTATTAAATTTTCGGATGAGCAAGAAAAGTTAAGTCTTAATCCTTATTCTGGTGGATGATGGTCTGCTGGAAGAGACGGCGAAAACGAAGGGGAAGACCAAAGACGTGTCTTAATCCTTATTCTGGTGGATGATGGTCTGCTGGGCGACATTTCAGCCCTGACAAAAGCCGAACGAATAGTCTTAATCCTTATTCTGGTGGATGATGGTCTGCTGGAAAGATGTCTTCACGGGTGGGTCGCCCCAGATGGAGTCTTAATCCTTATTCTGGTGGATGTTGGTCTGCTGGAAAGTACTTGGTTTAGAAACAAACCAAGGTAAAAAGGTCTTAATCCTTATTCTGGTGGATGATGGTCTGCTGGATTCTGTGACTGACCTTGAATTTATGAAATTAGGTCTTAATCCTTATTCTGGTGGATGATGGTCTGCTGGAGGAACAAGAAAGACTGATAGAAAAGTTTGTTTTGTCTTAATCCTTATTCTGGTGGATGATGGTTTGCTGGACCAAACTAATTGAAGAAGGTAAGCAACTGGAAAAGTCTTAATCCTTATTCTGGTGGATGATGGTCTGCTGGCTACACCTGCACGACTATAAGGAAAGAGGGCAGACAGGGTCTTAATCCTTATTCTGGTGGATGATGGTCTGCTGGAATGAACTTCAAAGAATAGAAGACCTGAAAAAGGTAAAGTCTTAATCCTTATTCTGGTGGATGATGGTCTGCTGGTCAAGGAAAATGCTAATTGGGTGCAAACTAGAAATGTCTTAATCCTTATTCTGGTGGATGATGGTCTGCTGGAATTCAAGGCCAAGATCAAGTTTTTAACTTCAAAGTCTTAATCCTTATTCTGGTGGATGATGGTCTGCTGGCAGAGTACTATAACCATGCTTAGGGAGTTTCTTGTCTTAATCCTTATTCTGGTGGATGATGGTCTGCTGGTCCCTAAACTTTTAACACTATGAAATACCCAAAAGGTCTTAATCCTTATTCTGGTGGATGATGGTCTGCTGGATTTTAAGACGTTCTAGTGATGGAAAAGTAGTAAAGCGTCTTAATCCTTATTCTGGTGGATGATGGTCTGCTGGAAAAAGGTAAGTTCAAAAAATGTAGAGATTCAAAGTCTTAATCCTTATTCTGGTGGATGATGGTCTGCTGGCAGTAAATCCCATTTATCTTATGAAACCAGAATTTGTCTTAATCCTTATTCTGGTGGATGATGGTCTGCTGGCAGAGTACTATAACCATGCTTAGGGAGTTTCTTGTCTTAATCCTTATTCTGGTGGATGATGGTCTGCTGGAAATTGTAAAATAAGCAATATCCGATAATTTTTTAAGTCTTAATCCTTATTCTGGTGGATGATGGTCTGCTGGACCTGTACATAAGCATGGTGATACTGTTTTTGCTAGTCTTAATCCTTATTCTGGTGGATGATGGTCTGCTGGAAATCGACGTACTTAGTCAAACAAATGTTGAAAGTCTTAATCCTTATTCTGGTGGATGATGGTCTGCTGGAATAAGGTTCGATCCCTTAAAACGTTCAACCTTTGGTCTTAATCCTTATTCTGGTGGATGATGGTCTGCTGGAGCAAATACAATGTATCAAAAGCGAAACCTCGATCTGTCTTAATCCTTATTCTGGTGGATGATGGTCTGCTGGTCCAAATTGGATACCCAACATACAAAGAGGAAGCGTCTTAATCCTTATTCTGGTGGATGATGGTCTGCTGGTGTTAATCGAGAACGTTGTCACTGAAGAAAAAGCGTCTTAATCCTTATTCTGGTGGATGATGGTCTGCTGGGGATACTGAAATTAGACAATACAAACAACTCAATAGGTCTTAATCCTTATTCTGGTGGATGATGGTCTGCTGGTGGTAAGGTGCCTGAGTCTGTAACTGACCTTGAAGTCTTAATCCTTATTCTGGTGGATGATGGTCTGCTGGCAGCAAAGGGTCTTTCCAGTAAAATAGAAAAACATCGGTCTTAATCCTTATTCTGGTGGATGATGGTCTGCTGGAATTGATTAACTACGTTACGATCGACGTAGATGGTCTTAATCCTTATTCTGGTGGATGATGGTCTGCTGGTTCGTTTGTAGAACCACTAAATCAATTTAATTTTAGTCTTAATCCTTATTCTGGTGGATGATGGTCTGCTGGTGAGTTGCGACGCTTTGGAATCGAACCAAATTAAGTCTTAATCCTTATTCTGGTGGATGATGGTCTGCTGGGAATTACTTAATTCTGTTAAATTGTTAATTGCTTGTCTTAATCCTTATTCTGGTGGATGATGGTCTGCTGGAAAACAAAAATAATCCAAGACTACCAATTGAGGGGTCTTAATCCTTATTCTGGTGGATGATGGTCTGCTGGACTCAGAAAACTTACTTTCTGAAGAGCAAAAGAATCTGTCTTAATCCTTATTCTGGTGGATGATGGTCTGCTGGGACGATTAAAAAGTCAGTGTTGAACGAATCTTCAGTCTTAATCCTTATTCTGGTGGATGATGGTCTGCTGGAAATAATAAAACAATGAAAAAATTTGAATTAAACTGTCTTAATCCTTATTCTGGTGGATGATGGTCTGCTGGAAAATGGGCTGTTACCCGTCGCCCAACGGTTTACGGTCTTAATCCTTATTCTGGTGGATGATGGTCTGCTGGTCGGAATTAGTTGAGAACTTATTCGGCAAATATGTCTTAATCCTTATTCTGGTGGATGATGGTCTGCTGGATCAAAAACAGAAATCACTGAAAAGGTAGTTTCAGTCTTAATCCTTATTCTGGTGGATGATGGTCTGCTGGAAAGAATTCGAGACCTATCAGGCCAACAGTATTAGTCTTAATCCTTATTCTGGTGGATGATGGTCTGCTGGTGCAAGTTGTTTGATATATATTTCGATCAGTTCTTGTCTTAATCCTTATTCTGGTGGATGATGGTCTGCTGGAGTATTTTCTGTAATGAATTGATAATGAGTGCTATTGAACTCAATAAATTCGAATTGTTATATAAATTCATAAAAAATTAATATTAAAAATGGTACCTAAAAAAACATGGTGTGGGGAGACTGAGTGGCAAGCTCGAATTCAATGAGCCTCCCAATGACCGTAAAGTTATTAAGCATATCTTCCCCAACAGGTACCAACAATATACTATCCTCGTTTTGATATACTTCCTGAATCTCACGAAGCGTTTCTGTGATTTCTTTGTACATATTTCGATGCAACTTAGCAAAAAAGATTGACTTTTGAATTCGTATGCAACCCTTTCGTTCCAAATACTTGGCAATTAATCGGCGTATTTTATTATTTTCTATATCATACATAATGAGGCAGTACATTTCTTCTGATTTTTTTTGTGGCCTTGTTGAAATAAAATGCAATAAGTCATTTACACCCTTTGGAAGATTGGGCGTGTCAATTGCATAGGGGCTTGGTGTACTTAATAACCCTGTCGCTTTTTCCATTAAACCAGTTTGAAACAAGGCCAACGGAGGTATTTTTTTTCTCCTAGGCATCGTCTCCAACAAATTGTTTTAAAGTACTGGCAAAATTTTGGGCATCTAAATCAATGTGGGTTTGCCTTGACCGACGTAACCCTCCAATTTCAACTATTTCAGCCAAGTAGCTATTCATGGCCGTAATCAAAATTCTTTTTCCTTCGGATTCTATCCAATAAATTCCATCTTTAACACTAAAACAAGTATCCTCAATAATTTCTTGAAAACATAAATGACATACCACATAATCTGCCCAGACTCGATAGTTTTCGATAAAATCATAACTCAAGACGGGTCTGTTGTACTCGTCTCTATGGAATATACCTAAATATGGGTCAATACCCGCTCGAATTAATGCACTTTCTACTTGTCCGTATAACATTCCATAGGTATAATTTAACATCGCATTGAATTTATCTTTGGCAGGTCGTTGACTTCGCCTTTCAAATTGAAGTGGTTTTGGCAGACTTTGAGCTATAAATCCAAAGTATAGTTTACTAATGATTCCCTCTATGCCTCTTAAAGACGCAAAGAATTCACTTCGATCATGTAGTGGAAGTTCCTCGATCTTTTGATGGTACTTATTCATTTTCAATAAGATCTCATTGGCTGGGTCCTCCAATATAGGATCCCAACCTTGCAATATTTTAACCATCATTTTTTGATTGTTACTTTTTCTTAAAATCAATTCTCGAACCCAACTATGAGCTTTTTCACTCTTTGCAAAAAGAATTTGATTCTTTCGAATGGTACTTATTGAACCAAATTTATTTGACCAAATTCTACCAATAGGAAAACCTTTTTTATCAAAAAACAAAAGATCAATTTGTTCCTGAATGGTGATTTGAACTACCTCATGCGTTAACTTCGTGGAGGGATGCAAACAAATTGATTTTACTAGGTGAGTAGCAACGGTTTTTTCAAATTCAGGTGTACGAATCAAAAACATTCCATTTCGCACCGATAGGCTTGTCCCACGTTTATTTAATATTAGTTGAGTCGACATTGATAAATTGGATTTATATGTTTATTGATCAAAAGCAATTTGAACGATTAAAAATGTTGCATCAGGCACTTGCCAAAGGGAAAAAAATGAATCGGAAGGAGATTGGGCAACTATACCGCAACACCCTTGGAGTTGAGGTAAGTCCCAGAACCATTTATCATGATCTTGAAAAATTAAGGGATGATTACCAAGCCCCTTTGATCAATGAAAACCGCAAATGGTTTTACACAAAGGCCTTTTCATTGTATCAAATCTTCAATCCTGAAGATTTAGAAATTGCACAAGAAATGATGTACTTAATGAAACAATTTTCAGAATTTCCGACATTAATCGGTCTTGAGGATATTCAGCTTAAAATTCGAGACCGAATTGATCATCCCTCCCATTTTTCAATCATTCAGTATGAACAAAATTTAGGTTACAGAGGATTAAACTGGTTACCAGAACTATATGAATGCATTCAGAACAAAAAAACGATTAAAGTGATCTACCAAGATTTTGAAAAGCCTAAAAGGATGTACCTATTGAGTCCATACCTCTTAAAAGAGTATAAAAATCGATGGCATCTTTACGGATATGAGCACACACGTAATCGTATATACAACCTAGCCTTAGATCGAATCCTGCTAATTGAAGATTCACAAATATTCTATAGAAGCCGTAAGGATCAAGATTTTGACTTTCTGGATGAAATCATTGGGTTTACTTATCCTTATGTTCCTGAAACTTCTAATTTTGTTCCAAAAGAAACGTTTGTTTTGGCTTTTGATCCCCATCGTGTGCACTATGTTCGAACGAAACCATGGCATGGGTCCCAGAAAGAACTTGGTTTTGATGCAAACTTGGGTCGATTTCTGTTGGAATTTAATTTAAGACCCAACCGCGAATGGTTGGCCCAAATTTTGGAATTTGGGCCAGATGTAGAAGTAATTAAACCATATTCCTATCGTACCATGATAAAGGAGATTTTAGAAAATTGGGTTGCCATGTACAATTCATAATTTACTGTAGATTTCTTTTCTAAATTCCTCATAAATATCAAAGCCATCAACATCTAGCACTTGGTCAATTTCTTCAAAAAGTTTTAAAATACTTATTCCGAGGGCATTTTCAATATTTTGAAGGTTAATCGATTTGAGAGAATGGGCCAGTTTATTTCGCTTACTTACTATATTTTCCAATCGCTGGGCAACTTTTATTAGGGGTTGGTATTCAGATTTACCCAATTGAATCTCAAATTTCAATATTTCTTCATACAATCTTCGATTTGGATTTTCAAAACGAAAACCTTTCGACTCTAAATACTCGAGAGTTGCAGGGTTATAGTTGCGAATTATCTCAATCAACTTGTTATTTTCAAAACTTACTCGATGTCCTTGATAATAAACTTCATCCATTTCACATCCCATCAGCTCATTGACTCTTAGTTTGAGGATATTTTCATTTACCGAAAACAGTTTCCATAAGAGCTCGCTATATCGCTTTTGCTTGTGGGCAATTTTTGCGGACATATAAAGATCGAATAGCATTAATTCAGGATCTGGATCAATATATTTTTTTGGCGGTTTAATCAATCTTCGGTGACTACTTAATGATGTGTTCGAAATTTTTGCGATAAAGTTACTAAAATGGTCGCCTAAGTCTTTGTGTTTCAACTCCAATCGATTGTAGGCATAAGCAGCTAAGCTCTTGATGGTCGAGTCATTGGTTAGGCTATGATCAATCAAGCCAAAATTATATTTGTCCAGATGCTCTACTAATTTTTGCTTGTTAAGATCCTTCAAAAAAAGTTCGGGGAACTTTAATTTGATGGGATCTCCTTTTTCCGCTTTCTGGTAAAGTTTTAGTTTGGTGCCATAGGCCTGAATAAACTGAAGCGTGAGCGCTTGATTGATCTGGTCGATACCACCTTGAGAGAATAAAACTACCTGATTTACTTCGTCAAATGGTGTATTCAGCATGGATCCACATTTTTTTGCAAACTCTTGATATTGAAAATCAATGTTAGTGACTTGCTCTTTCACAGGAAAATCGATGAATGTTTCTTCCGAGAAGTCATACTTATCCATTAAGACCTCCTTAAGAATCTTTGCGGTAAAAAGGGTGTCATACTTTCTGAAATGAGGATCTGTTTGATCGGTAAAAACCAATAAACAGGTATTGATTTGACGACCTTTATTTTCTTCAAAAAATTGATCAATTGCAGGAAGAACCAACGGATACTCTAGGATACCCCGAATTTTTTTCCAACCATATCCCCAGATTTTCTCACCATCAGTTCGGCTTTCTGCCAGCAGTCGAGTATCCTTAAAATCCCTATTGGGTTTGGTTTGAATTGAAAAACCATCCGAGCTATGAATGGATTTGATTTCATTTCCATCAATTTGAAATCCATTTTCCTCTAATTTGGTAACGTTTACTTGGATATCACTTGTACCCAGAGTCATGACTAAGTAATTCTTCATCTTATTTTATTTTGGTCCCAAATAACGAGATCTTAAAATCTTCCCTTTTTCAACCACCAATTCGACTCGACAAACAAAACCAATGGGTTGAGGAGCTGATTCTGTCATGTCGAATAATCTTGATTCAAAACCTTTTATAAACAGTTTTACCTTATTAGGTTTTTGGCTGTAGATCACCTCTGCATCTACATGTAAATTTTTAGAAATTGGGCCTTCAAACCATTGGGGTAATTTAGCTTGCTCCAGAGCCAGTCTTTCTCTTTCTAATTGTTCTTCCAACTCTTTTTGAAGAGCTAGGGCTCTTTCCTTTTCTTGGCTTCTTTTCAATTCTTCGAGTTTGAGTTTTTCTTTCTGTAAATGGATGCTTTTTTGCTCCCATGCCAACATCTGCTCTTCATTCAGATGAGTAAGGCGAACATAACCCAAAGGAATTCCCTGATTTGTCAATTTTCGTGATTTGGGTAACCGCATGTGATTGTAGCGACCGTTCCTGCGAACAGCAGTACCCAGTTCTTCCATCAGTTGGTGATTATTAGGTAATTTTTGCCACAGTTGAATTGGCCATCCCCCCGTCATTCCTAAGTATCCTGAACCAAAACCAACACGTAAAATGCATTCATTAGGTTGAACAGATTTAATTTTTTCCTGAATTGAAACTAACTGGTCAAGGTAATCCTCTCCGCCACTTGGTAGGTTAAATTTCGAGTAAAGTTCTATTTCCTTGGTAATTAACTCAAAACTATGTTGGTTGATTAATTGAAACAATTGATCAAGATCTTGGGTGATGGAATCAATTGTTTTCAAAGGAAAATCAGAATGATTATGCTGGCTATGCTTTTTAATCTGATTGATTTGATCCGTTGGAATGTGTACTCTACCCAATGCGGTCTGGAAAGGAGCAATGCATTCTACATGCTGTTGAACCCTATTTTTCATTTCCAAGCCACCATTTAGCTCATTAAGTGTTTCGGTTAACCAACACTCAGTTTTTTCAAAATGAATATCTCCAATTCTCAAAAATCGAAAAACAGAATGATTAGGATCTTTTCCCAAGTAAGATTTCTCCAGTCGATCTCCCTTGAATTGGACTTTACCATTCCTTATTTCACGGTATCTCGAAACATCAAGGGCAGCATTCGGATTTTGTTTAATTTGAGAATTGAAAATAGCCGTCCTTACTGCACCTTTTAAGGAGGAACCAGGTAGGAGGGGTTGTTTATTACCCGTGGATAACTGTTCTCGAATTCCACTATTTCCAGCAGATGGGTTCGATTTTGTTTTTAAGTTAATTACTCTTTTACCGATATCATTTGGTTGGAGGCTAACCTGTCTTTTTTTTAAGTAATCTAAAACGCTTTCATTCTTAGATACAAGCGAGATCCAGGTTTCAATATTTTCTTCACCTATGATACCAACTACTTTTCGGTCGTCAACAAAGCAAACTTGTCGTGATTCGGGAAAATAAAAATAGTCGGAATTGTGTTGTAATATTCGACCGTTCCCAATGTGTATCGGAGTTAAAGTTTCGACTAACAGATTATTCATGATACAGATCGATTGATTGGTATGGTGAAGGCTTGCCCATCTCTCCAGACAGGTTGATTTATGTAATCAACATTTGGTTTTAGGTCCACTATTTTTCCTTGGATCGGTATCGACCTTGGAAATATGGAACCCTCTGTAAACATATACACCGATTTTTTACGGTAGGTCAAATGTTCTGGATTGGCTGGACTGGCAATATACCCACCTCTTTTGGTCAATCCATATGCGCTATTTACAAGGAAATCAGGATTTACTTCCATCTCTTTAGGACACCAAAGGGATAAAATCATCTGGTGATCAGAGTCTTTGGGTGTTTTCAAATGTAAACTACTTTCGGAAAAACTAAAATGACCATTTCCAACATGTCGATCTGTGCCTATCCCTTCATCACCAAGTAGTTTTAGAGATTTTCGGATCATGGTCAGGATTTCTTCAGATCCCCGAACGGCAAACCATAGCCCTGCCTCTTTTGTAAAATACAAACGATCAAGGTAATACGGTACAGGGTCACTATTACGATCATTTGGGATGGTTACTCGTTGTTGAACATCGGAGACCATTATGTAACTCTGGAAGGTCGCAAAATCGATTGTTTCCGAGATAAATGCACCATCTTTTGAGAAATGGCTCAATTTTAGCTTCTTTTCTCCTGAGTTGATCAAGTCCTCAAATAAAGACTTACCTATGAATGTTATTTTTTTGTGCTTTTTAGCCTGGCGATCCTCTTTAACTTGACCTTTCTCAAATTCAGGCAGTTTAACCATTGGCTTTGGAAAAAAAAGTTCATCCCTAAAAAATGGAAAGGCAGAGGAAATGAGAAATGACTCAAAAAACTTTTGCCCTTCTTCATTGGCCATGTTGACGCCTAAAGTCCTAGCACAAACAAACAGAGCTGATTTTAGCGTATCTGAGTGAAGTATTTCCCCTGATTCCCCATAGTCATCCGTTTTGCCTCTAGAAAGGTGGAGAGGGGAGGAAAAATGAAGTTTGAATATGGTTAAATTTTCCATGTTTAGCGAAGTTCACTAGGTACGATTTCGGTGATATCAACTTCTGGTTCTTGGCCATGATAAAATTCACTTGTCCGTTTGATAACCTTCAGAATTTTAAATTTAACCTGACCACTTCCACGCGAACCCGAACCTCCTAAATAATCATCTTGGACCAATTGTAAAGACTTAAATGTTAGTTCAATAAGTTCTTTTTCACTTAAATTATTTTGCTTTTCTTCAAAAACATTAAGCACTAAATTAAGTCCAAATCTTGCGCCTGCGGGAACACGTTCGAAGCTTCTAGGCATGGCTGCTGAGGTAATTCGGTCGATTACCACCTCTGTTTTTGCCTCGGTGTACAATAGGTCTGTATCGGTCAAATCCTCGGGATTCAAAAGAAAGCCATCACGACAAATGATTCGAGAGGGTCTCTGTGCATCGTCTGTTCTGGCAGAACCAAAAAGTTGAGTAGGCTTTTCGGTCGGTTCTTGAGACGGTCCATTTTTTACTTTCCCCATAGGTTTATCTCCAATTTGCCCAAAAGATAATTCGAGAAGTGATCTCATTTTTCCTTTTAAAGAACTCCCAGGTATATAGGGCTCTTTTGTCACAGGATTTCGAATGACGGTTTTATCAGGACTGCCAATACCCATGGAGGTATTAGCTCCGCCAATTAATAAACCAGTAACAGCATGTATTTCTCCAGTAATAATTATTTTTTCTCTAAGTTTCATTGTTTTGTAAGTTTAAATGTTAATCTCTCCCACCAGCTGCCTTGTGATAGGCAAGTACAGCTTCTATAAAGTCACAAAAATTTTTAAATCTTTTTTCGTCTCCTGGATTACCTGTGTTTACAGCGAAGTGGGCCTCTTTAATGACCTTTTCAAAATCAATAGGTCCTGTATTTCTACTGTTAGTGGTCGCTCTTTTGGCAGCATAGGCTATTTTGGGTCTCAGTAGTAAGAAATCAGTCTTATTCGTACTGAAACCATTCATTTGAATGCGTTTAATTTCGCCAAATACATTTCGAATTTGGGAGGTGGTAAATCCATTATTAGCCAGATGTTCACCAAATTTTTCTGTAAAATTGATACATTCGTCGGTTATGGATTCTTCAATCCATTCTTTTTTAAATTCTCTTGCCATTGTTCTAATGATTTTAATTGCTTCTTATTTCTAATTCTGCCCACCGTGCGGCTAAATTGATCATGTCCAAGTAGTCATAGGCTAAATCCTTTGATTTTTTATTAGTGAATAAATTGATTTTGACATTTTCAAGAAAGGCTTTTGCCTCTTTAGACTCCACCATTTTTGCTGCTCTGCTTAAATCATAGGCAGAAATCCAACGCCAACTTGGATTTTGGCTTTTTAATTCTTGCTCGGTTTTTAATTCATGGTAAGAGGCAACTTTTCCAAGAAAAGATTTCGACAAGACTTTTTCAGTTTCGATTAATCGAACCAGTTGATCTTTCAAACTTTCGATCTCAGGGAAATCAAATTCCCAAGAAAGTGGCTTGTTTAGGAAGCTAAAGGATTTTTTCTCCAATATACCATCTTCACCAAACACGTGATTTTTGGCCATTTTTTCCTCTTGCTCTGAAAGTTTTGCTGCCTTCGCAATAGGGAACTTCGACGTAACAATAGCCATTCCTCCAGAGATGCCTAATGCTGAATTTTGACAGGTCCATTGTCCAAAATCCTCTTTTATTTTTTTGGCCAAGCGGATGGTGACATCCCATTTACCAATTATAAACAAGTCATCCCCACCTGCATATAATATTAGAGTGTTGTCCCTAAAGTCATCTTCATGTCGCCATATCGTGTTGATGTACCCTTTAAAAAAATAATCTAATGAACGGCTAAGTGAACTGTACCTTGAAAAAGTACGATTTCCATCGGCGAATCCTTCTTTAAATATTAGACCAAGGCTATCCACATCCATGCGCAAAATTCCTAGACGTTTAAGTGAAACTTCGTTTCCACCAGCTAATTGATCATAGTACAAAGCTTTTTCATCTTGCCTTGGAAGGTCATTTCCACCATAAAAGGTGAAACCATTTACGTTACGCTTACCTTGGATCTGCAAATCTAAAAAGCGGGTATCATTAACTTTTAGAATGATGGCGTCATCTACACTCCCCTTTAATTTTGACTTCAAATCATCCAAATCTTCTTGACTAAGAAAGTAGTAGTATCGGGGTAAGCCTAATGGATTAAAGAAGCGATCAGTCTTTTCTCCTAAAAATCGATAATCGTTTTCCCAATAAGGTATGGGTTTTGGTGTCACGATTTGATAAAGAATTTTATCGCGTAAAATCTTTCCAAGGCGAATTTGCTCGAATGTATTTTTTTTGATTTTTAAATCGATACCATCCTCAATATCAGCGAATGGATATTTCTTTTCACCAATTTTAAATTCTTCACCCGTGATGGCATCTCGTTCTATCTTTCCTCCGACATCAGAGGGTTCGAAAAAATATTGATATCCAGATGGCGTTGAAATGAAATTAGCAAAGCGATTTAATTTCATTTCGGATAATTTCTTTGTCAACTCTATCCAAATATCATTGATCTTTCCAGAAAAGACCTGCTTTTTTTGAATGGTTTGAGTTGACATGGCTATATACAGGGAAGTACCATGTTCCTCTAAAATTTTCAAGCGAATTTCCTCCATCAATTTAGGAATTGTCGCTCTAGTATATTCGGTATTAGGCGCTAAGATATAAAAACCACCCCCAGAGCTGTAGACAATATTGGCTGGATATAAATTTAATTTTGAGAGGACATAATCGACAATGGAGTCCACCATGAGTTGTAGATAAAAAGACCGACCTTTTAGATTTTTTGCGGCACCTTTTCCAACAATATCATAAATGTAGTTTTGAATACCAGAAATATCCCCTCCAATTAATAGAAACAACGGTTCATCTGGGCCTAGTTCTGAAATTTTCTTAGTGTTTTCTTGGGTGTAGTCATGGAGACAGATTGTGAACGCCGCTGTGCTACGTAAATGATCATATAGTGATACATCAGGTAAATGTTGGGTACTACTTGGTATGGTAACTGTATATTTTTCCAGTAAAAACAACAATGAATCTGCCAATTGACGGCTATCATCTAATGGTATTTGGTAAAGTTCTTGAGTAAACGATTCCCAGAGTAACTGGTATTCCGTTTGACCTGAAGTCGAAAAAGAATTTTTTGGGAAAAAATCTTTTGATAGGGAAATTGGCTTTACTGGAAAATGGTACGATATAGAGTTCTCTTTGGGTTTTAATAGATTTTCAAAAATGCTGTTCATTCGAACTTCCTTGAACTTATCCCAAGTATTTGATTTTTCATAATCGTATTCTGCTTGATCGTCCATTTGTCCAATCGGAGTAGTTCGATCAATACCAGAAGCTAAATGGTCAGCTAATTGTACTAATAACTCCTCTTGGTTTGCGGGATTAGGATTATGGTGTGCTGCAGACCATCGAACGATTTTTTTTCGTTCTTGGATGTTGTTTCCAAAGGCGTTTGAATTCTCTTCAAATATGAATTTGAAATCCTCAAAAAATTGGGCTGTCCATAGTGCATGTTTATGGGTATATCTACCCTCAGAAGAAGGAAGAATAGAAGATTCCAATTTTTTATGAAACGCGTCGATTTGCTCGGAAGATTTTACCCCGTGAAGGTCAGCTCGTTGGTAAAACTTACCAATATCGTGGAGTAAAGCCGCAATGTAAAGGCTATCACGCTTTCGTTTAAATTCATTTGATAGTTGTGTCATACTTTTCAAGATGGTTTTTTAATTATTGAAACAGTTCCAAATCCTAGACTTACACCCTTTCCAAGTCCCACAAAATCGGGAAGAAACACATTGGTGCGAAAGGTTACGTCAAATGCTAAAAGCTTCTGCTGTTTGAATGGTACAATTTTCTGTTTAAGAATTTGGTCAATTCTGAGAGAAATTTCCTTATCAATGTCCCATTTCATGCCTTTTGCAAAGGATATTATGTTGGCTTTCATGATATTTTCAAGGAAAATTGATTTTGAAAGGTCATCCTCTAGTTTTTGAAATTTTTCAAAATTCTCTTGATTGAGTGCCAGCCAATTAAAGATTCGAAAAGAAAAATGCCGCTCCCAAATTTGCAGATTATACTGCTGCATCTGAAGATTTTTTATCTCCAACGATACGATTCGCTCCCCAAGTTTTATGGTTAAATTTTGGTTTTGGAATAGATGGTGTATTTCGTCAGTCCCATAATCCAAACAAACGATACACGGATTACGACCAATTCTTTTGTATTGAATAACGGGATATCCGTACAAAAATTCACGGTCATTCAAGTGATTATGAAATAGAATATGGTCCTTGCCAGCTTTCTCGATGACGGCACCACGAAACGCAGGAACTTCATACGGTTCAATTTCAGAGTTGAATATGATTTTTAAAAATCTAATTTTTGGCATATAAAGCTCGATTGTTTAACAAATATCTAAGGTTTTCGTGCAATATGATTGCACGATTGTTGGATAAATCTCTGCTAGTTCCCAATATAGGGATAAAGTAAATTTAATCGTAGTCCGATTTATTAAACGGTTTTGAAATTAGGGGATAATTAGATGAAGCGTTTATGTTGATTACCAGATCTCAAAAAATTATTCAAATGGTATTAGTTTTTACAGGGATCAAGGGATCATTTGATTTCTATGTGATTTATATATTCGGCGACCAAGCTTATGTGGCTAAAATGTTTAAACACCATTTAGGTGCCGTAGAATGGTTGTAAAAACCTTAATTTTTCTTGTTTATTGGTGCTTTTTCAACCTTTTTTTGTCGTAGCTCAAAAATTAGTTAGAAATATGGAATTACTTAAGTGGAAATATTAATTTCAAAGATTAAAAATTCCATATCAAGCTAATAATCAGTGGCTTAATTAAAACAAAGAGCTTTTTTATTTTTTTTGAATAGGGGGGGGAGGCGTACCCCCTCTCCTCCCTGTAATTTAACCAATTGCCCACCACCCGTCGATACCGTGAAAAAAATTTTTGGGAAAATTTTTTGGGAATTTTAGATTACTTTGTGTGTTACCAGATTTTTGTCATCTGTATCTTCCGAATAATCTCAAATTGTTTTTAAGTTTTAGGACAGGAGAAAATTGAATTGAGCGATTTAGGTTTGATCGATCTGGTTAAGACGTGCGGTGGCCAATCGTTGGTAATTACTTCAAGCAGCCTTCGGTTAGTTATGCAACTTCCCAAGACCGAATACCAGATCAATCTACACCTACTTGACCAACGGCTCTCCCCAATCCTTGCTCATACTATTTTTAATCGTAAAGATCTTGCTGAATCACATGAATGGGCATAAGATAAACTTGCTGGTGGGGATAATAAATTAAGGTCTAACTATATTTTCAGCAATAGGTAATGCTGTAGATCACAGCTTAATATAGATGGATATGGCAATTGGGCTCTTTTAAGGCATCCTGAGCGCACCTTTAGGTGGCCGCAAGGTCTTTTGTCATATTTGCAATTTTGGCGCCTAATAAGTGCCTTAAATTCGCAATTTAGATTTGGCTGCCTCGTGCAGTAGGCGCTGTCACTACATACTTGTGTGTTGAGTTCTTGCGAACTCGTGACACATAAGACTGTGTGTGATGGATTTTATTCTAATATATTATTTATAATATATTATACATCACACCCCTACACAATTATTTTAATTAATATTTTTTTGATTAAATTAATTTAAAATATTTTACTCTAAATTAAAATATCTTATCTTATTGTAAGAATTATTTATATCAAATCTGTACTTTAATAAGTATGATTAATGATAGTGATTTATATACTAAATTTTATATACCCTAGAATATTAGTTAGCAAAAAATAATTTAATTTATGTATTCTAACTTTTCTATTAAATATACTATATCTATTCTACAGAAATTAAATGAACATGTAAATATAATTTTAAATTATATTCTAAAGTACTTTAATAAGCAATTAGGTGATGCAATATAGTAAAATTTCTTGTGTTACCTATTGTTATTGATAAAATATATTTTAATTTTTGTTTAAATATTTTCCTTCTATTTGTAAATCATGGTAATGAATCTGAAATAAATGAATTCATTTTTTTTTGATTCTACATATTTATTAATTAATATCAAAAAAATAATTCTTATGGAACTTTTGTTTTTGCGGTATGGTTTCTAGAGTTAAATTTTAGTGATGAAAAATTTAAAAAGAAATATTTCGTTTTTTTTACCATGTTCACCACAGGAGTTGGAAAAAAGGATTCTTGGTTTAAAATCAATTAATCTAAAACCTAGTGCGCATATTCATAAGTACTGCTATATACTAGATTCTATTTATTTAGAGTCAATATTATCCAAAAGTAGTAAAGGTAAAGTATTTAATTCTAGATTATTACGAGAAAATTTGGGTAGTTATTACTCGACTATACTAAATCATCTTATCCGTTTGCAATTAATAGAAACTGATAATTCGTATAAAATTGGTAAATACAGTAAATGCTATAAATTAGTTGATGGATTGACTTTTTCAGGGTATATAGTTGAAGTTCCTTTTAGTTTCAAAAATAAATTTTATTCTTCAAAATCTGATGGTTCTGAAAATGCTCTAGGAACCCAACTTGAGAAAAGGATTTTTCGTTCAATGTCTAGACTTGAAATAAATAATGATATTAGAAAAGATCTATCTGAAAAAGAAAATCGGTTGTTGTTTTTGCTAAAAGAAAAGCCTTATCAAAGGATCGGTCAAAAGAGTAACCGAATTTTTAATAATTTTGCCAATTTGCCCAAAACGCTGCGAAAACTTTTGACTTTAAATAATGAGCCATTATTTTTTATAGATATTTGTAATTCTCAACTTGTATTTTTAGCTGTATACATTAGAAAGGAATTAGAGAAATTTAAGATCGAAGAAAGTACTAATATTTTTTTTAATTTAGTAGAAAAGGGGAATTTGTATGAGTCTTTGATGTCTAGTTTAAGGGTAGACTCACGTGATTCGATAAAAAAGGATACGTTTACCTTCCTGTTTGGTCCAAATTGGATGAAAAATAAGGTTAGTAATTATTTTCGAGAAGAATTTCCTCAAGTTTTTGGTATCATTGAAAAGGTAAAAGAAGTTGACCACACGAAACTTGCTCAAAAAATGCAACAACTAGAGGCTAAATTGATTTTTGAAACGGTAAATTCGTTGCCAGATGAACTAGATGTTTTAACCATTCATGATTCAATTTACTGTGCGAACTCAAATAAGCATTTGATCTTAAATGCTTTAGTTAATCAATTTAAGGAACTTGGTGTAACAGCAAAACTGAATGTGAATGATCAGTTTAGTGTTGAAACCAATTTAGATTCCAATTACTATTCAAAATTTCTATTTACAAAGTATGGCGCTGAAAAAATAGCATCCTAAGATAGTCTAGTGGTTTACCTAATATTAAATATGATTAATTCTAAACATTGATATTCCGTTTCAAGAGTATTTTAAAAATCTGCATTTGTTAACCATGGTCAATTCATGAGTTAAGGTAATTTTGAAATATTTTTTCAAATAATTTTTATTGATTCGTAAATCTCCTATTTTTCAAATGGGAACTTCTTTTTTTTGTTGAGTCCAATTTTGTACCACTGATCTTCTGTTTCCCATCTTTCCTACTCCAATATCCTATCGACCATTTTTCCAATATATTGATTAGCTTGGTCCTCTTGGAAAAAAACGTGCTGGTTATTGAAATCATCTATACTCAAGTTATCTTTCCAATTAACTTCAATCCACTTGGTGTTTGAAATGATAAATGAATTTATCACTAGGTTTTCCCCTTCTATTTGAGCTTGTACCTTATCAGCTAGATATCTGTAAAACTGGATTTTGGGATCTTTGATACCCCTTGAATTCCTTATGCCTTTTGGATCAATGAAAGTCAAATATTGCTTTCCATTCTTCTTAATCCACAAAATAAAGTCTGGGTAGAAGTTATTGCCCTCAGCGAAAAATCCAATTCCTTTTCTACTCTGATTCCTTAATAGAAAAACCTGTTCAATATTTTTAGATTGTTTAATTCGTTCAATGTTACTCTCAAAATCTTTCATAAACTGATTTTCAGAATCATTCAAGGCAACAGGGAATACTTGAAGCTTTTCCTCATAACCTTTGCCCAAATAAATCAAGGGTTTATACAAATGCATCAAATGGTCAAATGCTTCAACTTGATTTGCTATTTGGATTGACTTGAAGGTTGTGTCACCATATCCTAATTTAAGTTTCACCATCTCCTTTTCAATCTCCTCTACATCCTCATTCTTATTTAATCTGATGTCGTACTGTAAAATCAGATTGTCGTCACTTGGAAGAAGTTTTTTGATTTCGATGTGGTCCGCATGGAACTTGTTTTTGAAATACAAGTAATATTGTTCTATGTATTTTTTCAGCAATACCATCACCAACTCTTGCCAAATCTGAATATGCTTAAAGCTGGTTAGTTCCATCTTATCCTTGGGGATATACACCCTATACCAGGCCGTACTCTCAATGATTTCCTTTAGTGCGGGTAATTCTATCTCCAGATTGGAAAATCCTTTAGATGCCTTAAAATTCTGTATTTCGAAATATATTTTTGTCCAATCCACCAAAGCTAAATGCATGGTTTCCAGATAGCAAATCTGCTTGGCTGTCTCTACTTTTTTAGACTTGGTACTATTCAATGAATCAATCTTAGGATACCAATCCACTTCCGCTTGTTTGTTCTGGAATACGGTGGTATCTAGCTTCAGTTGGACAATTTCTTTTTTCTTAAAATTTTCCGATTCCTTTACCTGAATCAGCTTCAGATCACTGGCAGCAATATCCACTTTATTAATTGTGGGTATGGTAATGGTCACCCAATCACCTGTATTGGATGGTAATCCTTCCTCCTCTAATAGCTCCTTGAACCGTTCCATGTAATTGGCTTTTACACCAAATATTTGAAGGGTTTCCAGTGGTCTTATGTACTTTCGAATGGATTTGATGTTGGCTGGCTTTTGATATTCATCTAAGCCGATTGAACGCTTCAAACTAAACTCATATCCCTGCAATCGTACACCCCGTCCAAACAATTGGATAATCTGTGAACCCTCGGATTTTCCGATATTCATCAATCCCATCGAACTCACCCGCCAAGAAGACCACCCCTCGGAGAATTTCTTTGATCCGATTAATAAATTAATTTGCTGTTTGGGTTGTGTCTGGTTGATTTGAGCAAAAAGAGATTCAGAGAAATCTTTTTCCGTTCCAAGAATTCCGTTATTCATGGCTAGATCAAATAGCTTTTTTTCATCCCCAACATTGATCACACCAAAATATTTATCCGTATTTCCAACTCGTAATCCCAGCTCACCAGCTGCTCCTTTTAGATTATCTAAGTATAAATTGGATCCCAAATTATGGTTGTGAAATACTTCACGGTTGATCCCTTCATAGATTTGTTCTGGAGTTAGTTCCAATTCATCCAGATAGGCAAAACTCCCTTCAAAAATACTGTACCCTCTGGCATCAAGTAAACCAGCTGTATTGTTAAGGATTAGCCTAATATTCTGGATGTACTGGTCTGTATTTTTGAGGAAGTCCGTCAAGAAATAGACAATATCGAGCACATCTGAAGTGTCCTTTCCTCCTTCTTTTCTGATTGCATTAACACTGCTTCCTACAAATACCCAAAGTGGTGGGAATAGTCTAAACTGCCTAACCATGTCTGGTTTATTCTTGAAAAGTAGGATTTGCTGGTAAAAGGAAAGTAGGTTGGCTGTCAGGTATAAGTTTTTGAAATCAGCGTTATCTTCCTTCAAGTTAAGGATACGGTAATCCTTCCCATAACCGTCTTCATAGAAGTATTTGTAGGAATAGTCAAACAGGATACTTTTGGCATACTCCTGAGTTAACTCTTCTTTTTTCTTCCTATCCGCTGCACTTATGGCCTGTCCAAATGTTGCGGAATACTCAAATGCAAATCCAGTGGTACTCAGTTTATCTCTGAACCGTTTCCACTGCTCTCCACTCATTCCACCATGCCCTTCATCCACCAATACCAGGTTGTGGGTTTCGAAGCTATCCACGGCCACCGTTTTATCCTTACTTTCCTCAGATAGCTTGGATATCTCAATGATCTCCACTTCTCTACCTGAAAACATTCCAGATTGATTTTTGGTAAAAATGTTGGCAGGTATGCCTGATAATCGGAAGTCCAGCAAATGTTGTCTTGATAAAGGTTCGTTCGGGGTAATCAACAGGATCTTACTCTCATGCCCTTTACTATGCTTCTGAGCGTAATGTAAGTATTGTTTGATGTTTACATGCATCAGAAGGGTTTTGCCGCTTCCTGTGGCGTTCCAAAAGGCTAATTTGTTAAGGTCGGTCTCACTGAATGAGGTCGCTTGGTAGATCCTCTCTCCCCTCGGCAGTTTTTTACCTAGATTCAGTTCTACTTGCCTTAGATTGAACTTCTTTACAAACTGGTTCAGGTCATGCTGCAATTGCTTTTTATTCGCAAAAAACCGATCCAGATAGATCTCAGTGAATAGTAGAGATAGGTACTGGAAATATTTCCAAACAATCAATTCATCTCGTCCATCCGATATTTCATGGGTATACCGAACAATGTTCTCATCATACTGCTGGAGCATGGTTTCCGTCACCTCCTCGGTCAAGTACAAATGATCTTTTAACTGTTGCAAAAACTTGGTGTTCCCTTCTTCGGTATATCCTTCACTGGCTGAAAATTTCAGCTCCTTGAATACCTCCACCCCGTTTCTGGATAGGATTTTAGTACCAATGGCATCAATACCAAAAAGTGATAACAGGTACTTATTTAGTACGATTTTATCATGAAAATTTGCCATCAACTATTTTTTTGAAATGTATTTTTGAGATGGATGATAGTTGGGATATAATTTTATGAGCTTCCCTTCTTCAATCATTTTAGGCAATACTGAATTTTTAAGATACTTATCGCTTCTGTGAAGAAATTTCGAGATTTCTTCAGCTGATTTATACTCTAGCTCACAAAATCCTTGGATCTGCTTGCATAGGTCTTCGTATGTGGCCTTTTTCTTAAATGGTAGTTTGCTGCTCAATTCATTCGAACTATCCACATTTGGATCTTCAATAGGCGAACTATCCATGTTCAAACTATCCACATTCGAACTATCCATGTTTGAACTATCCACACTTGGATTTTCCTCATCAACTCTAAATTCAGTATTAAGCCGATAAGTAGTCCATCTACTTTTGTTCTCCGAAATCAAATAGCCGTTCTTGCAAAGGTCTTGAAGCAATTTGGTAATATCGAATCGATGTAAATCAAAGTGATATTGGAGCTTGACATTTGTGATATCTCCCTCGATTTGACAAATCGCCAAAGCCGTTAATTCTTCCTTTCCAAGTAACTCGACCGATTCACCAAACAGTTCTTTTAATTCATCAAGGGTATCTTCTGGTATCACACTGAAAAGTGGCATCTCCAAAACAACTCGATCAGGTTCAGCCTCGATGCTTATGTAGGGTCTCCTCCAATGGGAACTAAGCCATCCCGACATTATTTTACTAACACCACTTCCAGCCTTTTCAGCACCACCAACCATCAGAAACATACCTTGTAAATTCGTATTTCTGCATTGGCTAATCCCTCCCTTGTAGAATTGAGGCAAGGTCACTAAAAGAGTTCCTGGATTGGTGAATGTGAAGGAATCGGGTCCTGATTCAATAATGATACTTCCTGGTGCGGAATAGTCCGTATGAATCAAGGCGTTAACAAATGCCTCACGTAAAGATGTATGAGCGGGTGTTTCATCCAATCTTTGACCTTTTACTAGTTGAAAGGGCCTAGGAAGTCTAGAGGTTAGTTTTGGATACACCATTTTATAAAACTGGAAAAGATTACATTCCCATGTTCCATCGGGGTAAATTCTATCCGACCACCTAACATCTTCATTATTTGAAAATAATTCTCTATAGTCTGGAAAAAACTTAGGACAGCATTCTTCATCCTTAATACTCAAATACTTACCAAACATTAGGATTCCTCCCACTGTAAATCCTTCTTTTTTCGTTTTTCTATCTTTACGATATCCACCTAATTGTTCTAAAAAGGGAATATCTTCATAAGTAAGCCAGGGATGAGAAGGCCGAACAGCTGCAAAAAGCTGGCGATACTGCTTCAAGGAAGCTAAATCAATATCTTCTATAGAATAACCATCTAAAATTCTACTATCAGGACTAAAAGATAAATCGGCATCGGCCATCATTCTCCTTACTTCTTCGTCTCGACATAGGTAATCTCCCTCATAATTCCTTTTATAGGTATTCTTTAATGGATTTAGGGTTAAATAAACTGGCTTTTTTGTCCTATCAGCAACTGGAATATGAAAAGCCAGCACCTTACTTCCTTCAATCGAATACTCTTTGACATCTTGATTGGTCAAAAGATTGACAGAAATGTTGGTGGGATTGTTGACATTATTCCAGAATTCCTTTTTGTACTTTTCAATCAATTCATCCGATAATCCATCAAAGTGAAATTTATTATTCTTTTCTTTTACACCCAATACAATCACGCCTCCACCTGAATTGGCAAAGGCCGAATAGGTCTTCCAAAAATCTTTAGGAAAACCTCCTGAAGCGGATTTGTATTCTATCTCATCGGATTCAATATCAGGGAATACATCTGAGTAAATCAGGTGGTCAGGATGGTTTAATTCACTGAAAAGGTCTAGTTGCTCTGCCATTACAATTCAATCTCGTTAAACATTTTCTTGAAGAAAGTTTCCTCGATTAATTTCACTTTGAATTGGTCACCTTTAGATCGAAGGTTTTCCAAATGATGGTCACCATTAATATAAATTTGCTGAAACTCGTTGGTTCGCTGGCTATCATAGAATCTTCTAAATAGCTTTTCTACCTCCTCATGGGTGGTGGTGTCCAAGTCTCTCCAGATCACCAGGGTCTTGATTCCCGTACGGGTGGTACCCTCCACTACCTTGATATCTTTCACCCGTTGTACCTTACTGACATAAAGTCCAATCAGGTAATTAAATGTTTCTACCAAGTCCACCTTACTTGGCTTCAGCTCATTGTTTTCCGTCACCTTTAGCTGGTAGTCAAACGGCTTGCGAAACATCTCCAGATTAAACAAATGCTCACGGCTTTCCATCTCCAGCATGTACTGAATCAGGTATTCCTCTCTTGCTTTTCCACTAAAGTCCAGCTCGGTGGTTGGCTTTAGGAATAAATTATTCAGGGTATCCTCATAGCTTTCCAGTACCTGGTATTTGACGATTTGGGAGATACCACCTTTGTCCTGGGGTTTGCCGTTTTTCCAGTTATCAGAATAAATTACTTTTTGAATTCTTGGCTTGGTTACGGTATTGAAGTAGGTTCCCATTTCAACTAGGATATACTTCCTTTTCCCCCCATCTTCTCGATTAAGTTTTATAGTAGCATGTCCCGAAGTAGCCGAACCCGCAAAATAATCTAGGATATATGGGTTAGTAACTCCTTCTAATCCATTTAACAAGTAGCAATAAAATTCTGTTGAATGAGAAAATGGAAAAATAAGACTCAGGTTATCCAATTGAATTTTACCTCTGTAACCACTTGCATAAACTGAGGGCATCTGACTTGATATATTATCCTGGAGTAATACTTTACGCCTTGGAATTTTAGTATGGTCATCCCCAAACAAGATATTTCCTTTCAATAAATGCTCGGAAATAGTTTCAGGCGTATATCTCCAACCGAATTTTGGAACTGGGCAGGGAAGGTTAGTTATTGGATGTATAAGTGGTTCAAAAAATTTCTCATTTGTCCTCTGCTCGGTGGCGGTCATGTCCGCTGACCTGTAAATGGTACCTTTCAGGTCTATGAAATCATATATCGACTCTGATTTTGATAAATCTACTTGGTCTCTTAACCATTTTCGCCACTTCGTAGTAGCCTCTTCATTAGTTTTGCTATTTCTTGAAATCTGGATTGCAACCTTTTGCATCAAATCAATATTCTGCTTTCTGGCTTTGATTTGGACACTTCCCTTGCTATGAATAGTTACATATTCATGCTGATTCCCTAATCCAATGGCTCCAGTAACAGGGGCTTTCTTGTCCCAGATTAAAGTTCCAGCGGGTGATAATCCTAACCTCTCAATCATGAGCAATAATCTTTCGAATTCATTTTCATCAATGTGAGTAAATAGAATTCCCTTTTCTGCCATTAAAGAAGTTGAGGCCAAAATCCTATCATGCATGAAGGAAAGCCATGAAGAATGTTGGAAATCGTTTTTATAGAGAAAGCCACTACTTGAAGTATTGTATGGAGGGTCAATGTGAGATATTTCAATTTTTTCATGAAACTTAGATTCAAATAAGTTTAATGCTTGAAAATTCTCTGAACTGATCAACAAACCATCCGTTTGCTGATCTAGGTCATCAAACTCAGCAAGCAACCGATCCTTAAATGACTCATCAAAAAATTGGGTATCCAGAACTAGGAAGGGTTCAAAAGTCAACATTTCTGGGCTGGTAATCTTAACATCGAATAGGGTTTCCCACTCGGCTAGTTGCTGGGTATTCTGGAATATTTCAGGGTAGTACGATGACGGGATTTTATCCAGGGTAATGCAATAATCCGTACGGATGACAAACTTCTTTTTTAGCCATAGCTTCTTCTGGAAGTTTTCGATTTGAGCCAGAAAGTCAATTACTTTTTGTGCCACCACCCGTATGGCCTTTATTTTACTCAGTTGAGCTACAAAAAAGTCTGCCTGCTTGGTATTGATGTCATCCAGATATAGGACTTCATTTTTAATGTAGAAATCCAGTTCACGGGAAAGAAATCCACCCAAATCTTTGTGAATAAAATAGTCGAAGCTATTCTTGGACACATAGTCATTTAGGTGCTTTTCCAAGAGGGTTCGTTTGGTATTTTTCTCCGTTGGGCTTAGTGTAAATACCCCACTAAAATTACTTGGTATGGTGGTGCTAAGTATCTCCAGTGCCTCGCTTAACAGGGCATCCTGCTTGGTGGATTTTGGAAACGGTTCATAAATGAAATTGATGAGTAATTCGTCATCCGTTTCCTCTACGGGTTGATCGGCATAGATGGCAAATCTCCGTTCGGCATCCCCCTGGGTTTTATTGTTGTTTTGCTCGGTACTCACTTCCTTCAGCTGAAAGGTCACCTTCCTGCCATCCGCAGTTTTAAAACTATAATTCTTGAAATTTTCAGATGACTTAATGTAATACTGATCATGGTTGGCCCAATGAAGCTTCACTTCCTCTCCCTCATAGGGGATGGCATATACATCTTTTTTGTACCGTCTCATGGAGATAAAATCCCCGTCTTTGTAGTATCTGCGGAAAAAGTTGGCCAAATGAGAAAATACTTCCTGCTCCAATATATCGGAGTTTTCAATGGTTTTCAATCGATCCCTTAACAACTGGTATTTTGGACTTTCCTCAGCGACAAATCCAGCATCGTCTAGTGTTTTCTTCAGGGAATTGAGTTCCTTTTCTACCTCTGTCTTATCAGAAGTTTGGGTTTCACTCAATGCTTTCTTTATATCATGGGGTAATTGCTTCTCGATGAATTCAGTGACCTGCTTTCGCTTCTGGTTGATGATTCGGTAAATACCAAAATCCAAGTCGGCTTTATCCAGCTCGAAAATCTCATTCAGTACGTCCTTTAATTGGGTATAGTGGTTCATCTCAACTAATTTCAAATGATACGGTAAATAGTTCTTCTTCTTTGATCGTACGGGTTAGTTTGCTTTTTGCTTCCGCAATCATGGCATCTCGTTCCTCATTTATCTCATCCTCACGATCATAGATTTCTTGTCTCAATCGGTTGTACTTGCGTCTTATTTTGGAAATCTTTTCTTGTAATTCAACAAGTTCTTCTGCTAGAATATGCTCTTTATGTTGGTCTTTCTCCAATTCTCGTATTTTGGCTCTTTCCTCTTTTAATTCAATTTCTAGTGCCCGAATTTTATCATCGGCCCAATTTTCAAATTTGGTAAACTCCCGTTGCATAAAAGCGGCATCGGTTTTTTCCATGAAATCGAGCTTCTGTTTTTTATTTTTTTGATGTTGGTGTTCAAGGGCAATGGTGTCCATATCCGAAATAGGGCCCAAGTTGATCTTGAGATTAAAAAGAGCACGGATATTTTGTTCAGATAGCATCTGGTTATCATTAGTTAGTCCAGATAGTATCAGGGTGTCGTGCTGCTCAATTTCGGAGAGAACGGCCAGATTACTAATCTTTAATACACCTTTGGATCCTCTTAGTTTTTCCAAGTCATTATATTTGATGGGAGAGGAGGATAGTTCAAAGATCAAGTGGGCTTTATTTGTTTTCTCGGACTTTGCCCTTGTCAACAATTTTTGAGCTACATCACTCTGGATTCGGTAGTGTTTGGCATCTGTCCGCTTCTTGTTTAGAGAGTATTTGTCACCCGAATCTAGAAGGGTAAATGTATAATCCTCTGCTTCGAAATCGGCTAAATTTTTCAAATAAAAACGGGTAATCTCCCATAACCATTTCTCAAATTTCTCAAGGAACGTTTTGGTGTCTGAATAGGTAATTCTGAGTTTATTGATAACACTACCTTCAAAATTCTCAAACAAGACACTTTGAACTTCCTTGATCCGTTGGTCAATAGAATCTTTAAACTCTTCCTCTAAGGCCTTGAAATAGACATCTATTTCTTCTTTCGTTCGGCATCGCTTGTATGCCTCTATCATCCGCTTCTCGAAGTCTACCCCATTTTCAATACTTCCCAATACATGATCGGATGAACCAAAAACCCCTTGGAATAGATTGTATTTCTGCTGTAGTAGGTCAAATACTCGATTCTCAACCTCATTTTCACTATTGAGAAAATTGACCACCACTACATCGTGAAGCTGACCATATCGGTGACATCTGCCAATCCGTTGCTCAATCCGTTGAGGATTCCATGGTAGGTCATAGTTCACTACCATACTACAGAACTGTAGGTTGATACCCTCGGCGGCTGCCTCAGTTGCAATCATGATTTGGTAATCTTCACTTTTGAAGGCATCTACCAACGCATTTCGCATATCGACATTTCTGGAGTTAGTTAGCTTACCATAATTATTTTCATCGGCCACCCATTTTTTGTAGATCGATGTGGATAGTTCATCACTATTGTTGCCATTGAACAGAACAATTTTACCCTGATATTTTTCCTTGGACAATCGATCAAATAGATATTGTTGGGTACGGGTGGACTCAGTGAAAATCAAGGCCTTTTGATTGGCTCCCAACTCTTTTAATTTAGAAAAACCCGTCTCCAGTGCCACCAATAGTTTTTCACCTTTTTCATTTTGTTCAATGCTATTGGCTAAAATGAGAAAGGAAGTCAGATTGGCAGTTTCCTTTTCAATGTTGGCTTTATCCTGAGCTGTTATTTCTGGTTGATTTTCATCCGTTTCCTCTTCATCTGCATCATCCCGTTCATCGTCAAAATTTTCATACTCATCTTCAAACCAGGAAATTAATTCTTCCTCCACCACTTTGGAATTTTCCAAGATGGATTTTAACCGTTTAATTAATGCTTCGAGTGTCTTTCCAATAGCAAAAGAGGATGATCCCAATAGCTTGAACATCACCGATTCCATCAAATGCCTTTGCGCTCTTGGAAGAGCATAAATGGTTTCACATCTAAGATATTCCATCACGTTTTGATACAATTCTTTTTCCTTCATGGTCGGAATAAATTGCTGAGTAATTGGAATTCGCTCACGGTAGGGTACAAACTCACGTACGTCTTGCCTAAGCGTACGATTGATGATCGGCTTTAGCTTTTCTTTCAACTCTTGTAAATCACCTTCGCCGTTGACATACTGTTTTCGAAAAGATTTGATGTCGCCAAATATATTTTGGTCCACAAAACTTACTAACCCGAATAGCTCATCCAAACGATTTTGGAGTGGGGTAGCCGTCAATAAGACTTTTTTATAATTCTGAATTGCATGTTTTATCCTGGCTGCAATGCTGTCAGGATTTTTGTGAACATTTCTTAGATAGTGGGCTTCATCCAGTACTACCAGATCCCAGGATGTAAGTTGTATAAATTCAGCTTGCTTGCTGGCATATTGGTAGGAACATACTTTAACGGATTTACCATCATCGAATGGGTTTTTTAAGCCATCCTTTAATTTAGCTTTTAAGTTCTTACTTTCCATTACCTCTGCCTTCAAGTAGAACTTATCAGAAAGTTCATTCACCCATTGCTTTCTGAGTGCGGAGGGACAGATGATTAATATTCGTTTTTTATTTTCTGCCCATTGTTGGCTAAGTAAAATTCCTGCTTCAATTGTCTTACCCAAGCCAACTTCATCAGCGAGGATCGCACCTTTGGAATATGGGGATTTAAAAGCAAATAGGGCAGCCTCCACTTGATGTGGATTGAGTTCCACCTGTGCATCCATTAAGGTAGCTCCAAACTTTTCGGAAGAGTCAGAACTTGCCCTCTTTAAAAGTTCATAGGCGAAATACTTAGCTTGATAGGGTGTAATCATGGTTCAAAAATTCAGCACTAATAATTGAATGAAAAAGCACTATAGTGGGTACTGATTAAAAAAATCCTGAATTGATTCAGATTTAGGTACGTGCTTTTCTTAATAATATCAAGACGATATGACTATTCACTAGATTTTAGGGTTATTGTGCCTTAAACAAATAAAAAATGCCTGTATTTCGATGGTATTTTATTCCAATCCTTAAAAATAATACATTCGTTGCTGAACCCCTAATTTTAAACGAAGGGTGACAATCACTTCATCTTGTTGCGAAAGGAGAAAATGGATGTGTTATTTTGTTTTCATGGCCTTTTTACCGATCCTAGAAACAGCTAAGAAAGTTTCCCAACCTTGATGATCGATCAATCAAATGAGATTCTACAGTAAAATGCTACATATCCAGTTTTAATCGAACTTAACAATAAATTTATCGTGGGGTAATCCTTAGAGAGTATGCACCACCAATCATGAAACCTCGAGTTGGATGTAAAAATCATTTTTTTGGGAGGAGGAAAAAAGTGAAACTTCAATTGTAGAATAAATCTTCTCAAATGATTCAAATTTAGGGTATACCCATACGGGTAGTGAGAAGACTGGTTAATTAATGGCAGTTTAATTCAAAAATAGGGTTATATTTGCGTGACCCTTAAAATGAATTAAAAAATGAAAGTATTTTACTCTCGTGTTAGTACCGCTGATGGTTCTCAGAATCACGATCGTCAACTGGTGAATACAGATGGATTCGATTATGTACTAACGGATAACTACACAGGAAATAGTGATCTTTTCGAACGACCGAAGGGTGCTCAAATTAAAAGATTATTGGATGAAGGTAAGCTAACCCATTTGGAGGTTCACTCTATTGATCGTTTAGGTCGAAATTTAGTTTCCGTCCTCAATACATGGAAGGAACTAACTGATAAGGGTGTTCTGGTGGTTTGCCGAAACCCAGCGGTAAGAAATTTTGATCAGGATGGTAAACCAGACAAATTTTCGGAATTGATTCTGTCCATTCTAGGATCGATGTATTCATTTGAACGGGAGATGATTCGGGCTAGACAAAAAGAGGGGATAGCTGTAGCGAAAGTAACCAAACCTCATGCTTACATCGGTAGACGAATTGGTTCTATTGATTCCCCCGAGCATTTTTTAGGAAAAGAGAAGAATAAGAAAATTATTTCCTATCTGAAAAAGGGTACCCATTCTTATGCTGAAATAAGTAAGATTGTTGGATGTTCACCAGTAACCATTTCCAAAGTGAAAAAGGTTGCCTTGGATATGGGGGTGCTTTAGATAAATTCCCTTAAGAAAATCTATACTGTTCTAGTGATCTCCTGTCAGGGCAGATGTTAACACATGATTATTTCCAATTTTTGCTCATACTTTTTTTAATCTCAAAGGACTCCTAATTTTAGATGAGAGGGCAGGATTTACTTGTTTGTGGGATTGAAAAGTTCGCAGTTCAATATGGGGAATTATGCAGGAATGTTTGCTTTGATGATAAGTTCTTATGGAAAATTGAACAATTGCACCAAGTATTTAAAAGATCAAATGAGGTAGTTTACCATTTTACTTAAATCAGGGCTGCTGATTAATCAAGGTAGTTTAAAATTGTAAGCATCTTTTTAGATGATGGTATAAATAATTGAATATAAACTAGTTAACTCAGGTTCAGATTTTTGATACATGTATCAAATACAAATAATACATGATTCATATTGGTAAGGCTTATGATAAATGCCAATTTTGATTTAATGGACAATTGAGTTTATTGTCTTTAAGTTTTGTTGTTCGCACTCAATAAATTCCCGATCTTTCGTATAAAATTAAAACTTATACCTCAGCTACTGTTTTTCTTTCTTCCATGATAGGCTTTTTCGCCATCAACCACGATCGCACCATAGTGGGTGAAAAGGATATGTCTGTTCTAAAATCATGAATCCAATGAATAAAATCACACTAGTTCTTCTTTTGACTTTAAGCTCAATGGGTGTCTACTCACAGTCAACCACGGTAGATGCCAAAAGTATCACGGCAGCAAAATACGCCAACCAAGCAGCGATTAATGCTGCCATCACCTCACCCGAAGAAGGTATGCAGGTGTATAATATAGCCCTCAAAAGTTACATGGTTTATGATGGTACAGGTTGGAAAGTGCTAGGTGGTAGCTTGGGCTGGAGTCTAGCTGGTAACGCAGGTACTGATACAATTTCAAACTTTATAGGCACTACCGATGCTCGATCTCTAAAGTTTAGGGTAAACAACGCTCCTGCTGGCGAAATCAGTGCCACAACAGGTAATACTAGTTTTGGCGTGAATGCTTTACGTTTCAATACAACAGGAAATTTTAACACCGCAAATGGAGTAAGTGCTTTACGTTTCAACACAACAGGTAATTTTAACACCGCCAATGGAAGGGAAGCTTTATTTTCCAACACGACAGGTTCTTCTAATACTGCAAATGGAGTAAATGCTTTACGTTCCAACACAACAGGTTCTTTTAATACCGCAAATGGTAGGGACGCTTTATTTTCCAACACGACAGGTTTTTATAACACCGCAAATGGAGTAAATGCATTACGTTCTAACACAATAGGCAATCGTAACACCGCTAATGGAGTAAATGCTTTATATTCCACTACGACAGGTGGTATGAACACCGCAAATGGTAATGACGCATTATATTCCAACATTACAGGTAATTTTAACACCGCAAATGGAGTGGATGCCTTACGTTTAAACACCACAGGTTCTGTTAACACCGCGAATGGAGCAGCTGCTTTATATTCCAACACAACAGGTGATATGAACACCGCAAGTGGAGCAGATGCTTTACGTTTCAACACAACAGGTTCAGCTAACACCGCAAATGGAGCAGGTGCTTTACGTTCCAACACGACAGGTTATAACAACACCGCAAATGGAGGGGATGCTTTATTTTCTAACTCAACAGGTTCTTTTAATACCGCTAATGGAGAACGTGCTTTATATTCCAACACAACAGGTTCTTTTAATACCGCTAATGGAGTAAGTGCTTTATATTCCAACACAACAGGTTCTGATAACACCGCCAGTGGAAGTGGTGCTTTACGTTCCAACACAACAGGTAATAACAACACCGCAAATGGAATAAGGGCTTTATATTTCAACACAACAGGTTATTCCAACACCGCAAATGGAGGAAATGCTCTGTATTCCAACACAACAGGTTATAACAACACCGCAAATGGAGCAAATGCTTTGAATTACAACACAACAGGTAATTCCAACACCGCCAATGGAAATAGCGCTTTAAGTTTCAATACAACAGGTTCTAGTAACACCGCAAATGGAGTACGGGCTTTATATTCTAACACAACAGGTTTTTCTAACACCGCAAATGGAGCGAGTGCTTTATTTTCCAACACAACAGGTTATTCTAATACCGCTAATGGAATAAGTGCTTTATATTCCAACACAACAGGTAATTTAAACACCGCAAATGGAGTACGGGCTTTATATTCTAACACAACAGGTAATAAGAACACCGCAAATGGAGAAAGTGCTTTGTATTCCAACATAACGGGTTCTTTTAATACCGCAAATGGAGTAAGTGCTTTATATTCCAACACAACAGGTTCTTTTAATACCGCTAATGGGGAAATTGCTTTATATTCTAACACAACAGGTTTTTCTAACACCGCCAATGGAGGAGGGGCTTTGTATTTCAACACAACAGGTTATTATAACACCGCAAATGGAAGGATTGCTTTGGGTTCCAACACGACAGGTAATGACAACACCGCAAATGGAAGGGAAGCTTTATATTCCAACATAACAGGTTCTTCTAACACCGCTAATGGGTCTGAAGCTGGCAGAGCCAATATTACAGGAAGCCAGAAT
>VFQO010010887.1_pt1 | contig 32258 bp, 25 predicted proteins | sample 3512331 | NCBI WGS metagenome assembly VFQO01 (sample SAMN10412371, study PRJNA504923) | tailings metagenome | isolation source: Replicate 3 from Balatoc abandoned mine | place: Philippines: Itogon, Benguet | collected 2017-08-28 | reverse complement strand
CCACGAACGCCGCGCCGACATCCATCAGGCCTTCCTCTCGCTCGGCTGCATCCTCGTCTGCTACCGCACCCTCGATCCGCTATTCTGTTAGAGGTTCTTACGCCTGCCGAATCCTCGGATCCACGAACGGCCAACAACCGCTACACTGATCTGATGGCTCGAGTCCCCCGAGCGCCCGGTCGTGCTGTGCCTCCGCCCGAGGTCATGACCATTTCTGACCTCGCGGAGTACCTCCAGTTGTCCAAGTCATCTCTCTACAAGCTGGTCCAGAGCGGCAAAGTGCCCGGTCAAAAGGTTGGCAAGCACTGGCGGTTTAGCCGCGCCGTCATCGAAAGATGGCTTGCGCGATCAGAGCACCCAGCTTCGAGCCCTCAGGACTGACTGCAACTGCCAGACGGACACAAACGTTCAGATGACCAGAGTTGAACACCTCAATCCCGCAGCAGCCAAGGGCAGCACGATGCTCCAGCCAGGTCAGGTCGTGCGAGTTCGAAGCCGCACCTACCTGGTAGATTCGGTTCTCGCTCAGCCAGGATTGGGAGGCGGCACTCAAGTCGGATTGGCCTGCCTGGACGACGACGCACAGGGACAGCCCCTCGAGGTTGTTTGGGAGCTCGAACTCGACACCGAGGTTATTGACAAGGAGGCCTGGCAAGGCATCGGCAAGCGTGGCTTCGACCAGCCCCGGCAGTTCGGCGCCTACTTGCACACGCTTCGGTGGAACTGTGTCACCGCCACGGACCCGAAACTGTTCCAAGCGCCGTTCCGCGCCGGCATTCGCATCGACGCCTATCAACTCGAACCGCTCCGCAAGGCTCTCCTCCTCCCGCGTGTGAATCTCTTCATCGCCGACGACGTTGGCTTGGGCAAGACCATCGAGGCCGGACTCATCGCAAGTGAGTTGCTGCTGCGCCGCCGCGTCCGAGAGATCGTCGTGGCGTGCCCGCCGTCGATGGTTCCGCAGTGGAAGGACGAACTGGAGGCGCGCTTCGGGTTGACGTTCGAAGTGCTGGACCGCAACTACCTCGAGCGCGTCCGCGAGGAACGCGGCTACAGCGTCAATCCATGGACGACCTTCCCGCGGTTCTTGGTCTCGCACAAGCTGCTCATTGACGAGACATACGCCGCTCCGCTGCGCGACTGGCTCGACAACCTCCGCCCGGGATCACTGCTGATTCTCGATGAAGCCCACCACGCTGCACCTTCCAGCGGCTCGAAGTACGCGATCGACTCTCGCATCACCAAGACGATCCGCGACCTCGCCCCGCGGTTCGAGCACCGCCTCTTTCTCTCAGCGACGCCGCACAACGGCCACTCCAACAGCTTCTCCGCACTGCTCGAGTTGATGGACCCGCAGCGGTTTACCCGCGGCGTGAAAGTGCGTGTCAAGGACCTCGACCCCGTCATGGTCCGAAGGTTGAAGGACGATGTGCGAGAGGTTGCCGGCGGCTTCCCCAAGCGGCTCGTCAAGCAGATCGATCTCCGCGGCCTGCCCGAGGACGCACCCGAACTGAAGCTGTCGAAGCTCCTCGACCAATACCGCCAGGTGCGACTCCAGCGGATTGCCGGAGCAACGAAGCGCAAGCAAGCCGAGACGATGCTGCTGATCTCCGGGCTTCAGCAGCGCCTTCTCTCGTCTATCGAGGCATTCGCACGCACGCTTGCTGTTCATCGACGCACGATGGAGAAGGTCTGGGCGGCCGCCGCACCTGGGCCCGCAGCCGTCGCACCGGCTCCGAAGTCGCAGATGGAGTTGGTGGCAGGTGATCTTGATGCAGACGATGATCGTTCTGACCTCGGTGAGGCTGAACTCGCACAAATGGAAGACGCCGCGATCGCGGCTACGACCGAAGCGACCGCTGGTGCCGCCTCTGCGAGCGACATCGCCAAGGAGAAGGACCTCCTCACCCAGATGGAGAAGGCCGCGCACGTCGGTCGCGGCGTGCCCGATGCTCGCATCCGTCACCTCGTCGAGTGGATGCGCAAGCAGATGTGCGACGGAGTCCGCCTCCCCGGCCAGCCGTCATCCAAACCCGGCGCGAAGTGGTCTGATCTTCGCATCTTGATCTTCACCGAGTACGAGGACACGAAGCGGTACGTCGTCGAGATGCTCCGTGCCGCGATCGCCGGGACAGACCTCGCCGAGAACCGCATTGAGGTGTTCCACGGCCCTACGCCGCCGGACAAACGCGAGGCCATCAAGCGTGCCTTCAACGCGCCGCCAAATGAGCATCCCGTCCGCATCCTCGTGGCCACGGATGCTGCCCGTGAAGGTTTGAACCTCCAGGCGCACTGTTGGAACCTCTTCCACATTGACGTGCCGTGGAATCCCAGCCGCCTCGAGCAGCGCAATGGCCGCATCGACCGGAAGCTGCAGCCCAATCCCGAGGTCTGCTGCCACTACTTCGTCTACACCCAGCGTGCGGAAGACCGCGTGCTCAAGGTGCTCGTCGAGAAGAGCAAACGAATCCGCGATGAACTTGGCAGCCTGTCCCAGGTGCTGGAAGGTCGGCTGACGGAGATGATCCGCCACGGCATTCGGCACGCCGACGCCGACAAGCTCGCGGCGGCGATCGACGCCGAAGATCTCGATAAGGACAAACTCGCCATCGCCCAGGAGGAACTCGAAGCCTCCCGCGAGCGTCAGGACGCCCTGCGTAAGCAAGTGGACACGCTCCGCAACCGCATCAACGACGCTCGGAAGTGGATCGGGCTCGACAACGATTCGTTCCGCGACGCCCTCTCGTGTTCCCTGGAGATGCTCGGCGCCGCTCCACTCAAGAGCACGGCCGCGCCGAGTGGCCCGCCAAGCTTCGCCTTCCCGAACCTCGACACCCGCCACGGTGCCGACCCCACCTGGGCCGACACGCTCGACACGCTGCGGGCCCTGCCCAAGGACGGAGAGAAGTCGTTCAACTGGCGCAAGGAGTCGCCCATCCGCCCGGTGGTCTTCGAGCCACCCAGCGGCATCGACGACGATGTCGTCCAGCTCCACCTCGAGCACCGCGTCGTTCAACGCCTGCTCGGCCGGTTCCTCGCCCAAGGCTTCGTGCACCACGACCTCTCCCGTGCTTGTCTGGCGCACAGTGCCGACGCGATCCCCCGCGTGGTCCTTCTCGGTCGCCTCTCCCTCTACGGCAAGGGAGCCATCCGCCTTCACGAAGAGGTCCTCACGCTCACGGCTCGCTGGGCCGAAGCCGGTGGCCGGCGTGCACCGCTGACACCATACGGCCGCGACGCCGAGGCCAAGACGATGGAGTTGCTCGAGCAGTCGCTCAAACCCGGCCCGGGCGCGAAAGTGCCGGCTGCCATGGCCGACAAGCTGCTCGCCTCCATCGCCAAGGACATCGAGGACCTCCTGCCGCACCTCGAATCCCGTGGCCTCGAAGCCAAGAAGGAGGCCGAAGCCAAGCTCAACGAGCGCGGCCACCTCGAGTCTGAGGGAATGCGCAAGATCCTCGAGGAGCAGAAGCAGCGCGTCATCAAGGAACTCGGCAAGGCCCCGGATCCGCAGATGCTGCTGGACTTCTCAACCGACGAGAAACGCCAACTCGAACTGAACCGACGAGCGTGGGATCGCTTCATCATCAACGTTGATGGCGACCTGAAGCGTGAGCCCGCCCGCATCCTCGACTTCTACAAGGTCGCATCGTTCCGCATTGAGCCCGTCGGCCTCGCGTATCTCTGGCCTGTCACCGGATAATCCTCTGAACCTCCGCATGTCCTCCGAAGCCACCATCCGCGACCGAGCGATCCGAGACCACCAGGCGTGGCTCGGCTATCTGCAGCCCGACGGCCTCGTGGTCTCGCCGGCGGCGCTCGTCGATGCACAGGTGGTCCTCGACACGCGAGTGATCGACACACAGGCGAAGTTCGAGCCGTTCGTTGCGGACATCGACGACGACAAGAACGACCGCCAACACAAGGTCATCAAGGACTTCCCGGCCTTCTGCTGCGGCTTCCTGGAGTGGCCCGATGACCTGCTCTACGGCACCGATCCCGCACGCCCCATTCCCGAGTCCCTGATAATCCCTCTCGCCGAACTCGGCGAAACCCTCGAGCCAACCTACGCCCTCAAGGATCCCAAGCCCAAGGAAGCCAAACCCGGCGACCCCCACCAGCCCCAGCCCTGGCTTCTGCTCATCAAGGTCCTTGACCAGACCGACGGCCAGCCCACGGATCTGGATTTGGTCACCACCGGTGATTCAGCTTCTTGGCCGGCCTCGGCGACGCGCCGCTTTGAGCGCCTGCTCCGCGAAACGCGCGTCCCCATTGGCCTGCTCGTCAACGGCACGCACATCCGCCTCGTCTATGCCCCCCGCGGCGAGAACTCCGGCTCGCTCACCTTCCCCGTCGCCGCGATGACCGAGGTCGCTGGCCGCCCGATCCTCGCGGCGCTGCATGAGCTGCTCTCTCGATACCGCCTGCTCGCCGCGCCCACCGAGGCACGCCTCCAGGCGCTGTTGACACGCAGCCGCGACTATCAGTCCACCGTCTCCACCGAACTCGCCCAGCAGGTCATCGATGCGGCGTTCGACCTGCTCCGGGGCTTCCAGGCCGCCGACGAACGAACGAAGGGTGAGCTCCTCAAGGACGTTCTCGCCACCGCGCCCAACAAGGTGTACGAGGGACTTCTCACCGTCCTCATGCGGTCTGTCTTCCTGCTCTTCGCTGAGGACCGCGGCCTTATGCCCGGCGGCAGCCTGTACCAGCAGAACTACGCCCTCCACGGCCTGTTCGAGCGTCTTCGTGCCGACCACGAGCGCTATCCCGACACGATGGACAGCCGCTATGGGGCATGGGCACAACTCCTGGCGCTCTTCCGTGCCGTCTACAACGGTTGCTCTCATCCGTCGATGAAGCTCCCCGCCCGCGCTGGCTACCTCTTTGACCCGGAGCGATTCCCGTTCCTCGAGGGGCGTCCGACCGCATCATCACCCCCCGGCCGCCTACCGCTGGTCCCCGACGGCACCATCTTCCGCTGCCTTCGCCGCCTGCTCATCCTCAACGGCGAGCGCCTTTCCTACCGAACCCTCGATGTCGAGCAGATCGGCTCGGTCTACGAGGTCATGATGGGGTTCGGCGTCGGCATTGCTGCCGGCCCGTCGATCGCCATCAAACCCAAGAAGACGCACGGCGCGCCCGTCCCGATCAACCTCGATGAGCTCCTGCAGCAGCCTGGGGCCGAACGCGGTAAGTGGCTCAAGGCTGCTACCGATCAGGAACTCTCGGACAAACCCGGCGTCGCCCTGAAGGCCGCCAAGACCGTGGACGACCTACTCGCCGCACTGGAGCTGGGCAAGAAGATCGCCCGCTCCGCCACGCCTTCGCCCGTGCCCAAGGGCGCAATGCTCCTCGTCCCCTCCGATGAGCGCCGCCGCAGCGGCAGCAACTACACGCCGCGATCGCTCACCGAGCCCATCGTCCGCAAGACGCTGGAGCCAATCCTCAAACGACTCGGCGATGACGTGAAGCCCGAGCAGCTCCTCGAACTGAAGGTCTGCGACCCGGCTATGGGCTCGGGCGCGTTTCTTGTTGAGGCCTGCCGCCAACTGGCCGAGCAACTGGTCAAGGCGTGGCACCGGCACAAGCAACTCCCGACCATCCCGCCCGATGAGGATGAACTGCTCTACGCCAAGCGGCTGATCGCCCAGCGGTGCCTCTACGGCGTGGACAAGAACCCGATGGCCGCGGACCTGGCCAAGCTCTCCATGTGGCTGGCCACGCTCGCCCGCGACCACCCGTTCACGTTCCTCGACCACTCCTTCCGCGCCGGCGACTCGCTCGTGGGCCTCACCAAGGCCCAGATCGCCTCGTTCACGTGGGAGCCCGGCGGCGGTGACCAGAAGTCGCTTTGGTCCACACTCATCGAACCGCGGATCGAGGCCGCGCTGTCGGCGCGGCGGGAGATCCTCGTCGCCGGCGACTTCATGAACCCGGAGACCAAGCGTCAGAAGCTCGCCGTCGCGGATGAGCGGCTGGAACTGGTCCGCTTCATCGGCGACCTCGCCGTCGCCGCGTTCTTCGCCGGGGACAAAGACAAGCAGCGGAAGGAGAAGCGGGCGGAGTACCTGCAAGCCCTCACGGCGTACCTGGGCGACAAGTCGAAGTTGGGTGGCGGTGGCGCGGCGGGGGACATTAGCAAGCGCCCGCAGAAGCCCGTCGATGCGATGAAGGCGGGCGAGAAGGGGGTGACGCCGTTCCATTGGGAGATTGAGTTCCCCGAGGTATTCGGACGCACGAGGCCGGGGTGCGATGCGATTGTGGGGAATCCACCGTTCTCAGGGGTAACGGCCCTCTCTGATTCCTCGCGCGAGGGGTACACCGAGTGGCTTCGTGAGGCGTTCCCGGATTCGGGCGGCAAGTGCGATCTCGTCGCATTTTTCTTCCGCGCAGCGTTTCTTCGACTCCGAAGTCATGGGACGGCTGGACTTATCGCCACGAACACGATCGCCCAAGGCGATACGCGTCGAAGCGGGTTGCTGCCGCTCTTGAAGAGTGGCGCGGTGATCTACTCGGCAGAGCGGAGGTTCAAGTGGCCCGGTGACGCCGCTGTCATTGTGAGCGTCGTCCATTATCATAAAGGACCTATCGACTGCCAAGCACTGCTCGACGGACAGCCGGTAGGGAGAGTGTCAGCATTCCTGATGGATTTGGACTTTGATACCGATCCAGTTCCGCTCTTGGGTTCTCACGGAATCGCGTTCCTGGGCTCAAAGACGCAAGGGATCGGCTTCATCTTCGACGACACCAACGAGGAATGCGCATCGCTGTCCCGCATGCAACAGGTGCTCAAGGCCGAGCCGAAGAGCAAGCCGCTGATCAAGCCGTACCTCGGTGGCGAAGAACTCAACGCAATGCCACAGGTGGCCTTCGAGAGATTTGCCATCGACTTTGGCGACATGGACGAGGCTGAGGTACGACGGCATCCGGAGTTGCTCCATGTTGTCGAGCAGTTCGTTCGCCCGTCACGATCGAAGAAGGACGGGGCGCTGGCCAAACGCTGGTGGCAGTACGGCCATCGCGCGAATGACCTTTACCAAGCGATCGAAGGGCTTCCGCGGGTTCTAGCCCTTGCTCGGGTGAGCCAGACCCTCGCATTCACCTTCCTGCCGAGCGGCATCGTGTACGCAGAGATGCTCGTCGTGTGCAGATTCCACACGTTTGCGCCGTTCACTGCCGTGCAATCGCGGGTACACGAGATTTGGGCACGGTCTTTCGCCTCGTCGATGAAGGACGACCTCCGCTACACCCCATCCGACTGCTTCGAGACCTTCCCGTTCCCGGAGGGCTTCGAGACCGATCCGCGGCTGGAGGCGGCGGGGAAGGCGTACTACGAGTTCCGGGCCGCGCTGATGGTGCGGAACAACGAGGGGCTGACCAAGACGTACAACCGCTTCCACGACCCGGAGGAGACCAGCCCGGACATCCTCAAGCTCCGCGACCTGCACGCCGCCATGGACCGCGCCGTGCTCGACGCCTACGGCTGGAAAGACATCCCCACCGCCTGCGAGTTCCTGCTCGACTATGAGGAGGAGGACGAAGACGGCGCGGCGGCGGACACCGGCAAGGGCCGCAAGAAGCGCAAGCCGTATAGGTACCGCTGGCCTGACTCCGTGCGGGACGAGGTGCTGGCGAAGTTGCTGGCGCTCAACGCCGAACGAGCGAAGCTCGAGAAACTAGCCGGCGCGGCGGCGGCGACGAAGGAGGACAAGGCGAGCAAGAAGCCGGGCCGCAAGGCGGCGAAGGACGCGGCGGGCCAGATGACCTTGGGCGGCGGGGGCACGTCATGACCCACACAGCGACCAACGCCTGGGGCCACGCGAGCCGGTACTACGCGGAGGTAGCGGTTCACGCCAAGCCGCCCCCGCCCGACAAGTCGGCGGTGCGATTGGCGGAGGCACTCGAGAAGTCGTCGCCGGGGATTCGGGAGGCGGTGGAGCGCACGGTTAAGCAGTGGAACAACATCCTCCGCGATGTGCTGCGGTCGGAAACGGCGCTGCGGCTGAGCGTTGGGAGCGAGAGTCAGGCCGTCCCCGTCCGCGTGGTCGCGGGCGTGCCGCTGCCATTCGCCGAGGTGATGCGAGAGTTGGCCGGTCTGGAGCACTTGCTGTTGAACCGACCGGCGATCATGGCTGCGGCGTCGGGCACGACGTTCATGGCCGGCGTTGCCGACAAGGCCCGCGAGGCGTGGGGTGCGGCAGCGGGACCGTCGGGGCGGGACGAGATTGCACGTGTGCAGCAGACGGCCCAGGCGTGGCTGAAGGAACTGGACAGGGTCCAGGCGATCGAGAAGATCACGGGGATCAACGAGGATGTGCTGGGGGCGTACTTCTTCCGCATTCCCGAGATTCGAATCTACTGGGTGGTGATCGGCATCACGGCGTGCGCACTCGGCATCTCCGCCGAGGCGTTGACGGTAGTGGTGCTCGCCCACGAGCTGGCCCACGCGTACACGCACCTGGGCCGCGACATCGACAGCGTGCGTTGGGACACCGAGCGGTTCGCGCAGGCGGAACTGGACATCGTGGAGGGGCTGGCGCAGTTCTACACCGCGGTCCTGTGCCGCCGACTTGATGCCCGGATGCCAGCGGCGATCGCGGCGTACAAGCGGCTGCTGGAAAAGCAGAGCGGGCCCTACAAGGCGCACCTGGACTGGGTGAAGAACGATGAGGAGGGCGGCGAGATCATGCGAGTGGCGATGATCGAGTGCCGCTCCCAAGGCATGACGGAGGCGGCGAAGTTCGCGGAGGCTGTTGCGAGGTACCGCAAGGCGATTCCGAAGCGGTTGCGCCCGCAGCCGTTGTTCGTGGAGGATGATGTGGGCTTCTGAATGGCGTGGCTGATGGCGACTGCTGGGCGAAGGGATCACCGTTGGACGCACGGACACTCGACATCAACGGGCACTCTGACCGGAATGGCCGGATGGCTGAAAGCGGGCAGGCATTCAGAGACACGGCTCGCGTGAGACCCGAAGCGGCCGCCAGCAGCTGCCTGAGCAGCAGGCGGACCAATCGAGCCTACGCGGAGGGGGCAAAAAGTAAGGGAGTGTCGAGTCGGTGGCCTTGCGGCCTTTTCCGAGACGAGGAACTCCCTGTAATTCAGGAGAAGTGATTGGTGAGCCGTACTGTATCGGCTCTTGTCCGGTAGGTCAATGAGCGATTCCCATGCGTGTACTGCCCGAGAACTTCATGCCCCCCGCGTTTACGCCCAGCCAGAGGGCGTTCGTGGACGCGTGGTTCTCGTTGACCAACGACCAGTCGCTGGACTCTCACCGAGTCCGCACGCTGAACGCCCGACTGGTGCTGCGCGAGCTCGTGGACGTTTGCCGCTTGGCGGAGGCTGGCGTGATCAGCCCATTCCACAGAAAGGCGGTTGCCGAAGAGGCGTTCTCTGTCCTGGAGCGAGATCCGCTCTTCGCTGGCAAGTTCGCCGACCACTTCCGTGTACTCAGGCGGATGCTGCGCAATCCCGAGTACGTCGATGGAAAGCCTCCGCCGCGAGCAGTCGAACTTCGAGTCGCTGCGCATGACGTGCTGATCGCTATCGAGCCCGAGTATTTCGGACATCTGCTTCAGGGACTCCGCGATGCGATCTCCAATGGACGCCCGAGTTCCGAAATCCATGGGCTCACGAGCTCGCTGCTCACCGACCTCACCGAACAGGGCTTCTCGATCGACAATCTCGCTGGCTTCCACAACTTCTTCGACGCGACCGTCAAACCCGGCAACACCTTTGATCAACGCTTCGACTACTTGGTCAGATGGCTCAACAGGCCGGCTGAGGAGCATCAGATCGTCTTGCGATTGAGTCGTGCCGACAAGCTCGCGCGGATCAAACGGTTCGGAGAATGGGAGTTTGACACCGCCATTCAACAGGCGGGCCCCGAAACCGCGGATACGGCCTTCATCCGGCCTGGCAAGTCAGTCGTGTTCGCCACGCGAATTGTGAAGGCGCGTGACTTCCGTCAGGCTGGGGCTGTGGCGCTGCAATCGTGGTCTCGGGTGACAGATCAGTTGCTCTTCGATTTTCTCGATCAGCCAGTATCGATGGACTCGCGATTCCGTTCGGTTCGACAACGGGACAGCCGCATGGACATGGGCCAGGTGCGGGTGCAGGTGCCAAATCCTCGGGAATGGACGTCGCACCGCAACCTGCAGAAGTTCAGCCAGCAGTTGGAGTCCGCGCTGTCAGACTCCTGTAAACTCCGCGATGAAGACAAGCGGCAGATTGAGGCCGCACTCCGCTATTTGCGGCTCGGCGCAGAGGCGACCAGCCTGGAGTCGATGTTTCTCACTCGCTGGATTGCTCTGGAATCGCTTCTGCGCACAGTATTGCCCGAAGACCCCATTCCCGGCGTGGCGAAGAGCGTTGCCGGCTTGATGACGGTGTTGTATGTGCCGAAGCTCAATGCGGACCTGGCTGGAACGGCTCGCTTCCTGCGACGACCGTTGCCGGGAGCGTGTCAGCACCACGCCGGGGGAGCATCCGACACTGCCAACGTGACGTGGGACGAGTTCGCAGTCTTGATTCGTGATGCGACCAATCGGCCAGCGTTCCTCGCCGCCTTTGACCCGTGGCCTGTGTATCGACACGCAGTCGAGCAACTTGCCGGACTGCTTGATCAGCCGAAGGAGCTACGAGCGGCGCTGGACAACCACGAGCGCCGAGTGCAATGGCAAGTGCAGCGGGCGTACCGCGTTCGCAACGAGATCGTCCACAGTGCCAGTCACACCGTTTCCCTCTTGTCGCTTGTGGCGCACCTGGAGTACTACCTGCGCACGACCACCCGCACAATCGTCAGAGTGCTGGACAAGCGAGACCACACGGAGTCGCTGCGCGATCTCTTTCATCGCGTGGCGGCAGTGAGGACTCGGCTTGACGAAGACCTCAAGGCGGCGGCAGACGGGAAGGGAGCGGTGCCGGCCTACCTCTTGGACCCTCTGGAGCTCAGCACCTAGCCCCGCGCAACTGACGGCGGGCGTATTGCGACGATTGCGACACTTGGCATGATGGAGGTTTCGGTTGGACGCGAGAACACTGGACATCAAGACAATCTTCGGCCAGGAGCGACGGCACGTCGTGCCGCTGTTCCAGCGCCCCTATGTCTGGGAGCGGGAATCGCAGCTCGAGCCGCTATGGGAGGACATCCGCTCAGTCGCCGAGCGTCAACTGGGCGGACAGCCCGTGCGTGCGCACTTCCTGGGTGCCATCGTCCTCGACCAAGTGCCCAAGCCGACTGGCCAGGTCGAGGTGCGTCAGGTCATCGATGGCCAGCAACGTCTCACCACTATCCAGCTCGTCTTCGAGGCGTTCGCCGACTACTGCAAGGAGCAGGGCAAGGACAAGCACTACCCCATGCTCCAGAAGCTGGTCCGCAACGACAACCAGTTCAGTACCGACCCGGATTAACAGTTCAAGGTCTGGCCGACGACGCAGGACCAGGACACGTTCCGCAAGGTGATGAATTGCGGAAGCCCGGCGGAGTTACGCCATATGTTCGGTGTCAAGCGGGACGATGGGCTGACGGAACAGGCGATCGCCGATGCGTACCTGTACTTCTCCACGGCCATCGCTGAGTGGGTGGATGCCGGGGAAGGCGGCGGCGATGCCGATCAACGCCTCGACTGCCTCTTCAAGACGCTCCGCGAGTATGTCCGCCTCGTCGTGATCGACCTGGACCCCAACGATGACGCCCAGGTGATCTTTGAGACACTGAACGCTCGCGGCACGTCGCTGCTGCCCGCGGACCTGGTCAAGAACCTGCTGTTCCACCGTGCGCAGCTCGCGGGTGTTGGCCTCGAGTCGCTCTACCAGAAGTACTGGCGGCACTTCGACGACGACGGCTACTGGCGAGAGAAGAAGGGCCGCGGCCACGCTCGGCGCGCGAGGATCGACACGTTTCTGCAGCACTACCTAACGGTCAAACTCCGCGATGAGGTTCCTGTGGGGCACCTTTACGTGGCCTTCCGCGAGCACGCATCGGCGGCAAAGGCCTCCGAAGTGCTCGCGGACATTCGACGCTATGCCGACACGTTCATGCAGTTCGACGCCTTTGACGCCGGGACGCGAGAAGCGCTGTTCGTTGAGCGGCTGCGCGACATGGACCTCACCACGGCTCACCCCGTACTGCTGGAACTGCTGGCGAGCCACTCGAGCGAACGCCCGCAGCTCCGCGGCATCCTGATCGACATCGAGTCGTTCCTCGTGCGCCGCATGGTGTGTCAGCTGAATACCCGCGGGTACAACCGACTGTTTATCGATCTGTTGAAAGTTCTTGGCGAGGACGGGGGAGCAGCGCGCGACCGCATCCGCGCCAAACTGCTCGCCGGTAAGTCGGACAGCGACCGCTGGCCTGACGATGAAGAAGTCAAGCAGGCTTGGCTCAACAACCCGCTGTACCGCGGCCTAGTGCGAAAGCGGACTCGGATGGTGCTCGAAGCGCTCGAGCACGCGATGCGGACCGGCAAGACCGAGAAGCTCTCGATCAACGAGAAGCTCACGATCGAGCACCTCATGCCGCAGGAGTGGGAGAGGCACTGGCCACTACCCGAAGCACGCAACAGCGACGATGACCCTCAGGGCGCGCGTGACCGTCTCATTCACACCTTCGGCAACCTGACGCTCTTGACCAAGAAGCTGAACCCATCGGTATCGAACGGCCCATGGGAGAAGAAGCGAGATCAGATTACAAAGCACAGCATCCTCCGGCTCAACAACGTCCTTGCCGAACACGACGACTGGAATGAGCGGCTCATCCGTAAGCGGGGTGAGGGACTACTCAAGCTGTTCAGGGACACGTGGCCGAGGCCGTCATGACTCACTCAAGGAGATTGGAACATGACATCACTTGAAGTGAGAGCAGACCTGGTGCATGCGTTGCGGCTCGATCTCGTCGGGCCAGACAATCAGCACGCCTTCGCCAACGAACTGCTTCCCGAGTCGCCCAGCAGGTGGTATCTGACGGGGTTTCTCGTGCCATTCGATGCGCCCGTGGAGCAGAAGACCGACGAAACGAGCAACGACGAGATCGCTGCCGGCGCAGAACCCGGCGGTTTGGACGATGACGCCACCCCCGAGAAGCCCGCGGCACGGAAGAGCATACTGCCGTCGTCGATGGGGCTAAGCGTGCTCGTTCCGCCAGGGGTAGATCAGATTAGTGCGTTGGCGGAATGGGGTGACTACACGTTCGAAGGCCCGGACGGCACTGAGAGCGGAGCAAGTGCGGGTGAAGAGGATCCTGCCGAAAGCGACCCGCACGCGGTAGCGGGAAACGAGAGCGCCCCGGGGGCCGACGGAGCAACGGCAGAGCCCCACAAGCGCCGGCGCGGATGGCGGCGAACTCCTCGGAATGCCGCAGCGGTCATCGATCTCCCCAAGGCCGGTGGCAAGCCGCTTGAGGTGCCACTGAGCGGGCACGGCGGCGCTGATGGTGTCGTTCTCGTAGTCACGGTGCGCCATGTGTCACCGACCGCCATGGGAACAGGGCGACTTCCGAAAGGCACTCGCTCGGTATCTGTGTTCCTCGTGAATAAGCGAGAGCCGGATCGGGATCATCCGTACCGGACGTTCGCCTTCCAAACCAAGCTGTCCTTGAAACTGACGAAGCCCTTCGTTGCCCGGCCCGATCTTCGAGGTGGTGATGCGGGCGCGGGGACCGACGATTGGGATGACCGAGTGGCGGATCTCCAGTACCGCGATGTTTGCGAGTACGCCGTCGGGCACGGCGTGTCGGCGACATGGCCTCGCGCAGCGGGCGGCATGCCGGGCGTCCACACCGGAGCCGAGTGTCTTCACGTACAGACCACATGGGTACCCCAAGCGGAGGTTGAGCGTGTTGCCCCGTCGAAGATCCCGTCGGTTGAGTTGAAGATGGAAGCACTTGGAGAACTCATCGACGGTGCCGACGCAGCGTCCAAGCTGACGCCGCTCGTGACGCAGTACCGCCAGTGGATCGCCAGCCAGAAGACGAAGTACCCAAGCCTGTCCACAGATCGTGCGAAGACGGCCGCAGAGATGCTCACGGTGGCAGGGTTCGTGGCTGATCGAATCGAAGCGGGGATCACCCTGCTTACAGATCCACAGGTGCGTGAGGCATTCTGCATCGCGAACAGAGCCATGGCGTTGGCCGGGCGGCAACGAGCGTGGGCCAGCAGCGACAAACTGAAGGCTCCCGAGCAATTGGACGCCCCGGCGTGGCGGCCGTTCCAGTTGGCCTTCTTCCTCATGACGCTTCGGAGCATCGTCGAACCCAAGCACAACGACCGCGAGATTGTTGACCTGCTGTTCTTCCCGACCGGCGGTGGCAAAACCGAGGCGTACCTAGGCCTGGCCGCGTTCACTATGGTTCTCAGGCGGCTGCGCAACCCGGGGGCCATGGGCTGCGGGATGAGCGTGCTGATGCGATACACGCTGCGGCTACTCACGCTGGATCAACTCGGGCGTGCTGCGGCGCTCATGTGCGCTCTGGAGATGGAGCGAGAGAAGGCAAAGACCGCTCTTGGTGAGTGGCCGTTCGAGATCGGGTTGTGGGTCGGACAAGCTGCAACGCCGAATCGCATGGGGCGACGTGGGGACAATGGGCCTGGCCACGACTACACCGCATACACGAAGACCATGCGGTACAAGCGAGACGACCGCAGCAATCCCGCGCCCATCCCGATTGAGGAGTGCCCTTGGTGCGGTACCAAGTTCACGAAGAACTCGTTTCGGTTGGTGCCGACAGACATCAAGCCGGTCGATCTTCGCGTCCACTGCGTCAATCACAACTGCGCATTCAGCGGCGACCGTCACCTGCCGGTGCTTGGGGTCGATGAACCGATCTATCGCAGGCTGCCTGCATTCCTCATCGCAACGTTGGACAAGTTCGCTGCGCTTCCGTGGACCGGCGAGACGGGCTGCCTGTTCGGGCTTGTCGACAGACATGACAGAGATGGCTTCTACGGGCCATGCAGCCCGGGGAAGGGCTCGGCCTTGGGCGGTCAGCTCCCGCCCCCAGATCTGATTATCCAGGACGAAATGCACCTAATCTCTGGCCCGCTCGGGACGATTGCCGGCGTGTATGAGGCCGCAATCGATGCACTCTGTACGAGAACAAGTGACGGACATGAGCTGCGCCCGAAGATCATCGCGAGTACTGCCACTGTGCGCAGAGCCGACACGCAGATTCGTGCGTTGTTCGAGAGGCAGCAGGTGACAGTGTTTCCGCCACCTGGGCCAGATCGCCGCGACTCGTTCTTTGCCCACACGGAAGCTCCGGACACGACGCCCGCTCGCCTGTACGTGGGCGTGGCAGCGCAGGGACGAAGCCTCAAGGTTGTGCTGCTTCGTGCGGCACTGTCTCTGTTGAGCGCCGCTCAAGTGGCCTACGAGCGCGATGGTGGCAGGCGTAACAAGAAGAACGTCGCCGATCCGTACATGACACTTCTCGGCTACTTCAACAGCCTGCGAGAACTGGGTGGAAGCCGACGGATTATCGAAGACGAGGTCCGAACGCGGGTGGCGCAGTACTCTCGCCGTCGCCGCATTGAACCCAACGAACGATTGTTCACCGATCGGAGCATCGGGTACGACGTACTCGAATTGACTTCTCGCGTCTCCACGGGCGATGTCGCGAGTGCGAAGCGACGCTTGTCGTTGCCGGTCTACGAGGACGAGCGGGTTGACACGGCTCTGGCGACTAACATGATCTCTGTCGGCCTCGACATCATCCGCCTTGGGTTGATGGTGGTGCTTGGGCAGCCAAAGACCAGTGCCGAGTACATCCAAGCAACCAGCCGGGTTGGTCGTGACCCGCTTCGCCCAGGCCTGGTCGTGACGCTGCTGAACATCCACAAACCACGTGACCGCTCGCACTACGAGAGATTCGAAACCTACCACGCGTCATTCTACAGGTCGGTCGAGGCAACGAGTGTGACGCCGTTCTCGCCAAGGGCCCTAGACCGAGCGCTGCCTGGAGCCCTGATTGCGTTGTGTCGTCAGGGGAGACCGGAAATGACCCCGGCTCTTGGGGCCGGGCAGATTCTCGGCATGCGTGCGTCGCTTGACGCAGTTGCCGTGCGGTTGGCAGAACGGGCGCGAAACCACGCTTGGCCACCTAGCCCCGCAGCGGGCCAGAAACTGCGCGACCATGTTCTGCATCGCTGCACCAGTCTGCTGGACGACTGGGTCAACATTGCCCAAGAGTTCCGCCAGACCAACGTGGCTCTCCAGTATCAGGTGGAGGCGGCGACCGCCCAGCGGTTGCTCTACGAATTCCTGCATCCCGAACTGGTGAGGCTTCCGCCTGTGCGCCGGCGGTTTCGAGCGAACCGATCGATGCGCGATGTGGAGCCGTCGGTTGACCTGTTCGTCCGCAATCTCAATGAGTGGGGGAACAGGCCATGAGCACCTCTCAACTCCGTTCAAGCCAGGTTGTCACCACGTTTGGCCCCGGTGCCATGGTCGACCTCCCCGATGCCTCTGTGATCATCGCCGGGCTCGACCACTGGCGATACGACAACGGACGGATACCGTCGATCGAGGAGCCTCGGTTGGTCGCAAAGCTGAGCGAGATTCTTGGCGTGACCACGCTCACTCTTCGAGCCCCGCCTCCCGCGATCGACCAGCCAGGTGGGTTTCGGCCCGATGTAGTCGCATGGCGGTTTCCAGAGTGGTTCATCGTTCAGAGGACGGAGGTCACACAACGGGGGTTCCGTACACGTCGACTTGTGCACATCAACGCGCTGGACGGCATGAAGTACACCGACCCGGACACGAGAAAGAAGATCGCAGTTGTTCCCGTGCGATTTGTTCGTGCCTGCCGCAAAGGTCATGTTGGTGATATCGAGTGGAAAGAGTTCGTTCACGGAGCAAAGACCGATTGCGTGCGGCAGATGTGGATCGAGGAGCGTGGCACGAGCGGCGATCTCGACGAAGTGTGGATCACCTGTGAGTGTGGTGCAGCGAGGGCGATGAGCCAGGCGGCTCGGATGGAGTTGCGGGCGCTCGGGTCGTGCAATGGCGCGAGGCCATGGCTCGGTGCTGGGTCGCGAGAGCCTTGTGGTGAGCCAAACCGACTATTGATCCGAAGTGCGAGCAACGCCTATTTCCCGCAGTTGCTTTCGGTCATTTCCATTCCAGACAACCGCAAGCCGATCGACGACACAGTGCGTGCACTCTGGGCCGACTTCCTGTCAGACATCGAGACGCCGGAGGAACTCGCAAAGGTCCGCAAAAAGCCTTCGGTCGCTGGCCGTTTGCAAGGGCATGCGGATGATGTGGTTCTCGACTCGATCAATCGCGTCCGAGGCGGCGGCACCGGGTACGACCGTCCGGTCAAGGAAGTTGAGTACGAGGCAATGTCGGAAGCCAAAGAGGAGATCGGCGCTGATACCCCGGATGGAGATTTCTTCGCCAGATCGATTCCAAAGGCATTGTGGGACGCGGCATGGATGAAGTCGATCGAGCGCGTGGTCTTGGTGCATCGACTGAGGGAAGTGGTTGGTCAGGTCGGTTTTACTCGATTTGAGGCGTCTGGGCCGGACATCCAGGGCGAACTATCGATGGATGTCCAGCCGGCTCGTCTTTCCATTGATGCCAGTTGGCTGCCAGCAAACGAGAATCGCGGCGAGGGCATTTTCTTGGTCTTCAGTGCCGACGCGGTTGCCACTTGGTTTTCGCGGGCTTCAGTTCTCGAGCGGGGCAAGCAGCTTGAGGCCGGGTTCGAGAAGTGGAAGAACGATCACCCAGGCAACGGGAGAGAGTTCCCCGGCTTGCCGTACTACATGCTGCACTCCTTTTCGCACTTGCTGTTGACTGCAATCTCGCTCGAGTGTGGCTATCCGGCGTCGTCGCTCCGTGAACGCGTGTACGCCATGGATGGGCGGTATGGACTGCTGGTGTTTACCGGATCGTCCGACGCGGAGGGCACCCTTGGTGGACTCGTCGAGGCAGGGCGAAACATCAAGCGGCACATTCGACGTGCCCTAGAGCTCGGCACACTGTGCTCAAACGATCCTGTCTGTGCGTATCACGCGCCCGCCGACCATGACCACCAGCCGCTGTTGGGCAGCGCGTGCCATGGCTGTGTGCTCGTTGCCGAAACGTCGTGCGAGCAGCACAATGACTTCCTTGATCGGTCCCTTGTCGTGCCCACCGTGGAGGCTCTGGGCGCAGAGTTCTTCGAAGGGACATTCTGATGCTCGATGCTCTTCACGCCTTGCCAGCCGGCTCCCTCCGAGCGCTTGCCTCGTCGCTTAGGGCGGGGATGCTCTCAGCTGGGATCTCACGATTTGGAGTCCAGCAGGCTGCTGGGGCCGATGCGGCGGTTGTTGAGGCTGCGCTGCAGACACTATCAGCTTCGGGTTTCACGCCTCCACAGCTCGCCGTTCTTGTACAGGCGATCGTCGATGCCCGTGGATCGCAGCCCGACGCGACCTCTCTGTTTGACCTCGTTCTGTCCGGACCAGATCTCCCTGGCGTTCCAACGGCGGACACGGCGGCTGTCGTGCACACGCTGATCACGCAGGCACAAAGCGAGGTGCTTCTGGTTGGCTATGCGATTCACAATGGTCGCGAGCTGCTCAAGCCGCTTGCAGAGCAGATGGATCAGATGCCCGCACTCAGGATCATGTTCTGTCTCGACATTAATCGGCCATACGGCGACACGTCGCGTGACGACGAGATCGTGCGCCGCTTTGCCGGCGAGTTTCGGACCAAACACTGGCCGTGGGAGCGTGTGCCGAAGGTCTTTTACGATCCACGCGCTTTGGTGCCTGGTGGACCACAGCGTGGGAGTCTGCACGCCAAATGTGTAGTCATCGATCGCTCGATAGCGTTGGTCACGTCAGCGAACTTCACGGAGGCGGCTCAGCACAGGAACATCGAAGCGGGTTTGGTGATCAGGCACCCAGGCACGGTGGATAGGATTGTCAACTACTTCGAGGGCCTCATCGCTGCATCGCACTTGGTGCCTTGCGTGATTCCCACATAGGCCAAGTCTGTGGTTAGCGAGCAACAACTGAACTGCCCAGGGCAATTCAGGTGTACACTGTTTCTGTGGAGTTCCTGAAACTGGCACGCTCGATCCCCAACTCCTGGTCCGAATCCCTCGGCAACGTCCAAGTGCTCCTCGAAGCCCGTATCGCGCGGGAGGGAGCGAAGGCGGCCGACCTGTCGATCGCGCTGACCCACCTCAACCGCGGCCGTACTCAGGTCGAGACCGAGCTCGCCCGCGTTGCCGCCGGTCCGCCGAAGCGTGAGGGCCGAACGGGCGCTCGGATCACCGAGTACCGCGTCGAGTCGTTTGACGGGCAGGAAACGCTGACCGAGTACCGCGGCCCGATGACCGAGCCGTTCCGCACCCCACACGCGGTGTACGCCGCGGTCGTCAAGTTCGCCGGTGGTCGGAAGGACCCGTTCGACTTCATGCTCCTGTTCGACACGCTTCGGAAGTCGCTGGGGGAGTTGCCAGACTACCGCGTGCGGGTCTGCACGCGCTTCATGGTTGCCGCGGGCGTGCTCCGCCATGAGCGTCGACGGTTCGTTGCGGCCGACGGCCCAAAGGGCTTCTCGAAGGCTGCCGCGGAAGCTTGGACCGCCGCGGCAAAGTCACCGCTGATCCCGCCCGCACGCTGAGCAAAAACAAAATAGACACGAATGGCGAAGGCATCCGTTCGGTGCTGAGTTGCCACCGCGCCGGTTTGGCCGACTGGGGACACTTTTGGGGACGCGCACCAAAAACGAAACCGAGGGTCGTCAGTTCAGGCCTGTTTTCCAGGCACAAACTGACGACCCTCGATTGTGAAGCGGAGAGGGGGGGATTCGAACCCCCGATACGGATTTAGGTCCGTATAACGGTTTAGCAAACCGTCGCCTTCAGCCTCTCGGCCACCTCTCCGGCGTGGGGTGAGTTTAGCCGTCCGCGGTGCGGCGTACCAGTGGCGCGTGGAGACAAGGCGCCCGCGTCGCGGCGGTGGCGAGCGACGCGCGAGCGGGGCGCGGAGTGGCGAGCGGGGGGCGCAAGCCGCGAGGCGGGCTTTCGCCCGCCGTCGCGAGGGCAATGGAGGTCTTCGGTGCGAAGGTGCGCGGGCGGGCTACTGCCGCTCGTCGTGCCCGGGCTCGTCGTGATGGTCGCGGTCGTCGCGGGGCTCGTGCCCGTCCCCGCCGCGGGCCTGGGCGTCGATGAGTTTGCGGAGGTACTCGTTCTCGCGCCGCGTGGCTTCGAGATCGAACACGAGGTACTTCACGCTGAGCCGGAGGTAGTCGAGCGACTCCTGCAGGTCGGAGACGGCCTTGCGCATCCGCTCGTGCCGGTCGCGCGTCTCGAGCGCGAGGTCCCGCAGGGGGCCCTGCTGCGACTCGGGGAGGTGATCGATCTGGCCGAGGAGTTCGCTGAGTTTGTGCTGGAAGTCGCTCTCGTTCATGGTCTCTCTCCGTCTCGTTTGTGGATGTGCGTGCCCGAGACAAAGAGATACACCATGGCGACGAAAAAGCCCGTGCCCCGCCGAAATTCCGCGTGGTCCGGGAATGTCTGGCGCGGCGGGGGCGCCTGTGCGGGCGCGGGGCGGACGCGGGCCGGCACCGGCGATTCCCGCGGGGTCGGGGTGTGCGGGATGATGCACCGGATCAACGCGCCCGGGCCCGAACCAGGGGCGTTATCTGCCCCCGTCGTGCCGCCGCAGGCTCTGGGCGGCCCGGGGCGGGGCGGCGGCGAGCAGCGCGTCGCACTTCGCCGCGTCCTGGCGGCGCAGATCGCGGGCCAGGTCGCGCGCGTGCGCGTCGAGCGCGACGCGGAACGTCTCGAAGTGCTGCTCGAGTTCGTGGCGGCTGTAGAGCGAGAGCGGGTCGCGCAGGCCGGCCTGTGCCGCGGCCCAATCGAGCAGCGAGCCGCCCCGGGGCTCGAAGCGGTAGAGATCGAGCGTGGCGGCGAGGCGCGCGGGCAGCGGGGTGAAGGGGTCCGTCGCGCGCTCGGGCAGCGCCCGCAGGCGGGCGGTGGTCTCGCGCCGGTCGGGCTCGGGCGGCGCATCGTCGGGGGCCAGGTCGCCGGCAGCCTCGGGCTCGTCGGGGGGGAACGGGCGGGCCGGGGCGAAGGGCAGCGGGCGGGGCTGGTCGCCGGCCGGGGCGGCCCCCGTCAGGTGGGCGGGGGCAACGGCGAGGTTCGCGAAGGCGGTGGAGAGGACCTTCATGCCCGCCCGGGTGAAGCGGACGCCGACGCGCTGGCAGGGCTTTCCCTCGTGGAGGATGGACTGGGCGGTGAGGACCTCCCCCACCCCCCATTCGAGTTTGGAGGGGTGGACGACGAGGTCGCCCTTTTTCCACGAGGTCGCTGGCATAGGTGCGCCGGGGGCGGAAAATCGGCCCGCTCGCCGCCGGAACGCCGGGAGCATAGCATCATCCCCGGGTCGTGCGCGCCGGTCGTGCGTGCCGCCCGCGAGAAGGTAGACCCACGCGCCATGATCGAAGCCCTGAAGCACGACGAGTTGATGGAGAAGGTCGGAGGCCGGTTCAAACTCTGCACCCTGGTGCAGCGCCGGGTGGCCCAGCTGATGGAAGGGTCGCGCCCGCTGGTCGAGCGTGACGGGCGCTCCGACCTCGAAGTCGCCATCGACGAGGTCCTCCGGGGCAAGATCACCCTCGAGTTCGCGTCGGGCAACGGCACGACCGACGGCATGCCGGCCTGAGCCGGTCCGGGCGGGCGGAAGCAGGCAGAACCGCGATGAGCACACCCACGGGTCACGACGGTGCGACGGGCGCCGACGCGGCGTCGCTCCGCGCGCGCGTCGAGGGACGCCGGGTGCTGGTGGGCGTCGCGGGCGGGATCGCGGCGTACAAGACGGCCCACGTCGTCAGCCGGCTCGCGCAGGCCGGGGCGCGGGTCACGGTCGCGATGACCGAGGCGGCGACGAAGTTCGTCACGCCCCTCACGTTCCAGGCGCTCAGCGGGCACCCGGTCTACACGAGCGCGTGGGAGCACGTGGAATCGCACGATCCCCAGCACGTCTCGCTCGCGACGGGCGCGGACCTCGCGGTCGTGGCGCCGGCGACGATGGACCTGCTGGCGAAACTCGCGACCGGGCGGACGGACGACGTCGTGACGCTGATCCTGAGCGCGGTGGACCGGGCGAAGACGCCGGTGCTGCTGTGCCCGTCGATGAACGCCGTCATGTGGGCGCAGCCCAGCACCCAGCGCAACGTGAAGCAACTGGTGGCGGACGGGTTCCGCATGGTCGGCCCGGGCGAGGGCTGGCAGGCCTGCCGCACCGTCGGCGCGGGACGCATGGCCGAGCCCGAGGAGATCCTGGGGGCGATCGGCGCGGCCCTGGCGAATCGAGTATCTTCTCCGCGGGCGTGAGGCGCCGGGTCAATCACCCGTCGCGGCCCGGCGGAGGTACGCATGGGCCAGGACGGAGCGCCGGCGAACGGAGAGCGCCTCGGTGGCGTGCTGGGGTTCATCGAGTGGCTGGGGAACAAACTCCCCGACCCGATCTTCCTGTTCATCGGGGCGACGGTCCTGGTGTTCGTGCTCTCGGGGGTCGGCTCGGCGCTGGGGTGGAACGTGCAGCCGGTGCGCCCGCGCGTGGTGCAGGAGGTCGTCCGCCAGGCCGACGGCACCGAGACGGCGCGGGTGCGCCTGGATGCCCTGGGCAAGCCGGTCATTGAACTGGTGGACGCGGGGGCGCCGATCCGCCCGCGGAACCTCGTGTCGGCGGACGGGGTCTACTGGCTCGCGGTCAACGCGGTGCGGAACTTCATCAACTTCGCGCCCCTGGGCGTGGTGCTCGTGTCGATGTTCGGGATCGGGGTGGCGGAAAAGGTCGGGCTGTTCGCGGCGGGGATGCGCTACCTCGCGGGGATCGTGCCGCGACGCGCGCTGACGCCGACGATCATCTTCCTGGGCATCATGTCCAACATCGCGAGCGACGCGGGGTACATCGTGCTCCCGCCCTTGGCGGCGGCGCTCTACGCGGCGACGGGCAGGCCCCCGCTCGCGGGCATCGCCGCGGCGTTCGCGGGCGTCGCGGGCGGGTTCTCGGCGAACCTGATGGTGGGCTCGACGGACGCGCTGATCGCGCCCCTCACCGAGCGCGGGGCGCGCCTGCTCGACCCGGCGTACAGCGTGCTCGCGACGTGCAACTGGTACTTTCTGGCAGGCTCCACCGTGCTGCTGGTGGTCATGGGCTGGGTGGTAACGGCGTGGATCGTCGAGCCCCGCCAGGAAGCGCTCCGCATGGAGAGCGATGCCGCGGCGGCGACCGAGCCGCTCTCGCCGGGCGAGGTCAAGGGCCTGCGCCGCGCGCTGCTGTCGGCTGTGGCGGCGCTGGGCGTGGTGGCGTGCGCGCTGTTCATCCCCGGAGCGCCGCTGTCGGGGACGATGCCGGCGCCGGCGCCGACGTACGGGTTCGTGCCGCTGACGCCCCCGAAGGCGGACGGCACGTTCGAGCGCTCGAGCGATCCCCCGCCCGGGCAGCGTGCGGTGCCGGGTGCGGTGCAGGTGGCGCCGGGCGTGTCGTTGCAGGCCGAGGACGCGAGCGGGCAGCGCGGGACGTTCCGCGTGAGCGAGCCGGGCGTGCTGACGGGGACGTTCGACCCCGCGCCGCCGCCCGCGCCGCGCTGGTCGCAGGCGGTGGTGCCGATCATCCTGGTGGTGTTTCTGGTGCCCGGGCTGGTCTATGGGTTCAGCACGGGCGTGCTGAGGACGCAGAAGGACGTGAGCCGCGCGTTCATCCACTGCATGACGATGATGGCCCCGATCATCGCGATGGCGTTCTTCGCGGCCCAGTTCATCGAGACGTTCCGCCACTCGCAGTTGGACGGGATGCTGGCGAACGCGGGGGGCAAGGCGCTGGTGTCGTCGGGCCTGCCGCGCCCGCTGATGCTCGTGGGCGTGATCGGGCTGGTGATGGTCGTGAACATCCTGATGTCGTCGATGAGCGCGAAGTGGACGGCGCTGTCGATGATCCTCGTGCCGATGCTCATGATGGCCGGGGTGAGCCCTGAACTGACGCAGGCGGCGTACCGCGTGGGCGACTCGGTGACGAACATCGTGACGCCGCTGAACAGTTACATCATCGTGATCCTGGCGGCGGTGCAGCGGTACCGGAAGGACGCGGGGATCGGGAACCTGATCGCGCTGATGCTCCCGTACTCGGTGGTGTTCTTCGTGGGGTGGTCGCTGTTCCTGCTGGGGTGGGTGGCGCTGGGCATCCCGCTGGGGCCGAACACGACGCTGACGTACGCGCCCGGCGCGGATTGAGGCGTGACGTGGGCATCCGGAGAGCACGGGTTGACCCGGGGCCTCGCCCCCTCAACCATTCGGCTCGCTCAGGAGAGGTGCCAGAGCGGTTGAATGGACCGGTTTCGAAAACCGGCAGGGCTCTTTTGGGTCCTCGGGAGTTCGAATCTCCCCCTCTCCGCTTGTGATCGGTGCGCCGCCGCGGGCGCCCACGCGGCAACGCGCCCGCGTGCTCACGATCACCCCCCACCGCTTCCACGTGCATTCCAGTTCATGCCCCGCCCGGCGCGATGGGTCGGGACTTTCGTGGAATTCCCGCTGTGAACCGTCACGCCGCGCCGCGGGCCGCATCCAACCCCGCGGGGGCGCCCGCGGACGGTGCGCCGGGTCCCGCGCGGGGGTTTCATGGCGGAGTTGGTCGCGGAGGTCGTTCTGCTGGGCGTGGGGGCGTACGCCCTCGCCGGCGTGATCTTCGCGCTGGCGTTCGTCACGCGCGGCGTGTCACGGGTTGATCCGGCGGCGGCGGGCGCGGGGGTCCTGTTCCGGGCGCTGATCCTCCCTGGCACGGCGTTGCTGTGGCCCTGGCTGCTGGTGCGCTGGCGGCGCGCGGGGAGAACGCTGTGACGCGCGCCCAACGCCGTCGGCACTTGGTGATCTGGGCGGTGCTGACGCCGGTGCTGCTCGCGGTGCTGGCGGTGGCGGCGTGGATGAACCCCGCGCGCGGGCAGCGCGCACCGGCTGATGCGGGCGTGACACAGGGTCAGGGCAACGCGGGGGACGCCCGATGAGCGTTGGGTATGTGGGCGTGCAGTGGAGTCGTCATAAGCGCGTGTACGACGCGCTCGCGGCGGGTGCGGCGGTGCTGTACCTGGTCGTGTTCGTCGGCGTGGGCAAGACAATCTGGTCGGGATCAAACGCGATCAGCGACGAGGTGCTGGTGATGCGGGCGCTGGGGTCGTGCGCGTTCGCCCTGCTGACGCTGATCCTGTGCGTCGGCCCGGCGGCACGCCTGTGGCCCCGCGTCCTCCCGGTGCTCTCCAACCGGCGGCACCTGGGGGTAATGACGTTCCTGATCGCGCTGGCGCACGCGATCATCGCGATCGGCTACTACCACGGGTTCGGCACGCTGCACCCGATGGTCTCGCTGCTCGCCATCAACACGCAGTTCGGGTCGCTGCGGGCGTTCCCGTACCAACTGCTCGGGCTGGCGGCGCTGCTCGTGCTCTTCCTGCTCGCGGCGACGAGCCACGACTTCTGGCTCAAGACCCTGACGCCCCGGGTGTGGAAGGGCCTGCACATGCTGGTGTACCCCGCGTACGGGCTGCTGGTGGCGCACGTGGCGCTGGGCGCCCTGCAGACCGACCGGGGCATCTTGGGGCCGCTGGCGGTGGGCGCGGGCGTGGCGATGGTGTGCGGGCTGCACCTGGCGGCGGGGCAGCGTGAGCGGCGCGCGGATCGCGGCGCGCCCACGAACGCCGAGGACGGGTGGCTCGACGCGGGCGACGCCAGCACCATCCCCGAGGGGCGGGCGCGGGCGGTGTGTGCGCCCGGGGGTGAGCGGATCGCGGTGTTCAAGCACGAGGGGGCGTTGAGCGCGGTGGAGGGCGTGTGCGCCCACCAGGGCGGGCCGCTGGGCGAGGGGAAGGTGATCGACGGGTGCATCACGTGCCCGTGGCACGGGTGGCAGTATCGCCCGGGGGACGGGTGCTCGCCCCCGCCGTTCACGGAGAAGATCCGCACGTACCAGGTGCGCGTGGTGGGCGGGCGGGTGCGGGTAAACCCGCGTGCCATGCCGGCGGGGACGCCGGTGACGCCGGCACGCGAGCGGGCGCCGAGCGGGATGACGTCGAGCACGGAGGGTCGGACCAGTGGCGAGCGTGCCTGAGGATCGCGACGCGTTGTACGTGGGCTACCTGCCGCTGCCGCGCCGGCACGCGCGGATGCTGCGGATTCTGGTACCGCTGATGCTGTGGGTGCTGGCGGCGGGCGCGTTCGTGCTGTCGCGGTCGCAGCCGGACCCCGGCGCGGGCGTGTGGGACGACGGACGCCTGCGGACGTTCATGGGGACCGTGCGGGCCAGGCCCTACCCGATGCTGGAGGCGGAGGATCGCGGGGACGGCACGCCCGGCACGCTGCTGATCGTGGAGGTGGGGAAGTTCGCCGGGGGCGCGAGGGCGGCGCCGTTCGACGGGCGTCGGGCCATCGTGAAGGGGTGGCTGCTCCAGCGGAACGGGCAGTACATGATCGAACTGGAGCCCGGGGATGGCGCGGTCACGGAGGGAATCGGCACGCCGGAGCCGGAGGCGCCGGTGCGGTCGCTGGGGTCGGTAACGCTGCGGGGCGAGATCGTGGACACGAAGTGCTACTTGGGGGCGATGAAGCCCGGGCACGGCAAGCCGCACAAGGAGTGCGCGACGCTGTGCGTGGTCGGGGGCATCCCGCCGACGTTCGTGGTTCGTGGCGAGGGCGCGGAACGGGCGCAGTATCTCCTGGTGGGGGGCGACGGGGGCCCGCTGGACCCCGCGGCGCACCGATACATCGCCGACCCGGTCGAGATCCGGGGCGAACTGGAAGAGGCCAACGGCCTGCGACGGGTCCGTGTGTCGCCGGAGAACATCCGGCGGCGGTAGGAACTCAGCGCTTGGCGAGCAGGTCGCGGATCTCGGTGAGGAGTTTCTGGTCGGCCGTCGGGCCCGGGGGCGGCGGCGCCGGCACCGGACCCTTGAGCTTGTTGACGATCTTCACGAGGATGAAGACGGCGACGGCCATCAGGAAGAAGTCGATGCACACCGAGATGAACCTGCCGTAGAACACGGCCACCTCGGACACCGCCTTCTCCGTCACCACGCCCGCCGCGTCCGTCACCGCGGGCGCGGCCTCCTGAAGGATCACTTTCAGTTCGCTGAAGTCGACCTTGCCGGCGGCCATGCCGATCGGCGGGAGCATGATGTCGTTCACGAACGACCCGGCGAGTTTGCCGAAGGCCCCGCCGATGATGATGCCCACGGCCATGTCGAAGACGTTGCCGCGGACCGCGAAATCCCGAAACTCCTTGATGATCCCCATGAGCGATTCTCCGTGTTGTGCGGACGCAACCAGCATACCTGCGGGGAACGCGGCACGGAAAGGGGCCGGAGAAACCCCGAGCCGTGGATGGCGAATGCCCGCTTGTCCGGATGGAGATCGGGTCAGAACTCCCAGCCGAGGGTGAGGAAGGCGTCGATGTCGTTGCGGCTGCGCCCGGGCCCGGGGGTGGTGGTGTAGCGGTCGGTGACGCCGATCTTGAGGTTGGTCTTGTTCTCGGCGTTGAGGAGGATCTCGATGCCGGCCCGCCCGACGGCGCGGAACTGGGGGACGTCGTCGAGGCTGGGGAGGTACTCGGCGGTGGCGAAGAGGCGCGAGCGGTCGTTGAGTTTCATCTCGAGGTCGGCGCCGAGCAGCCCCTCGGGGGTCAGGCCGTCGTCCGCGCCGCCGACGAGCGCCGAGAAGCCCACGCCGCCGCGGACGCTGAGGTTGGTGCGGTCGGTCGTGATGAGGGCGTAACTGGGGCCGATCGAGCCGGAGAGGCGCCAGTCCCAGTCCTGGAACTCGTCGTACTCGGCGCGAGACTGGGCGAAGAGCCCCCAGCGCGACTCGGGCCAGACCCAGTCGTTGCGGAGGAAGCCCTCGCCGCGGCTGGCGCTGGCGGTGCCGCTGTCGGCGCTGTAGAGGTACGACACGCCGGTGCGGGTGTCGTGGGTGGGCGTCTGACGTCGGGCGCCGACGGCGCCGCGGAGCGAGAGCGTGTCGCTGTTGCCCCCCGAGCCGCTGGCGCCGATGTCGACGCTGCCCCGCCACCCGCGGAGCCAGGACGTCGGCGGGGCCGGGGGCTCGGCCCCGGGCTCGGCGGTAGGTTCGGACGGGGTGGCGTCGGACGGGGTGGCGTCGGACGGCGGCGCGTCCGGCGCGGGGGCGTCCTGGGCGTCGGGCGGCGCGACGGGCTCGAGCGCGTCGACGTGCGCCCGCGGGATGCGCAGGTCGCCCAGCAGGGCGTGACGCAGGACGATCACCTCGTCGTCGCCGCCGGCCAGAACGCCCACGAGGCGCTCGCCGGTGGTGAGGACGACGACCGCCGTGCGGGGCTCGGCCCGGGGCGTGCCGGAGCCCGCGGCTGCGGCGCGGGCGGGCGCGACGAGGGCGGGGGCGTCGAGGGTGAGCCCGGCGAACGCCGTCCCGGTCGATGCCGGCGAGGCAAGGGCGGCGAGTGCGAGGGCGAAACGTGCCCGTGGGGCGGGGTGCGTCATGCAGGCCTCCGGTCGGTTGTGGATGGCGGGGAGGGCGCGGCGTCCCCCCGGGCGGCGTCCGTGCCTTCGACCGCCCGTGCCGCGCTTCGTCGCCCGGCACCGTCGCCAAGCGTAGAATGGGGAACGACGCCGAGGTAGCTCAGCTGGTTTAGAGCGCTGGATTCATAACCCGGAGGTCGGCGGTTCGAGTCCGCCCCTCGGCATTTCAGGCCTCATAATCGGGACCGACCCCAACCTGCTCGCTGATCTCTTCGAGGCCCTTGCCCGGCTGCTCCGCACGAGGAGCAGCGGCCATGAAGGTCGATCGCAAGCGTCCCGTTCCCCCCACGAGTCCTGAACCCAAGAGCGGTCCCTACGTCGTCCGCAAGGCCAACCTTGGCCCGCTCGGCGTCGGGTACGACGTCATCGCCCCCAACGGCAAGGTCCGCACCTGCCACGGCGGCGGCCACGACGACGGCAAGCAGGCGGCTGATCGCCATGCCGGCGATCTGAACGCGGCTTGGCGAGAACTCGGCGGCCCCGAACTGCTCAAGGCACTCCGCGACGTCGAGTGGAGCGGGAACGAGCGGGACGAGGATGGCGTCGAGGTCTCCTGCTGCCCCTGGTGTGGCGAGCCGGAGATCAACGGGCACAACGAGGGATGCGGGCTCTCCGCGGCGCTCCGCCAGGCGACTGGGGGTGTCGCGTGAATCACTCTCCCGGGCCATTCACGAGAGGATCGCTGCGGTCCTGCAAGCAGGAGATTCTCGGCCATTACGGATGCCTCGTGGCGACCGTGCCTGTCCCGATCGGCGTGCCGCGGGGCGTCGATGCGTGCGATGTGCAGGAGGCCAATGTCGCGCTCTTCGTGGCGGCCCCCGACCTCCTCCAGGCCGCAGAGAAGGCACTCGAGTACCTCGTCAGCGAGCCAGTCGTCGCCGCGGGCCTGGACGCCTTCGAAGTCGGTTCGCAGCTCCGCCGCGCCATTCGGCTCGCCCGTGGAGGTGCGGCATGATCACCACCTGCACCACCTGCGGCCAGTGCTACGAGGCCGGCTCCGAGGAGCAGGCCAACGAGCCGACGCGGTTCTGCCCCGCGTGCAAGCCGAAGCCGGCGACGCACTCGCCAGGCCCGTGGCACGTCGAGCACGTCCCCGAACGCCCGGACGCGCCGCTGCGGGTGGAGTCCGCCGACGGTTGGCGCGTCGCCCAGTGCAACCGCATCTCCCTCGGTCTGGACGAGGCGACGTGCCGCGCCAACTCCCGCCTCATCGCCGCGGCGCCGGACCTGCTGACGGCGTGCCGGCTCGCGCTCCCGATCCTGCAGGAGTACCGCGAGTCCATCTTCGCGTCGAACCAGATCGACGGCGTTGTCCATGACGCCGTCGAGAAGGCCGCCCCTCGACACGATCGACGCGGTCATCCTGCTCGCCGGCAACGCCGTCGACAACGCGGAAGGTGGTGGCTCGTGAGGATTACCCTCTGGCACAAGCCCGGCCACGTCGATCGCGGGCGCGCCATGAGCGGCGTCTCCTGCTACGGCTCGGGCGCTCGCGTCATCGTCCCGGATCTGCCGCCGCAGGTGTGCCTGCACTTCGAGGCGATCGACGCCCCGAAGGGCCGGTCCCACCTCCAGATCTCGATGCGCCTCGACGAGGCGCACGACCTCGTCCGCAAGATCCAGAACGGCATCACCGCCCACGCCGAGCTTTCGGCCTCGCAGGAGGTGCGTCCATGAACACGATCACCGTCACGGCCCACGGTCAGCCCGGCTCGCTCGTCCGCCGCGCCCAGGAGTCACCGGGCTTCGTCGTCTCGCTCTACCGGGCGGCGCTCGACGCGCAAGTCCTGCTGAGCCTCATGTGCGCTGATCGCAGCAACGAGGTGTTTGAGAACTACCCGGCGACCGGCGGCGTCTGCGATAGGCTCTCCGAGGCGCTCCATGACGCAGGCGGATTTGATCCACGCCCGCCGCTTCTCGCACCCGCGGCGCCCGTCGGCGAGCCGACCGATGACGAACACTCAACGCTCCCGGCCTGCGTCGGAGAGATGCTACTTCACGCCCGCTTGGCGGCCGAGGTGCTCCACGAGATCACCCGCGACGTCCAGGCCGGCGTCGAGCCTGCGTTCTCGCCGCGGACCACCGCGCTCCTCCGCCGCACGAAGGCCTGCATCGTCCAGACGCGTGAGCAGCTCAACGTAGCGATCGGATCATTGGCCAGGGCGGGCATCACTCTCGAACCCGATCCCGACGCCCACCAGGCCGCCGGCGAGCGTGCCGCCGCGGCGATGGCCGACGGCCTCGACGAGGACCGGGAGCGGGCTGAGGCCGCGTCCTCGATGGGCGAAACCGCCGCGGCGCTCCGGGAAATGCGAGAAGGCGTCACCGCCGGCGTCGCCGAGACCACGCTCGGCGTGTCCGGCCAGGAGCCGCCGCTCGTGATCAGCGGCCCGGGCGGGGACTTCCGAACGGAGCACCGCCCGTGTGCCTGCTGTAAGTGCCTGTTCACCGCCGTCGCCGGCGGCCCGGGCAAGTACTGCCAGAAGTGCCTGGACCGCCGCGCCGCGATGCGATTGGAGCGGGAAGAGACCGAGCCCGACTACGGCGGCGTGTTCGACGGTACGCGCGTCATCAGCGACGCGGACCCAGGTCTGTAGACACCAAAGCCCACACCCCACCACAGGAGACCACGATGAAGCTCTCGCAGATGTTCCCGTCCAGGTACCTCCAGGCCGAGGACCTCCCGCCGAACCAAAACACCATCGTCACGATCGAGAAGGTGTACCCCGCCGCGGCCCGTGACCGGGGGGGGGACTCCGAGCCCGAAGTGAAGTGGATGCTGCGGTTCCGCGAGTTCCGCAAGCCCATGAGCCTGTGGCGAAACACCGCGAAGTCGATCGAGCAGGTCCTGGGCACGGACGAGACCGACCGCTGGGTCGGCCAGCAGATCGCCATCTACCCGTCGACGTACGTCTCCTTCGGCGAGACCAAGCCCTGCATCAACGTGGACAAGTGGCGGCCCGAGCAGGTCGCGCCGAAGGCCGCGGCCGGCGGCGGGATGGTCATCGCCGGCGATCGGCGGCCCATCCCCAAGGCGGCGATGGAGCGGTTCAAGGCCCACCTGAAGCAGCACGGCAAGTCGTGGGACGACTTCCTGCGTTGGTGCAAGGGCCATGCGCCCGACGCCATCGCGCTCGCATGGGGCGTGGAACTCGACGCCATCCCCGCGGGCGTGCTCCCGGCGATGAAGGCGTTCCTGGATTCGATCACTCCGCCGTCGGCGGCCCCGGCCCGCGAACTGGTCGACGCAGGAACCGGCGAGGTCCTGCAGTCGCCACCCGCACGCCCCGCACGCCCCGCCGCCACGGTCGCCGCGTCTCCGCTCCCCGTCGCCGACCAGACCGTGCCTGACGACGACATCCCGTTCTGACCTTTCACCGCCGGCACTCCGGCAAGGAGTTCTCTCATGCTCGCGCTTTCGACGTTGCTGAATCGCATCGCGTTCCGTTTCAAGATCGATCTGTCCGCCGAGGTGGGCACGCAGGCCCGCAAACGCCCGGACCTGGCCCTGGCCGAGCACAAGCACCGCGGGCATCTCTTGTCCGCCGAACTGGCCGAGTGCGCCGCACGCGAGCCGTACGCCGCGATCCGGCACATCGGCAAGGACCTGCCCCCCGAGGTCCTGGCCGAGTGCGCCGCACGCGCGCCGTACGCCGCGATCCGGCACATCGGCAAGGACCTGCCCCCCGAGGTCCTGGCCGAGTGCGCCGCACGCGAGCCGT
>VFQO010010886.1_pt1 | contig 32297 bp, 53 predicted proteins | sample 3512331 | NCBI WGS metagenome assembly VFQO01 (sample SAMN10412371, study PRJNA504923) | tailings metagenome | isolation source: Replicate 3 from Balatoc abandoned mine | place: Philippines: Itogon, Benguet | collected 2017-08-28 | reverse complement strand
AATCTGCCTTCATTTCACCCAACCCACTTAGCGCATTCAATCTGCAAACCTGTACCAATCCACCGTTGTCTCAATCAGGCAACCTGCTCAACCCGTTCCTCTGACCATCAACCTGCATGCACCTCGATTCCAACCTGCCACCCTGCACATCAATCTGACGTGCGGCATCTCGGTCCGCCGCCCGCTCCCCTCCTACTTATGCACTGCCTCTGACCTGCACAGTAACCAGTTCCCGACTTACCTGATCACTTGCACAACTGTGCCAGTGTAAACAGACATTCCCCACTTGACTATCAGAGACCGGCCGCTGTGTTACAACAGGCATGTAGCAGCAGCTTGCATGCTGCAGGGGTACAACCAACCCCTGCAGCACACAGCCCCTCTGCATTCATTCATTCTCTGCAGCGCCAGACAGCAGAGCGTTTGGCCGGCAGCGTCTGCGGCAGCAGCAGCGAAGAGGCACTGAGATGGCCATGGCTGAATCTGGTGCATCATGTTTGGTGTCCATTGTCAGCAGTGCTGAGCACCGCCCAGCCACCGCTTAGCGGCAGCCTCAGCTGCTGTGCTGAAAGGAGAAGAGACGGGAACCAGGACGCTATCAAAGTTGGCACAGCAGGCCTGGGCCACACACGCATGCAGCGCTGCCGTTCACCTTTCCCCTTGGTCACTCATGCCTGCCCCTAGGGGCTGGCTGCCTGCACAGCCACATAACCTTCTTGAGCACGGTCCGTAAGCCGCTGGGATGGCAGCAGACTGCTGTCTTGCACCAGGATTCAAGCAGTCCTGGCAGCCTGCGCTCCAGCTGCAGCTCCGTCATCTGCGGCCCTCGGGATGCACAGCCATACTGTGTGTCTCGCGCGCCTCAGACGAGGTTAACAGTTGTGCTTTCGAGGGAACACCAGTCTCGTCTTAGGGCTCTTGCTCCTGCATGCACCTGCGTTCGCCGGCGCAGCCTGCGGCTCGGATCAGCAAAAAGGGTATAGGTTGGCACCCGTCTGATGGGATCTCCTCCATGCACCCGCCGTGTTCATAGCGATGGCTGAATGTCGTATGCCGCGAAGCCTGCGGTGCACACACACAGCCCATCACACAGCCGAGCCGAGAAGGCAATGTGGAACAGCACCAATTGACCAAAGCTTGATGTGCCCGTGCAACTCAGCACAATGCCTTGCAATAAGTGCAATTAATGCAGCGTCCTGCCAGGCTACATGGGACGGCACGGCGTGCTTGAGGACAGCCATGGCATCGGCTCGCTGCACGCACGGCGGCAGCATGGCGGCGGAGCGTGGTGGAGGGCATCGCCTGCCCACCGCCGCATTGCTTCCCGTCCTCCAATCCACCAGATCTGTTGGTTCGTGCGGCTCCGATCACAGGATGGCGCTGCTGGAGGCCGTGGCGGCGGCCAGCCGGCCCTTCCCGCTCCCTGCGGGCTTCCGCCCCTCCTATGGCACAGCGGGCTTCCGAGCGATGGCCGATCTGCTGCACTCCACGATGTTCAGGTGCGGGTGTGCGCCGGTGCCCTCGCAACGACCTGCCCCCGCCCTCCCTGAGCGTCCACCGCGCCGTCCACCTGCAGGTGCGGCATCCTGATGGCCGCGCGAGCGCTGCAGACGCGCCAGATCACCGGCATCTGCATCACCGCCTCGCACAACCCCGCACCCGACAACGGCGTCAAGCTGGTGGAGCCCACGGGCGAGATGCTGTGCCAGGAGTGGGAGGTGCGTGGTGGGGTGTGCAGGGTTTGCTGCAGAGCAGCAGCGGAGCCAATGCCAGACTGGCCCGTAAGGCCTTGTGGAGAGCAGCAGCCGCTGGCGCCCAAGCTGCAACGGCGCGCCTCTTGCGCTTTGACCGGCTCACACAGCACCAGCCTGCTTGATCTCGTTGACCAGCTTTGACCCACACATGCTGCCTGCCCTGCTTCTCACAGGCCTACGCCAACGAGCTGGCCAATGCCGGCAGCGATGCCGAGCTGGCGGCGGCGGTGCAGGGCCTGCTGGGCCGGGAGGGCATCGCTGCGCCCGCCCCCGGCACCGTGCTCATCGCGCACGACACGCGGCCCAGCGGGCCGGCCCTGGCAGCAGCAGCGGCCGCCGGCGTGCGGTGCCTGGGGCTGGAGCCGGAGATGTGCGGCCTGCTCACCACGCCGCAGCTGCACTGGATGGTGATGCGGCGCAACCGTGGCGAGCCGGCGGGAGAGGCCGACTACTATGCAGCGCTGGCGGGCGCCTACGCGCAGCTGGTGGCGGGCACGCAGCCGCTGGGCCAGGTGCGCAGAATGGGTGGAGGGGGTGGCATGGCAGTGCACAGCGGCATGCCACATTGGTACTTTAATTGCCAGCAACCGCCCTGAGTGCCTGCTGCACTCCCATGCCGAGGGCTGCCTTGTGCTGCCTGCACCCACGCGCTCATCCCATGCCCCACAACGCACTCCATCCCGCCGCAGACCCTGTATGTGGACTGTGCCAACGGCGTGGGTGCCCCCAAGCTGGCGGCACTTGCTGGCCAGCTGGCGCCGGCGGGGCTGACCCTGGAGCTGCGCAACACCGGCGACGGTGTGCTCAACGGCGGCTGCGGCTCCGACTTTCTGCAGAAGGACCGCCAGCTGCCCTCGCAGTTTGAGGGCGTGGCGGCGGGGGCGCGCTGCTGTGCTGTGGACGGCGACGCCGACCGCCTCATGTACTTCACGCCGCTGGAGGGCGGCGGCAAGGGTGAGGGGGCTGGCGGAGTGCAGTAGTATGGTTATCCGCGGTGGTGGCAGTGTGTATGGGTGCAGGGCAGATTGCTGGGCTTCTTTTTGCAGCTGCTGAATGCAAAACGGCCTTGTGTGATGCTTGTGTGGGCTGCCGCATGCGCCCACCAGCACTGCAAACTGCGCTGCGGCATGCTAATCACCTCCCCACCCTCCGTCCTGCTGACTCCCTGCAGCACTGCTGTACGACGGCGACCGCATTGCGGTGCTGGCGGCCATGCTGGTCAAGGACCTGATCTCGGCGCTGCCGGGGGGCGCGGGGGCGGGCGTGCGCGTGGGCATCATCCAGACCGCGTACGCAAACGGAGCAGCCAGCGACTACATCCGAGACAACCTGGGCTGCGGCGTGGAGGTGGGCGGGCCGGCGGGTGCTGTAGGGTGACGAGTCTGGAGGCAGCGTTCAGGCAACGCTTGGCTTGTGCATTGTGCTGCTCAGTAGCTCCTGCCACTGCTGTCCGTCTGCCTGCTGCCTGGCAGCTTTGAGACTGCAAGGCTCATTGAGCCAGCAAGACTCGCTGAGAGCAGTTATCAAGGTTTCAGAATGCCTGGTTCTGTCTCAGCAGGCGCCTGCCACCCCTCTCCATCCCCTCCACCTGGCCAGGTGACCCCCACAGGCGTCAAGTACCTGCACGAGGCGGCGCACCGCTACGACGTGGGCGTGTACTTTGAGGCCAATGGCCACGGCACCGTGCTGTTCAGCAAGGCCTTCCTGGAGCAGATGCAGCAGGTGGGGCAGGCTGGGCGGGTGATGGGGGCGGGGCTGGACGGTGGTCAGGCAAACAGGCTGCCAGCAGCCACTGTCGAGCACTGAGGAGCTGCTGGAGGTCCTAGCACCTTCAGTGGAGACCACACGCGGCCGGCTTGACATGTGTGCATTTCTCAATCCCGCTCTCCCCCCTCCCCCTCCTCCCCCTCCAGCTGGCGGGGGAGAGCAAGGCTGCAGCCGACCTGCTGGCGCTGAGCGTGGTGATCAACCAGGCGGTGGGTGATGCCATCTCCGGCATCCTCATGGTGGAGGCGGCGCTGCGGCAGCGCGGCTGGGGCCTGCCCCAGTGGGCCGCCCTTTACGCCGACCTGCCCTCCCGCCAGCTCAAGGTGGGCAGGGGTGGCAAGGGGGCGTAATAACGCAGCAGGGTGGGCGGTGGTGCACATGCATGGGCAGCTGGAGGACGGCGGTGGGTGCACTGCAGTTGCACCCCGCCAGCGGTTTCAATTTCTTCCCTGCCTGCCACTCCAATGCCCTCTCGGCCACCACCCTTACCCCACTGGCGCAGGTCAAGGTGGCCGACCGCGCCGCCATTGTGACCACAGATGCAGAGACGCGGGTGGCGGAGCCGCGCGGGCTGCAGGCTGCCATCGACGCCGCGGTGGCGGGCGTGCCGCGCGGCCGGTCATTTGTGCGGCCCTCGGGCACCGAGGATGTGGTGCGCGTGTACGCGGAAGCGGAGAGCCAGGAGGCTGCCGATGCGCTGGCCATCGAGGTGGCGCGCCTCGTGCACGCCAAGGCCGGCGGCGTGGGGCCTGCGCCATGAGAAGCTGGTGGGCGTGGTTTGTGGCCACCCAGAAGTGTCTGCTTCTTGTGTCGTTCTGTCGTTCATTCTTGCAAGCAAATGCTCAAGCAAATGCTCTTTTGATCAGGCAGGCCCCTTCCTATCCTTTGTTTCCCAACCGCACTGTTCCCTTCCGCTCTGAACTGCGTGCTTGGCTGCTCCCTTGTTCGTGCCCCTCCTCCCAATTCTTTTGTCATCCACTCAGACTGTAGTCCGGTGTGTTCACAAGATGAAATGCGGTGCAAGAGGGGCCCGGCATCGGACAAAATGCGCCCCGAGGCCTGAGGAACCGACGAGACAGAGGGGAGCAGGAAAGCCATCCAGGGGCGGCGGAAGGGAGCAATGCGGCAAAAAATAATTCGACGAGGGGCGTCCGCACCGCGCGGGGGGGCTGGCGGGCGGTTGGCACGACTCAACGGTGGGCCGCCGGGGAGGCGGCGCTGCTGCGGCTGCCGGATGGCTGCTTACGCGGCCATCGACTGCTTGGCGGCGTCCACCACGGCGTCCACTGCGGGAGGGGAGGGGGGGAGAGGCGGATAGAAGCTGGTGAGCTGAAGTGCCGGGAGGCAGGCGATGGGCAAGAGCACGAGCGCAAGCTGCAGATGTTATTCCGTCGCTCTGTCACCCACTCTCCCCAGCCCGCTCACCGGTGATGCCGTACTTCTCGTACAGCAGGGGGCCGGGGGCGGAGGCGCCGAACTCGTCAATGCCGATGGACTTGCCCTTGTCGCCCACCCACTTCTGCCAGCCGTATGTGCTGCCGGCCTCCACAGACACGCGGGCCTTCACCTCGGGCAGCAGCACGCTGTCCTTGTAGCTCTGCGGCTGCTCCTCAAACAGCTCCCAGCAGGGCATGGACACCACGCGGACCTGACGAGAGGGTGGGCAAGGAGGGAGGGAGGAAGGTTGGGGGAGGGGCAGGGTGAGCAGGAGGGCAGGGCGAGCATTGCAAGGGCCGAGCATGGGCATGTCGAAGTGCAGGTGGCACCAGGCGAGTGAGCAGCAGCCAGCCAGCTCTGCACACTCCTCACCTTCTTGCCCTCAGCCTCCAGCTTCTTGGCGGCATCCACAGCCATCACCAGCTCGGAGCCAGTGCCTGCGGCGCGGGCACGGAGCAGGATGGTGTCAGGTGGCAGGCAGAGCAAGTGCTGGCTGCATGCCAGCAGGTGTCTCCTTTGTACACCCCTGTTTGATCCGCAAGAAGCGGCGCCACCTGCGTGTTTTGCCCCAATCCCGCCTCCCGCCTCTCACCGATCAGGATGACATCGGGCTTGGCGTCGCCGCCGTGCACCACGTAGGCGCCCTTGAGGCAGCCCTCAATGGAGGTGGTGTCCATGTTGGGCATGCCCTGGCGGGAGAACACCAGGGTGGAGGGGCGCTTGATGCCCTTGGGGTTCTGCGCCATGGCGTTCTGCACCGCCGCGTAGTAGCAGCCCGCGGTCTCGTTGCCGTCACCGGGGCGCATGGTCAGCATGTTGGGCATGATGCGGAAGGAGGTCAGGTGCTCCACAGGCTGCGGAGGGAAGGTGGGTAGGGGCAGAGCAAACGAGTAAGCAGGTGCAAGGGCAGGACGGGCCGCGGAGCGCAGCAGGGGCCGGCCACCCCGCAGCAGTGCAGCAGCAGCAGGCGGCAGCTGCCTCGCACCTGGTGGGTGGGGCCGTCCTCGCCCAGGCCGATAGAGTCGTGGGTCATCACGAACAGCACGCCGGCCTGCAGGAGTGCATTGGAAACGTGAGGGGTTGGTGAGTGGATGGGCACGGCTGTCACTGGTCAGGGACAGCACAGACATACTGGGCCACCCAGGGCCACCAAGCGCAGCACCACCAGGCGCCTGCCCGCACCTCAGACAGGGCAGCCATGCGCATGGGGTTGCGCATGTAGTCGGAGAAGATGAAGAAGGTGGCGCAGTAGGGCACAAAGCCGGGGGAGTGCAGCGAGATGCCTGCGGAGGGCGGGGGGGGGCGCGAGGCATCAAGGTGAGCTGGAATCGCGGTGGTTGGGTGCAGTATTCGCATGTGTAAAGACGGCTGCATGCAACCCTGGCGGCAGCGGCAGCAAAGCAGGGGGCACAGGGCCGCTCACCGTTGGCGATGGCGCCCATGGCGTGCTCGCGCACACCGAAGCGCATGTTGCGCTCGGCGTAGGAGTTCTTCTGGAAGTCGCCAAACATCTGCAAGGGCGGGCGGGTGCAGCACAGTGTGAGTGCATGGCTACAGTGAGGAGTACCACACTCGCTGGCACGCCGGCATACCAAAAGCCCCCAGCAATGCCCATGCATGCCTCAGAAGTCCAGCTGGCCAGCACTGGCGCCCTACTGCCCCGCCCCCACCTTCATCAGGGTCATGTTGGAGGGCGCCAGGTCGGCGGAGCCGCCAATCAGGCCGGGCAGGTTGGGCGCCAGCGCGTTCAGCATGGTCTGGCTGTGCAGGCGGGTGGCCAGGCCCTTGTCTGCAGGAGTGCGGTGGAGGGTGGAGCGGAGGGCAGTAGGTCAGGGGTGAAGGGGGGCAGGAGATGGGGTACAGGAATGAACTGCATGGAGCCAGCTGCCGCGACCTCCCACCCTCCCCACCCTCCCATCCTCCCCACAAACCCACCCTCGGAGGTGAACTTGGGCAGCTTCTCGGCCCAGTTGGCGGGCAGCTTGCCGTAGGCGATGCTCTCAAACTCGGCCCAGTCCTCGGGGTACTTCTCCTTGTACTGGGCGGCCAGCGCATCCCAGGCCTTGTGGGCCGCCGCGCCGCGCTCGCCAGACTTGGCAAACTCGGCGTACGCCTCCTTGGGCACCTGTGGGGGGCGGAAGGGGGAGGGGGGGAGGGCAAAGGAGGATTACTGAGCGGGCCGGCGAGGGGCGAGGGAGGTAATGGTGATGGAGGGAGTGCATGCACTGCGGCCTGTAGACCGCAGTCACCGGCACACCTGCAGGCTGGCTGGCAACGCACCCGCCACAGCATGCAGCCACTGCCACCCCCGCTGCATGCGTGCTCACCTCGAACTCGCCGTAGGGCCACTTGAGGGCCTCACGGGTGGCGGCGGTCTCGGCGGCGCCCAGGGGCGCGCCGTGCACATCGTGGGTGTCGGCCTTGTTGGGGGAGCCGTAGCCAATCAGGGTGGACACCTTGATCAGGGAGGGCTTGTCGGTCACATCCTGCGGCAACAGGGGGTGGGGTGCGCGAGTGATGACGTGCCAGGGCAGCAGCGCAAAGCCAGCGGTGCAGCAGAGCGCCTGCTGTTCCTGCAGCCAAGCTGCCACGGCCAGGCCGGGCCCACCCCAGCACAGCACAGCGCAGCACAGCACCCCCAGCGCACCTTGGCCTTCTGGATGGCGGCGGCCAGGCCCTCCAGGTCGTGGTTGCCGTCCTGCACGTGCTGCACGTGCCAGCCCATGGCCTCGTAGCGGGCGCACACATCCTGGGGAGGCGGAGGATGGGAGGGGGGAGGGGTTCAGTGTGCCCTGAAAGCTGCAGGAGCCCGGCTTGCACAGTGCATGCTAGCCCGACCAGCCTTGTACCAAAACTGCATGCTTGCAAGCGCTTGGCGACCGAGCGTGCCTCCAGCCTAGCGGCATGCTGCGCTGAACCGAGCTGAGCAGCCTTCAACATTCTCAGCGCGCTCCGCACCTCGGTGAAGGAGATGTCGGTGTGGCCGTCGATGGAGATGCGGTTGTCGTCGTACAGGGCAATCAGCTTGCCCAGGCCCCAGTGGCCGGCGATGGAGGCGGCCTCAGAGGAGATGCCCTCCATGTTGCAGCCGTCGCCCATGATCACGTAGCTGCAACAGACAAGGAGAGAGGGAGAGGGGGTCAGGCAGGCGTGGGGCACAGGGTGCAGGCAGCGGCTGAGGGATGAGGCAGGCAGCGCAGTGGGGAGGCAGGTTGTATACAAAGGGCGCACAGCTGCATGCCAGGCTGCAGCTGCAGACCACAGCAGCTCCATGAGCGGCACACATGAGCAGCAGCACCCATCCTCCTCCTCACGTGTAGTGGTCCACCAGCTTGGCGTCGGGCTTGTTGAAGCGGGCAGCCAGGTGCGCCTCGGCGGCGGCCAGGCCCACGGCGTTGGCAATGCCCTGGCCCAGGGGGCCGGTCGTCACCTCCACGCCCTCGGTCAGGAAGTTCTCAGGGTGGCCGGGGGTGCGGGAGCCCCACTGGCGGAACTGCTTCAGGTCCTCAATCTGAAGATGGGCGGGGGGCAGGCAGGCGGGCAGGCGTGGCATGTGAGTGAGAATGCGGCAGGAGCTGACATGTGCAGCTGAAGCCGCGGTCGGCGCACCGGTTGGCACGGCACTGTGGCCGCCCAACTGACTGTGCTTGCTTGGCATCACTGTGCAGCGCTGCGCTGGCGCCTCCCTGCCCAGCGTGCTGCTAAGCGTCTCCCGCTACCGGTCAGCTCACCCCCACGGACTCGTAGCCCATCAGGTGCAGCAGGGAGTAGTTGAGCATGGAGCCGTGGCCGGCGGACAGCACAAAGCGGTCGCGGTTGAACCACTTTGGGGCCTGCGACACGAGGCAGGCGGGTGCGATGCATGAGTGCCTGGCAGGGGCCAGCGAGCTGCGGGCAGCGAGGCGCAGGGCATGCTGTTTGGGGCGCGCATTCAGCCGTTTTCCAGCCCCCAGCCAGGCGCCCAGGCCCACCTTGGGGTCCACGGTCATGAAGTCCTTCCACAGCACGTAGGACATGGGGGCGCAGCCCATGGGCAGACCAGGGTGGCCGGAGTTGGCCTGCAGCAGCAGGGGCCGGCGCAGGTTAAGAGCTGCAGTTATGCTGACTGCGCATGGCGCGCGGCGGGCATAGCTGTACCGAGCCATTGCGCCGGCCAGACGGGCTGCCCCTGCCTGGGTTGCTGCCCACTTAAAGTGCATGCGCGGCCAAGCTGTGCGCAAACTGGCTGGCTGGGCCCAGCTGGTCAGCTGCAGGCAGCGGCGCAGTGTATGCCCCGCTGCAGCATTATCTGCTGGGGCCACTCGCCTTGTTCACACCGTCGATGGCCAGGAAGCGGATGGCTGCAACAGCACAGAGGCAGCAGGGGGAAGCGGACGTTCAGCAGCGATTGGGCGGTGCGACTGTGGGCGGCGCACGCAGGCGCTGCCTTCCGGCGGCACCGTCGGCGGCGGGGTCGGCGCCACCACTGCGCCGTGTGCGGCGCATTGCGCCTGCCCCTGCGCCCACCGTTGATGGCCAGCTCGGCGGTCTTGTCCTTGATCTCGCCCTTGAACTCCACGGCGGGGGCGGCAGTCGCCTGCGCCCGCACCACCATGCGCTGCTGGGTGCGGCGCACATTGGCGCGCTGCTTCTGGCGCAGGGCCAGGCCAGAGCTGGCGAAGGACACGGCGGCGGCCACCATGGTGCTCTCTGTCTGCCCTGGAAGTGCTGCTTGGGAGCCGGCTCCGACCACAGGCGAGTCTGTGGAAGGGTCAGGGGCGCGTGGGCGGCACGAGAGAGGCCGATGCGGGCGGGATCGTGCACTTTGGGGCCGCCTCACCTGCTGCTGAGCTGGAGCACATCCATTCACGGGGCGTGGGGCAAGCTACGGAGGCTGTGCGCCCGTTTGTGGGGCGCTCAGAACCGGAGTGAGTCGATCGGCAGTGCGGCGCCGCCAGCCCGTTCACAGCCCAAGCCCTGCCGCCGCCCTGCGCCGCTGCCACGGCCGAGCCTGGGGCGTGAGCACCCCCACCCTCTGCTGGGCAGGGGGCCCAACCCTGCCTACCGCCTGAGTGTGAGCTGATCACAGCTGCGCCTGACAACAACAGCGCTGATGATCATGCCGCACACATGCATCCATGCGACTGAGAAAACATTGAGCATCAGAGATGCAGTCCAAGCATCCACAGCCTGTTCCTTTCTCATCTTCAGCACATTGTCCGCTTGCAATTTGCAACAAATCCAGTCACAGGCTGCGGGTTGGACATGCACGCATGCAGTCCACAGCAGTGCAGCGCCCTGCTAAAATAGTTCGGCTGCAATGTCAAGGTTGAATGGCGGGGTGGCAAGCGGTTCACAGCCGGGGAGCCACTTTGCAAGTGCGGCTGCCTCAGTAGGCCTTGGCGAAGAGCGCCACCTCCTTGGCGGGGGCGCCCGTGAGGAAGCACACGCCGCTGTGCTGCGGCTGCTCAAAGGGGAAGCAGCGCAGCGTGGCGCTCGTCTCCTCCTTCACCCGCCGCTCGTCGTCGTCGCTGCCCGCCCACGGGCCCCGCGCCCACTTGCCTGCAGGGGCAGGGGTGGGGGCATTCAGCGGAGGGGGAGGGGTTCAGCTGGGGACAAAGCAGAGTGACACAAGATTGTCTGCCAATTCCTTGTGTGGTCTCCTCATGCATGGTGCACTCCCCCACCATGGCACACCGCTCAATCCAGCCCAGCTCTGAATGACTCCACCTCAGGCTGCCCTTCCCCCGAGCGCACCCTCTGCCACCGCCGCCTGCAGCTCCTCGTACGAGGACACGTCCACGATGTTGGCGTCCCGGAACTCGCGGGCCTGGCGCAGCAGGCTGTCCTGCACCTCGTCCAGCAGGCCCTGCAGGGAAGGTGGGGTGGTGGGGTGCGGGTTGAGGTGATGCAACGCAAGTCTTGTGATGACGCCTTGGGAGCGAAAGTAGGCAGGATGCATGCCAGTGCACCGTCCCCATGACGAGCCAGCCACACGTGGCAGCCCTCTTCCCCCAAGCAACCACGCACCTGCATGTGCGCCACAAAGGCGCCGGCCTCCATGGGCACGCCAAACTGCTTGCCCTCCTTGCCCGGCACGTCGCGGCGCGCCACCACGCACGTGCCCTGCTCCACGTCGCGGGGGCCCACCTGCGGTAGGGCGGCGGGAGGGGGAGCAGGCGCGCAGGTGGGCAGCCGGGCAGCGAGAGGCACAGGCTCATTCGCAAGCAGGTCTGAGAGCCTAGTCCGTTCCAGTTGCTACCTAGCATGATGGCATCTGCGTCCTGTCCCATCAACATCGCCATGCAAGTCAGCACTATACAACAGGCACAACACATGCGGGCGCACCTCCACGCGCAGCGGCACGCCCTTCATCTCATACTGGTTGAACTTCCAGCCCGGCGTCTTGTCTGCAGCAGTGGCAGGCAGCGGAAGCAGCAGGTTATGGAGGCTGGCAGGTTGCTACCTGGCCATGATGCCAGTGTGGGCGGCTGCTAGTGGCAGGCAGTTTGGGCAGGCTGCGCGCCTGCTTCAGACGTCCATGACACCAGACGAGCCCTGCACCTGCTAGGACTGTACCCAATTGAGGGCCGTGATCCTTGCAGGCAGCCCCCTGCCGCACCTGTGGTGGCGTCCAGCAGCACACGCACGCCTGCAGCCTTGAGCGCGCGCTCCAGCGCCTGCACTGCCGCGGCCACGCCCTCGGCATCCGCCTCCTTCTTGATGATGGGCACGATGACGACCTGGGGGGAGGGGAGAGGGAGGGAGCGTGATAAGGGTAAGAGGGAGGGAGCGATAATGAGCGAGGACGGGTTGGACGGTGAGGAAGGAGTTGCCCAGCAGGTGAGAGGATGCAAGCTGGTCGCACGTGAGCCAAGCAGCACACCCATCCACCCACCCACCCACCCCACCCACCTGGATGGGCGCGAGACGGGGCGGCAGGCGCAGGCCGGCGTCGTCGCCGTGGGTCATGATGATGCCACCCACCATGCGCGTGCTCACGCCCCAGCTGCTCTGGTGCACGTACTGCGGGGCAGGGGGCGGTGTGGAAGGATCGGTTTGCAACCTTGCAGAAGTGCGGCCCCTGCATGCCTGCATGCCCTGCTCAGTCGCAGTCCCTCAAAACCCTGCCAACCTGCCCAGCCAGAGCGGCACCAGGCAAGCAAAGCCAGGCAAGGCAACCACCTGCAGCTGCCCCGCCTCGTCCAGGTAGCGGGTGCCAAAGGCGCGCGCAAAGTTGTCGCCCAGGTTGTGCGACGTGCCCGCCTGCAGAGCAAGAGGGGGGCATGGGCGATACACCGTGGGCACAGTGTTTCCAAAGGCAGGTCTCGCTTGCACCCTCTGCGCTTGCTGTCATCACCAAGGCAGCAGCAGCGCAATGACAGCCCCGCCAGCAGAGCTCATCCAGCACAGCGAGTGCCTAGCCGCACCTGCAGCGCCTTACGGTCGCCCATCATGGCCTCAATGGTGTAGGTGCAGTTGGCTCCCGCAAACGACTCGATGCGCGACTTGCGCCCCGCAATCACGGGCATGGCCGCCACGTTGCAGGCAAAGTCCTCGTACACCTGTGCAGGTAGTGGGGGAGGGTCGCGGAAGCTTTGGACGTTCTGCCTGTTGCTGGGGCAGAGCAGAGAGCGTCTCTGGCCAGGACATGCATCAGAACACACCGCTCCTCCATCCTGCAGCAGCCGCTGCTGCTGCGCACACGACTGCCAGCATCCCATGCCAAAGCAGCCACTGTGTGTCTGCACTCCTCCCGCCGCTGCAGCGCAGCGCACCCGCAGCATGCGGATCGTCTCCTCCTCCGCCTCCTCGGGGGTGGCATGCGCGGTGTGGCCCTCCTGCACACATATCAAGCCAAGGGGTGGTTTGCATGGGCATAGCAGGCTATCGATCCAAGGTGCAGAGCACAGCACAGCAGCGGGCGTTCACAGTGCAGCATCCAGTTCATCAACAAAACAGCTTGCAGAGGTACATGTCACAGCCACGAGTACCGCACCTGCCACAGGAACTCAAGGGTGCGCACGAAGGGCCGCGTGCGCATCTCCCAGCGGTGCACGTTGGCCCACTGGTTCAGCAGCAGCGGCAGGTCGCGGTAGCTTTGCACCCACTGCAGCATGGAGTGTGGGGAGCAGGTGGCGGCAGCAGTCAGCACAATAGTGAGGATCAGGTGAAGGTGCGGCAGCAGTCAGCACACAGGAGACTGCACAACACATGGGCACGTCCTCATCATCATCAGCGCCTACTTTCTTGCGGCCCAGCTGCACAACCACGGGCACAGCCCTGCCAACAGCTGTCTGCTGGCATGCGTGCTGCCCCCAGCCACCATGCAGCTCCTGTTTGTGTGTCGAATGGCACAAAAAACGCACCCACCTGGGCAAACATGTGGTTCACAATGGTCTCGCTGGTGGGGCGCACCACCAGCGGCTCCTCCAGGTCCTTGCCGCCGCCTGGCAGCAGCAGCAGCAGCGCAGGGAAGTCAGGTCATGAGGCATGTAACACCAGCTCGGTGATGATCGCAGGAGCAGGTTGTAGGCTGCCACATGTGCGCTGCAAGCAGCACAGCTACCAGACTGCAGCTCAACCAGGCAAGCGGCACATGGACTCCACACAGCAGCAGCACGCAGCGGCAGCAGCAGCTGCAACACCGAATGGCACTTCCGGTGCCGGCCGCCCTGCCCCTGCAGCGCACCCTTGGTGACGAGCGCGAGCTCGGGGGCAAAGCCCTCCACGTGCTCCGCCTCCTTGGCCAGGAAGGAGAGGGGGATGAGCTGCGGGAAGTAGGCGTTCTGGTGCCCCGTCTCTTTGAACACGCGGTCCAGGTGGGTCTGCGGGCCGGCAGGGGGCGCAGGCCGGTGAGGCACAGCTGCTAGGGGCCTGGACCGCAGCAGCAGCAGCAGCAGCAGCAGCAGCAGCAGCGGCGGCAGCGGCGGTGGCGGAAGAGAAGGAGCAAGCTAGCATTGCATACCGAACGCTGTGCCGAGAATCCAGCCACTCTTCCCACCTGCACGCCCTCCCACAACGCGTATCCGTAGGGGCGGATGACCATGGTGCCGCGCACGGGGCCATAGTCGGCCAGCTGGCACTCACGCACCACGTCCAGGTACCACCTGGGGGGCAGATGGCGGCAGTGGGTGGCATGTTGGACAACAAATGACAGGGCCAACGAGTGACAACGGACAGACACACGCAGTCAGGCTGCATCAGGCAGCCGGGCATATTGCATCCGCCATGCCATCATGTCCAGCCAGTGTGTGCCCTGCAGAGCGGAGGCGGCATGCCAAGCCGGGATTGCGCACCGCGAGAAGTCTTCACTCTTCGGGGTGACGAGCCGCTCCCCCTTCTTGCCGCCGCCCTGCTGCTTTTGCTGCTGCTTCTGTTTCTGCTGCTTCGGCTGCTGCTGCTGCTGCTCGGTGGCCACCTCCCCTGCCACGGTGGACAGCGCTACCCGCCCCCGCCGCACAAGCTGCCGGCTGCTGACACGCTGTGCTGCACTGCATAGCCTGCAGAATAGGGCAGGAAATAGGCAGCATAATGCTACGGCAGGCAAGGCAGCAAGCCAGGCACGGTGCCGCCGCCGCTGCCGCCAGTGCCCGAGCCCCACCCCAACCCGAGGGCCTCGACCAAACTGCTCACCGCAAGCAGCTCGGCACAATAGTTCTCGTGAGCTGCATGGCGGCTGCTGGGCTCTGGAGCGCCTGCATAGCGTTTGCCGGAAGCCGGACGCCACTGCTGCACCCCGATGGTCCTCTGAAGCACAGGTTATCAATTCAAGGGGCAGTGCAGAGCGCATGCGATGTGCTAGGTGCGGCTCTTGTGGCGGCAGGGGGCGGCATTTGGGTGGCAGCTTGCATGGGCCGCTGTGGAGGCTTGATCGGCACATGCTGCGCACTCAGCCTGCCTGCAGTTCATACACTTGCAATTGCACACCTATTGAGCCGCTTCCTTGACTCCTCTTTGCTGAGCGATTCCGCTCCCTGCTGCTCCGGCCCTCTGAGCTAGTGCCCAGCCTTTGGTACATTGATCTGAACTGCTGCAGACAGATCAAACAGTCGCTGGGGGCAGGGACGTCATGTCCGGCGAGCCGAGGAACGAGGATGAAGTTGTGGCACGCTTCCAGCAGGTGCTCGCAGTGCCCTGTGCGCACGATCTGATAGGAAGCTCGATGCGATGTCTAGACGGGCCGCCGCCGCTCGCAAGCTGCTGCCGCCGCCGCCGCCACCGCCGCTGCCTCGGGTCTTGACACCTGCTGCTGGGCCCTGCCTGTCGCAGCTGCTGGAGGAGCGGGACCAGCTGACGAGCATGTCGCTGGAGCGGCAGCAGGAGGTGGCAGAGCACGACCTAGTGATCAAGACGCTGGAGCCGCTGGAGGCGGGGCGCAAGTGCTTCCGCCTGGTGCGCTTGCAGCACTGCCGACGTTGGTTGCATCCTCTTGTTGCATCCCCATCGACGCATGTGCAGCTGCCCTGGGGTTGCTTGGCACCTGGCAGTGCAGTGCCGCTGCCGGAGGCCGCTGCCCTGTGGCACACACGCTGCAGAGCTGGGCTCAGGGCATGCTGCTGTGCACACTTTGCAGTCTGTGCATTACTGGGGTTGCAGTGTCTGCCATCACCATGCACCTCCACTGTGCTCGGCCTGCTTCACCGCAGGTTGGCGAGGTGCTTGTGGAGCGCACCGTGGGCGAGGTGCTGCCGGCAGTGAAGACCAACCGCGACAACCTGGCGGCGGTGAGGCGGCGGGCTGGCCGGCAGCAGGGCAGCGGTGTGGCCGGTCGTGCAGCAGGTGGCCATGCGCACAGTAATGCATGCCCCATTGCGCGGCAGGTCGGCGGCCTTGACCCCACCTGGCAAGGGATCTATGCCCATACCCTCTTTCTGCCCTCCTGTGCCCAGCTGGTGGCCAACTACGAGAAGCTGCTGGCGGCCAAGCAGAAGGAGGTACTGGCGTACCAGGAGAAGTGAGCGCCCGCCTGCTGCGCTCAGGCAGCTCTGGGGGAGACATGCAGGCCAGCCGCACTGGGCCTGGGGTTCAGTCGCGGCCTGCGCGCGGCCGTAACCATGCGCAAGCAGTTGCCGATGTTGCGGAAGTGCCTTCAGAGCTGCCGCTTCCGTCTCAAGTCAGCCCTGCTCCCCTCCTCCGCCGCAAGCAGGTACCATATCCGCATCAAGGGCGATGACAGCAGCAGCGGGGCAGGCGGCAGCGGCGCGGCAGGCAGCAAGGCGGCAGGGTCGCAAGGCGTGCTGGTGGGCAGTTGAGGCGCTTGCAGTGCGCCCACCCTGATGCTTCTGCTGCCGACCTCTTGCTCTAGCCTCCCTTGCTGCAATTGTTCCTGCTCTCGTCTTAACTTCTTGGACAGCCCTCCCCACATGCATGTTTTTAGCCAGAAGCATCCGATTTCACTGTAAACACTATCAACACAGCTGCCCAAGTGCGGCACCGGTTGCACAGATGTTGAGTGTCTGCTCAATTGCACTCGTGGTCTGCTACTTTGCAGCGTGAATAGCATTGCGAAAGTCCCACACGCCTGCCAGGAAGCAGCTAGCTGGTCAGTTGCAGCTCCCCCGCCTCGGCTGCGCCGCCATCCTCCGAAGCCTCCTCTGCCTCGTGCTGCTGCATACTCGCGGCATCCTCACGCTCCGCGGCCGCCTCTGCTGCCAGGGCCGCCAGCTGCGCCGTGGCATCAGCAGTGAAGTCGCGCACATCCGCCTCGGGGTCTCCCTCTAGCGCATCTGCCAGCTGCAGCAGCACGTCCACCAGGTTCTCAATCTGCAGGCACAGGGTGGGAAGCAGCGCAGGTGTCAGACAGGAAAGAAGCGCGCATGAAGTTGGCTTGAATTGGCCTGGTGATGTGGGGATCGTGATCAGCACCAAGCTGCTCTGCACTTGAATGACAGGTTGCTGTGCACTGGGATGGCAGCAAGTGCTGGCCCGCTCCTCGTCAAGCTGCCGTCCTCACCATGGTGTCGCGCTGGTCGTGCGTGGCCCAGCAGGGCATCAGAACCATGTTGCGCTCCTCACCAGGGCTCGCCTTGTGGCTGCATGGAGCGCAAGAAGCAGGGGAGCGGGGTTGGGACACTCAGTGGGCAAGCTGGGAGAGCCACCTGCCTTTGTTCGTTGCCTCGCTTTTCCTCCTTCCATACATGTCTTCCCTCCCCCTCCCCACCTGTCATCATCCACCAGGATCACGCGGTGCAGCCGCTGGAAGTAGGGCTTCAGCGGCTTGCACGTGTCCCACTCCTTCTTGCTCACAGCCAGCGGCGCCAGGAACGTGTGGCTCCGGTTCAGCACCAGGCGGCGGTCGAACAGCGGGTCACCGGGGCCTGAGCGCAGGGAGACAAGGAGGACGCAGCATCCAGAGGTCAGCAGGTGTGCGAGCTGCAAAGCGTTGTACAGGTATACCGCTGCAGGTTGCGGTGTTCTAGAGGGTCTTCATCAGCCTCAGGCCTGGGCTGGTTGGGTCTCTCTCAATGGCAGCCGCTTGCAAGCATATGGCCACCCACCCACCAGCCCCCGCACCCACCACCACCACCCACCAGCCGCCTCTTCTAGCAGTGCCAGCGCGGTCTCCACTGTGCGAGCGCTGGCGGAAGAGTACATGCCCAGCTGATAGTGCTCCTGCAGGCGGCGCAGACGTGGCAGGGAGCACGCTGGTAAGCTGCGGTATAGACCTGACCGACCTGACCTGCCTATCCCACACGTATCCCAGCAATCGCATGCCTTCCTGCACTTTGCAATCTCAACAACAATACACACTTCTGCCTAGAGGTCACCTACCTTGAGGCGCCGCAGGTGCGGGGTGCCCGGCCGCGCGATGTGCAGGCCGGAGCTGCGCCGCATGCTGGTGTGGCTGGTGAGCACCCCGTTGGCGTCAAACATGAGGATGGGCTTGGGGGAGGGCTGAGCATCCAGCAGCCGCCCGCTGGGCTCGTCTGGGCCGTGCCGCGACCAGGGGTGCCGCCGCGGCTTGGTGGGGTCGGTCTCGCCGCCCTGCTGCGGGTGGTGCACCTGCTGCTGCCGGCCGTGGCGGCCCGGGAACGGCACCACATTGGAGTGGCCCTTGGCGTCCCTGCCATGATGTGCGGCGCTGGCAAAGCCGGCTTCATGCTGCTGCTGCCAACGCTGCTGAGGCTGCTGCTGCTGCTGCTGCCTGCCCCATTGCCGCGCATCGCCAGGTGGCGGTGGGGGTAGTGCTGCGTTGTCGTCCGACCGCCGCCAGCTGCTGGCTGCATCTGCCCGTGAGGTGTACTGCCGACGCTGCTGCTGCTGCTGCTGCTGCTGGGGAGGAGGCGGCACCCAGCTGTACATGCCTGATGCCGCAGCATTCAGCTGCCCTGCTGGCGCAACTGCCAGGCTCGGCGCTCCGCTTGCGGGCAGTTGCGACAGCAGCTGCTGCGCCAGCGCTTCCGCCTCCTCGGATGTGCGGGCCACGAAAACATTGTCAAACCCCTCCTGCTTCCGGGGCTGCTGCCACTCCGTCTGGAAGCGGCTTATCACCGCGGGCGCATCCGTGGCCGCCAGCGTGGCGTGCCCGCTGCGTGCCAGAGTCCGTTGCAGGCACACCTCCACCGGCAGCTCCAGGCTGAGTGCTAAGCAGGCTGCGCCGTAGCGGCGGGCAATGGCCACCCAGTGCTGCCGCTGGCCCATGTCGAAATTGACGCGGTCTATCACGCAGGAGCGGCCGGCTGCCAGCGCCGCGCAGCACGCCGCCTCGCACTGCTTCCGGTCGCCGAGCGTGTCTTGGTTGACCACCTGCCAGCCTGCCGCTGCAAACCAGGCGGCGAGGGTGGACTTGCCTGCAGGGGAAAGTGGGTCGTTGCATTCGCATGTGTGCAGGCGCATGTCTGGGTTCGCTGTGCACCGTCCGCTGCCAGCCGAGGTTGAAGAGGCACATGGCAATGTTTGCTGGTGTTGGCCGTGTTGAAAGGAGGCGGCGGCGGCGGCGGCGGCAGCCGCGGGCAGGAGCAGCGCAGCAGCGGGGACCGAGAAAGTATTGAGCGGCAGTCGTTGGGCACATCCACGAGTGCCATGGCCCGCGCACCTGAGCCTGGGAGCCCCGCGAGCACCAGAACAACTGGCTGCTGCTGCTGCATTGCGCCTGCAGCCACCTTCAGGACGCCATGCTATCAGGCGGCAGGTGGCTGGAGCTTTTAAAGTTCAGCAGGCTGGCAACGGCAGCATGGCGGCAGCGGGCAGCAGCGGCGGCGGCGTCGCGGTTGGGCTGATGCCTGACGCAGAGGCTGGGCAAGGAGAGAACAGACCGCTTGAATTGGAGCTGGAGCTACCAGGCTCAGCTGCCACGCCTGTCACAACACAACTCCAGCTGGGGACCCTGCAGCAATGCTGCTTCGCTGTGGCGAGCGGCAAGAGCGGTGGCGAGAGCGGCGCTCGGGGCTGTGTGTCTGGTGTAGCACACACTCCTAAGTTTTGCTGGATGGCCAAGAAGAACATTTGTTGTCCCAGAATTCCTGTAACGGCACAAGGGCGGATCTCCACCTTGTGTGTGCAGCTTCACGCCCAGCATCCGCAAGTCCTGCAGGACCGCCCTTGCGGCCAGCAGGCGCGCTGGCAAGCCTGCTCGGCTGGCGCAGGCTCGTTCACCATATCATGACGCATGCTGGTATCTGTCGGCATGCACAGTTTGGGGCCATGGGACCAGCCAGCAATGCCGCAGGTTTCGAGTACGGCGCCGGCGGGGCCGCTTCGGCAGCAGCGGCGGCACCCGGGCCAGGATGGTAGGGGGACGATCTCTGCTTCTCCGTGCTTTAATGGGTTCTGGGCTGGCAAAATTGCGTTGTGGAAGCAGCAATTGCGAAGCCCCTGCTGCGTGCTCTGAAGCACCTGGCTGGCACCCGCGCCCCGCACCCACACGGCAGTTCATTCAACTCCCTTTGATCCTACGGTTCTCCCCTTGAACCACAAGCGTTAGAAAGTCAGCGCCCGGCGTACCGCCTGCCACGCGCGTGAGCGGGTGGCCGCCTTCTCCCGCAGCCATGGCGCTGGGGCGGCCCTCGTGCGGCCCCTGCGGCCAGCCGCAGCATCGCCGGCGCCTGCTCGCCCTGACAGCTTGCCTGGCCGTGGGCTTCGTGCTGGCCCCCTGGCTGCGCATGTTTGCCACCGCGGCCTACAGCGTGGCGTGGTGGAGCCTGTCGCCCGAGGTGCACTGGGCGCGGCCAGGCAACGCCGCCGCGCCGGCGCCCGCCGCCGCTGCCGCCGCCGTGCCCAAGCTGATGCATCAGACGTGGCAGACAAAGCAGGTGCCCGCCAAGTGGGCCGCAGCGCGGCAGTCGTGCATGGACCTGCACCCCGACTTTGAGCACCGGCTGTGGACGGACGAGGAGGGGCTGGCGTTCATCAAGGTGCGATACTCGGCAGGGCGGGTGGCCGCAAGGCCCAAGTCCCGGCCGGCGGCAAGGTGCCTGGGGCGGTCTGCTGCGCCTATCGGCACGCTGCTTGGCGTGCCAGCATGTGCCACCCTGCAGAGGGCCCTGCTGCTGTCGTCGCAGCCCAATCGCCAAGGAGCGCAGCACTCAACTTAACCTGTTGGCACGCTGCCCGCCCTGCCGCTGCCGCAGAAGCACTACCCGTGGTTCCTGCCCACCTACGTGGCCTACCCCTACAGCATCCAGCGAGTGGACGTGCTGCGCTACTTCCTGCTGCACCACTACGGCGGCATCTACATCGACTTGGACAGTGAGTGCTGCTGCCGGCCGTGGGCAGTTGAAAGCTGGGTCCTGCACCGTCTGTCCAGCCTGCAGCCGCCGGCGCGTGCTGCTGGCACCCAGGCTCACCCTTGCCGCTCGCCCGCTGCGCCCTGCCCCCTGCAGTGGGCTGCAACAAGCGGCTGGACTTCATGCTGGAGCACAACTTCACGGCGCCGCTGACGCACCCGGTGGGCATTTCCAACGACGTCATGGCGGCAGTGCCGGGCGATGCCTACCTGGCACACATTCTGCGCCGCCTGGCCTCCTGGAACCACTGGCTCTTCATCAAGTATATCCAGGCGAGTGGGCGCCGCCAGCAGTGGTGCAGGTGCTGTGTAGGTGCTGGTTGGTTGATGGCTGAAGGGATGGGCGCCTGCCCAGCAGCTGTTTGCATGGGTCCGCTCCCTGCACCCAGTTAGTGCAGGCCATGCGACTAGCTGCCGTCCCAGCATGTTCACCAAGCTTTCCGCTGCTTTGCCGCTGTCCTGCAGGTCATGTTCAGCACTGGGCCCATGTTCCTGACGGTGCAGTACTCAATGTTCCCCAACCGCGCCGACGTGGGCGTCATCCCAGCCGACGTCTACGGTGCGCCTTCGGTTGGCGGTGGCTGCAGCGGGCAGCTCCTTTGCAGTTTATTGATAGAGTCCAAAGCACCTGGCTGAGATCAGAACATGCTGCAGCCGCCCTCTGCACCATGGCTCAGCGCTGCAGTACTGGGTGGGCAGCCGTGTTGACGCCTGCCCCGCCTGCCCTCGCCCCGCCCCCCCCCGCAGGCAAGTACGACCTGAGCGGGGACCCCGTGTTCTACCACTTGCACGGCTCCAGCTGGCACGCCGACGACGCGCAGCTAATTTTCTGGGCGGAGAAGCACAAGACGGCGCTGCTGGCGCTGGGCGGGCTGCTGGCGCTGGGGCTGATAGTCTTGGCCACCGCGCGCTGCGTGCTGCTGCGCCAGGCGGCAGCGCGCTACGCGCCGCTCAAGACGCCGATCGAGTGAGGCGGCGGCAGCCCTGCTCCGCGCAAACACATGAGCGCCCCCTGACCCCTGTGCCCGCGATGCGTGGGTGCCCTTGTGCCTACTCAGCTTGTGCCCCAATTTTTGCAGCCTGTGGGAGCACTGCTCTTTTCTCAGCCCCCCTGCGTTTTTGCTCGCATCTCGCCTGCCAAGCTTGCTTTTCCCGCTCGTCCGCTCTCCCTTTGCTTGCTCCCCTCTGTGCTTGTCTGCTAGGCACTGCTACAACCGCCACCCCCTTACGTACGTGTGTATCCCTCTCCTCTGCCTTTGCGCAAACCCTTGCTTTCGCCTACGCTGCAAACATAAATTACACCGGCCTTATCTGTCCTCAACTGCGCACTCGGTGATACAGTGACTCGCAACTGCGTGCCGGCCCCGCACGCTCTCCACCGTGCAACGACTTGTAAACACTTCAACATCCAGCAGGCCTCACGCCAGCCCCGAGTCAGCAATGACCACATCCACCCGCGGGTCGCCGTCGGCGCTGGCCGCCAGCTCCTCTGCAGCAGGCAGTGGGTGCAGTAGGCAGTGGTGGGGTGGTGGCCGAGGCCCCCCACAAGCAGGGCAGGAGTGCTGCAGATCGATTATCCATGATGCCACACACCTATTTGCCGCAGCACGTCCAGCCCCTCCACAACCTGCACAATGGTGGGTGGCAGGCAACGCATGAACCATGGCCTGTGCACTATGTAACCTGGTCGTTGTGGCGGGCCACGAGGCCGGCAGCAGCCAGCAGGGCAGCCTTTTCCCGTAATCAATTCGGCATATTGGCTGCCAACTGTCAACCTGATGGGACCACTCACCTTGCCGATCACCACATGCTTGCCGTCGCACTGCGGAGCCGCAGCAAACGTGATATAGAACTGCGACGTGTTGCTGTTCTTGCCTGCAGTGTGCAGTCATTGAATAGGACGGCATGTGGGTGGAAGGCAGGAACCAGCATGGCTGTGCACCAGCTTCCCTGCTGCAACACGCCCCAGCAGCCGCACCAGAGTTGGCAAAGCCCACCACTCCAGGCCCATCATGCCTGCATGTAGCGGTGGGCTGGGATGTCAACAACAGGCAAGCATGTGCATCCTGGCGGGCAACAAGTTTGCAAGATGACGGGTCACAACCGCGCAACAGCAGGCACGCTGCCCACTTGAGCTTGAGCGCCGCGGGTTCGTCCTTGAACTTGCCGCCGTAGATGCTGTCGCCTGCCGAGCCGTCGCCCTGGAGTGCATGGCAGGTGTGGCTGGGCGTCCTCAGAATGGACGGTGGCCCATGGGTAGCAAGGACAGCTCAGCGGCAAACATGCACCTGCACATCAGCAGTCCTGGCATGGGGTGGCGCCCCGCACCTTGACAACGTCCCCGCCTTGAACCAGGAAGCCCTTGACTATGCGGTGCAGCCGCACCCCCTTGTAGTGCAGCGGCTTGCCTGCAGAGATGCTGAGCTAAGGGCGGTGAGGCGTCTGGAAACAGCAGCCCGCAGCAGCAGGGTCGACACTAAAAGGAGATGGCTTGGCAGCTCAGGACCATTACTGCACAAACACAGGCTGCAGGAGCCACTGACCTGAGGCCTTGCCCACGCCCTTCTCGCCCGTGCACAGGCAGCGGAAATTCTCGCATGCCTGCAGTGAGGTGGCAACCAGGTGCAGCTGGGCCAGCAATTGGCACCTGCCCAGCATCAACTTCCGTGCATCTGCAGAAGCAGCAGCCACAGCATGCTAGCTGGGCACAACAGCATGCATTGCCGTGCCGCTGACTGTCTGCTCGCCTTGGGCGCCTCTTTCAGCGATGTCAGCTCCACTACCAGGCGGCCGCCGGCCAAACGGGGCTGCTGCAGCAGCGCAGGGCCCTTGGCTGCCCATGTGGGGTCGGCGGCATACGCCTCCTGGAATACCTCCGCCTGCTCATTGTCCAGCTCCTCCGGACTGCTGCCTGCCCATCCATACTGCACAGGTGGCCGAGCAGCAAGTTTTTGCGTTCCACTAATCACAGAGGGCCCCAACATGAGGCAGCGGGCGATCGGCCAGTGTGCAGCCAGCAGCGGGGGCACCGACCGACAGCCATTGCCCGATCCGCCGCTCGTTATATGCTGCTGCTGTGATGCCTGCATTGACCCTGCGTCGTCGGCTCAAGCGCCTGCGCACCTGAGAAGAGACCGCACTGAAATAGCCCCTGGCGCGCTCGTGCGCCTCCAAATCGCTCGCATACTGTGCTCTGTCACCGATTGCAATGTCAAGGTAGCATCGTGTCGCCATGATGGGCCTGAGGCAGCTACAGTCAGGTGCGCAGCGAGCAGAGCGCCAGGGGTAGCACAAAGCACGCGGTAAGTTCAGTCAGGAGAGAGACGAAAGAAGGCAATTGGACGCGCAGCATTAAGGGCCACAGCCGGCACGTCCTGAGCGCCGCCGGCACGGCGCAGCAGCACATGTCATGGACGACGGGCATGGAGCTCCTGCCTCCGCCCTCGCAGCCTTCAGTGCAGCTGCTGCTTCAGCTGGTGCACCAGCGCCATGGCGCTCTGTCGCTCCAGGGCGAAGAAGGCCTGCAGGCGTGCCCGGTCGGCATCGCCGGCGCATGCCTTCAAAAGCTGCTCTCGTTCCGCCTCGCGAGCCATCTCCAGCTCAAGCAGCTGCTGCAGCGCATGCCGTGCCTCCTCAGGCCCCGCAGCTGGCTGCGTTTGAGGCTCCTGCAAGGGGCATGAAGTCAGATGGCCAGCATCAGCTGCTGCACCATGGGCGGTAGCACGCTGATGCATTGCGGCAAGCCAGCATGTGCAGACGCCCAACAAATCATGCCATGCCTCATGCTGCTCATCTCACCAGGAGGGGCCGCAGCGCGGCAACATCATTTGAACGCCTTGCATCAGTGCCGCCGTGGCTACCGCTCTCCAGGGCAAGGTCACATTCAACGGCCTGCTGCTCCGCACGGCTGTGCACGGCGCGGATTCGAGGCGAGCCATACCGGCGGCCTGCGCCTACGTGGGCCGCATCAGCAGCACATTGCAGCTCTCCTCCCTCGCCTGCAGCCAGCGGCGACTCTGGCTCCAGCTCTGCCGTCGCCCCTGCTGCAGTCAGCTGCGCATTGCTGACCGACACCACTCGGCTGCTGGGCCGGCTGCTTGCACGACTGCCAGCCGGGAACGCAAAAGGCTGCTGCATCAGCTGCGCCAGCTGGCGCTGCAGGTCTGCCAGGTCAGCAGCCAGCGGGCCCGCCCCATTCTCCGCCTGCCGCAGCGCCTCCCTGCAGGACAACACAGGCAGCATGTGGGGCAGCTCGTCACACGCTGGTCAATGGCTGTAAGTCAGCCGATGGTGCAGGCAACCATGACGTGAGCATGCCTGCTGATGCCTGTTCTGTTGCACACCCACGCTCACAAACCACTGGCCCTGCCGCCCCGCCTCACCGCAGCTGGTGCTCCTGCATCGTGATCTCCTTGCGCACCGACTCCAGGGCCTGCTGCATGGCCGCCTTCTCAGCCTCCATGGCCGCCACCTTGGCCTGCTTGGCCGCCAGCCGCCCCGCCAGCTGCTCGCGCCGCTGCTCCTCCTGCTGCGCCGCCAGGGCCGCGCGGTGCCTGCAAGGATGGCCCGAAGTTGGTGGCTTCTTGAGCAGGTTGTGGAAGCTGAAGCACCACACAGCTCGGTTGCAAGACGCCGGGACCCAGGACCAACTGCGGTGCCTGCTAACCTGCCCCTTGCAACCTGCCATACAGCCTGGCATGCGCTCCATGCCCCACCTGGCGTAATCTGCCCGCATCTGCTGCTGCCGCCGCTTGAGCGCCCGCAGCTGCTCCAGCTCCTGGCTGCGCTGCTGCAGCTCCGCCTCCTTCTGCCGCCGCCGCTGCTCCTTCTGCTGCCGCTGCTCCTCCTCGGCAGCCGCGGCACGGCTGAGCGCCTGCAGGCGCGCCGCCTCCCGCCGCTCCTGCTCCTCCCGCCGCGCCGCCTGCGAAATGAGGACAAAAAAAGCTTGACGTGGCTGGCTACAGAAGCACAATCATGTACAGTCCAAGCGGGTGGCAGCATGTCAGCGGGGCATACATTCCAAAACTGCAAACAGTCCACAGCCACGCCCAGCCCACCTCTGCAGCCGCCTTCTCGGCTGCCGCCCGCTCCAGCTGTTCGGCGTGGCGCTCCTGCTTCCACTGCATAAAGTCCAGGCGCTGCGCATCCTCCAGCAGGCTGCGCTCCCGCACCGCCTCTGCACGACGCTGCTGCGTTACAGCATGCCGCACACGCTGCAGTCCAGGGGTGCAGAGGAGGGTGGACCCAATGAGTGCAAGGGGTATGCAGGCAATCTTGCAGCAGCAGCAGCAGCAGCAGGTGTTGAGAGGGCAGGAAGAGAAGCAGGCAGACATGAGGGTGGTGACTGCAGCAGCAGCGCTTGCCTGCAGCTTGGCCACATCATGCCGCTCCTGCTGCACCGCCTCTGCTCGCTCCGCGCCATGTGCCAGCCGCGCCGCCAGCTGCTGCTTGCGCTCCTCCTTTTCCCGGGCCGCCTCCTCCACCTTGCGCCGCCGCCGCTCCTCTGCGGCTGCGGCGCGCCGTGCCACGGCCGCCGCCTGCTCCTGCCGCTGCTGCTCCAGCTCGCGCTGGCGAGCGGCGGCTGCCGCCTCGCGCTGCTGACGCAGCTCCTGCAGCTCCTTGCCCACCGCTGCCTGGTGGACCGCCGCCTGCAATGGCTAGCCAAACAACCAGATGTGACATGCCTCACTACATTTGTGCCGGCACCAACAGCTCAACGTGCGGCACAACTCTGCTGCTCTCAACATCCCCAACTCACCTGCAAGCGCTTCAGCTGGCGTGCACGCTGCTGCTGGATGCTGGCCGCCAGCTTGTCCAGCGCGCTGGCTGGGCGGCTGGCAGGAGGGCAGGCCAACACAAGCTGCGCATCCGCCTCGCACGCCTGGCTTATCATTGCGGCGGCGGCGAGTCGGCGGGAGGCGGCGGTGCGCTGGTTGGCAGAACGCGGGAGCCTCGCGTCGCCTGACCGCTGCTAGGCGTAGTGGATCGTGGGTCTGGTGACGCAGTGCGCTAGGAAGGCCGCGCTGCAGAGGGTTGTTGGAGGGAAGTTCGCTCGCTGTGTGCCGGGGGAAGCTGCTCCCGGTCTTCAATAACGCATGGTAGGAGCTTGCAAGCTGGGCATCAATGAAACAAAGCTGCTGCGCCTCGCCTTGCATCTGCATTTTGCCGGCATGGACCTTGCGCCGCTCGCCGGCCTCCCAGCACGGACCAGCCTTTGTGAGCAGCACAGACCCATCCTGCAGCATCAGCGCCGGGGCGCCAGAGTGCGACAGCGGGCGACTTCCAATTTAAAGCCTGCCTGAGGGCTCGTCCCGCCGGCCCGAGTCCCCGCCTCGGGCCTCACAGCGCCCTGCAGTCGGCGATCCCCTGCTGCCGACTGCTGCCGGGGCAGCCATGGTGAAGGCCAAGACGCTGCAGGTCGTGTGGCACTCCAAGGAGCCCGTGTACAGCGGTGGGTGGTGGTGGTGCGTGAAAGTAGCAAGGTTATTCATGGTTGGGCCCGATGGGCAGCCGCTGCTGCCGCGCCGCCGCCGCCGCCGCGGCCTGGTGCCCGCTCAGACCCGCATCTGCCATCCACGCCTGCTGGCTTCCGCCTGCTCTGCTGCAGTGGATTTTCACCCCAACGGCCAGCTGGCCACGGGTGGGGCAGACAAGGAAGTCAAGGTCTGGGAGGTGAGAGCTGCTGCCGCTGGCGCCTACCGCCGCTGCCGTCCGTAATGCAACAGGCTGGCTGAACGCACCGACTGGATGCCCAATGCAGCTCCGACCAACCGCCTCGCTGACCCACACTGCAGGTTGAGCGCGGCTCGGATGGCTACCCCAGCGTGCGCCACGTGTCCAGCCTCACCGCCCACCTGAACACCGTCAACTGCGTGCGCTTCTCGCCCACAGGTGAGCGCTTGTTTACAAGCTGCCGGCCTGGCCATTGACTGCTGCCTCCTGCCATGCCCACTGCTTGCCACCCTCTGCCATGCCCACTGCTTGCTGCCACTGTGCACGTGCACCATCTCGTTGCATGCCCCCGTGCCCAAGCACCGGCCCACACGCCCTCTCGCTCTGCCCACCCCCGCCCTGCCAGGCACGCACCTGGCCACCAGCGGCGACGCCGGCGAGGTGCTGCTGTGGGAGCCCGTGGACGCGGCAGCCGCTGCAGCGCGGCGCGGCAACCTGTGCGAGGACGAGGGCGAGGCCAGCTGGCGGCGCTGCGCCGCCTTCAAGGGCCACTCAGCGGGCGGCGATGTCATGGACTTGGCCTGGGCGCCCGACGGCACCGCGCTGGCCAGCGGCGCCATCGACAACGAGGCCTTCCTGTTTGTGGCGGCGGGACGCAAGCGGGGGGACACCGCGGGCCGCTTCAAGGACCACAAGCACTTTGTGCAGGTGGGGGCGTGGGGAAGGGTTGGGGTGGGGCAGACAGAGGCAGGGAGGGCAGTGGCTGGGAGCGCGGTGATGTGCAAGCTTCGTGCCAATTCCTAAGCATGTTCACAGAAGCCGGCTGGCTGTGCAACAAATGCGCTGCGTAACTGAGCATGCTTATGACATGCCCCTCCTTGAGCGCTGCAGGGCGTGGCGTGGGACCCGGCGCAGCAGTTTGTGGCCACCCAGAGCGCAGACCGCACGTGCAGGTGCGTGCCTGCAGGCAGCAGCGACCAGGATTGCACCACACGCTGCAGCAGGCTAGCACCACCTGCTACAGTTGATTCATTGGCATGCTTCCGGACCTGCCCCACCACATGTGCTTGCGCCCTGCACTCCATCCCACCGCCCTGCAGGGTGTATGCCCTGAAGCCGCCCGCCGGCGGGCGCAAGAACAAGGTCAGCCAGTACCTGCTGCCAGCTGGGGAGACGGCTCGCGACTTTTACTGCGCGCACACGCTGGCCAAGCGGGCGATGCCTGGCGAGGCGGCGGAGGGCGGCAAGCCCGCCAGCCACCCTCTGTTTGCGGATGAGCGAGTCAACACTTTCTTCCGCCGCCCCGCCTGGTCGCCCGATGGTGCGTGGGCAGGATAGCGGGGAGGGAAGTGGGATGTGGCATGGACGGCGCACGGAAATTGTGCCAGCTAGAGTGCGTGCTTGCTTCCACCCACTTGAACTGTTGCACCCGATTTGCGTACGGCAAGCCCCACGCCCTATGGTTTGCGGCTGTGCCCCGCAGGCTCGCTGCTGGTGGTGCCTGCTGGCGTGTACAAGGCGGCACCCGGCGGCTCGGAGCTGAAGACTGCATATGTGTATGCGCGGGGCAAGTGGGGCTCCCCCATCATGCACCTGCCAGGCCACAGCAAGGTGCGTCGGCTGCGGGGAAGGAGTTGCTTGATCAGTGTGCTGTGTATTGTGTGCATTGCAGCACTCTTTCACGCGTTGTGTGCCTTGCGGCGTTGGTCCATGTGGCACTGGCATGCCTGCCTTTCTGGCAGCTGCCTTGGCCTGTGCGCCAGCAGCACTGTCCGCGCCAGAAGTAGATGCAGTAGATGCCGCTTGCAACACGTCCCTGTGCTGCCTTTCATGCCGCTGCAGGACGTGGTGGTGGTGCGCTTCTGCCCAGTGCTGTTTGAGCGCGATGACGGCAAGGCGCAGCAAGCAGGGCAGCAGGCGGAGCAGCAGGTGCAGCAGCAGGCGGAGCAGCAGCAGGCGGAGCAGCAGCAGGCGGAGCAGCAGGCGGAGCAGCCCCAGGATGGCAGTGCTGCGGCCAGTGGTCTGCCCATCGACCTGCCCTACAAGATGGTGTTTGCTGTGAGCTGCTGCCAAGCCCCACTTCTGGTTGGAGACGTGCATGCCTGCTGCCGCCCACTGCCTGCTGCCGCGGGCTGCTGGCTGTCCTGCCAAGGCTCGTTTCCATCCTTCGTTGCTCTCCTCCTGCTGCCTCCCTTCGCAACATGCCTGCACCTTGAATCCCCTTCATCCCGTCCACCTCACTGGCCCACCCGCCCACCCCCTTCGCCCCTTCACCCCCTCCACCCACCCACCCCAGGTGGCCACCCTGGACAGCGTGGTGCTGTATAACACGCAGTCGGCGCTGCCGCTGGCGGTGCTGGGCCACCTGCACTACGACTCCATCACAGACCTGGCCTGGTCCAGCGACGGCCAGTACCTGGCCATCTCCTCCCGAGACTGCTACTGCAGGTGGGCGGCCGGCTTGGCAGTTGGTAGGCCGGGCAGCGCCTGCCAACCTAGGCTCTGGGCTGCTCTGTGCTAATGAGTAGGCATGATGCTTGAGAACGCAAGCGTGGTGTGCCAGCAGCTGCGTGCAAGCACAGGGCGTTTACTATGTCACAAACCCACCCTGCGTGCAGCATTGCCGCCTTTGATGCCGGGGAGCTGGGCAAGCCGCTGCCGGCCAGCCAGCTGCCGGCCCACATTGCCAAGCGCGTTGCATCAGCGCAGCGGATGGCAGCGCCTGTGGCGATGGCAGCGCCCGCAGCACGCACAGCAGCGGCGCCTAGTGCAGCAAAGGCTGCGGCTACACCCAGCACCGCTAAGCCTGCCACCGTGGCGGAAGCCGCTGCTGCGACGGCAGCCGAGCCGGCCAGCACTGCGCGGCAGCAGCCGGAGGCGGCTGTGGCTTCCGCACCTCCTGTGGTGGCAGCAGCAGCACCGGCAGCTCAGCGCAAGCGCATCCAGCCAGAGCCAGTCTCAGCCGCACCCGCGGCAGGCGCAGCAGGCGGCTCGGCAGCGGAGGCAGCGGCCCCACAGCCTGGTGAGCAGCCCGCGGCCAAGAAGGCGAGGCGCATCACCCCTGAGACGGTGGGGCCCGCCCCTGCGGTGGTGGGAGACTCACAGCAGGTGCGCAGCAGCGAGGCAGGGCTCGCTTTGTTGTGTGGCCATGACCGGCTGTGGTTGCCTGCAGCGTTGGCATGCAGGAGCTGCAGGCAGGTTGCCAAGCACCAGCCAGCAGGCAGCAAGGGAGCACATCTGCTGCATCGCATCTGAGCCAGCCAGCCAGCAAACGGCCACACAAAACCACGCAGTGCCAACCTGCCCCAACCCTGCAGGGCGGCCTGGACCTGCGCAGCTACCCCGAGCCGCCAGCCAGCGCCAAGCCGGTGCGGCGCATCACCGCTGAACCTGTGGGCGCGCCCTCTGGCGGCCCCGGCAGTGCCAGCGGGGCCCAACCTGCCAAGCCGCCTCGCCGCATCACGGCCGAGCCGATTGGCCCGCTGCCTGGGGCCGCACCGCCGTCTGCCGCCAAGAGCGCCGGCTTGCCAGCAGAGTCGGCTGTCAGCGGTAAGCTGGCCAAGCGCATCACGCCCACGCCGCTGCACACGGCCGACTCGACGGGGCGGCCCTTCAGCGCCGCCGCCGCCGCCAACCAGGCGTGCGCGCAGCCGGCTCCCTCGGAGATGAGCCGGGATGGCTGCCCGCCCGCCTCAGCACGCCGCATCACGCCTGTGCCTGTGGGCGCTGCACAGGCGCTGCCGCCTGGTGAGGAGCGCACCGCCTCTGTGGCACCCAAGCCCTCGGGCATTGCTGCGCTGGCGGCGGCCCTGGGCGCGCAAGCTGCGCACCAGCGGCAGCAGTAGGCAGGGCAGGCACAGCTTCCTGGCCGCTCGCTTGCAAGTGTGACATGGAATTGATGTAACACATGAGTGCAAGATGTCAGCCCGCATGGGCCAGGTGGTGAGCATACCAACAGCGTTGTCGCAATGGAGAGGTGTGGCGCTTGGGATGCAGCACGCTGCGGCACCAGCTGTAATGCGCTCTAATTGTGCAGTGTCACACTTGATAACCCTTGTGCCAATTCCAGCTGTGTCTTCAGTATCGTGCCAGAGGGAGTCCAACATCCTCCCGCATCATGCACTCGGCGGCCCACAACAGGCAGCGGCGGTCGCAGGCGACGGCGCCAACCATTGCTTGAGGCGATATGCGTCAGCCCCAACCATTTCCAACCGCGGTTTCTGAGAACTGCGGCTCATCGGGCTCCTGAAACTCGCTAGAACGCCTGAACGCCTTGCGAGCTCCCTCCCTCCTTGTCGCTGGGCAGCCGTCGATGGCTCTGAGCACGGAGGCCACACATCTGAGAACACCAGCTCAGCGGGGAGACCGCTTGCCCCTGCATGCTGGTAGCGGCGGCGGCCGGATGCATCTGCCGCGACCGGCGGCACTTGTGCTGCTGATCGTTGCTGTTTACACACTGCTAGCAGCAGCCCAGGGGGCTTGGTGGTTCATCCACCTGAAGCGAACTGGTAGCTGCCAAGCAGACAATGAGGTGCGCTTCTGGTGGTGTCATTCTTGCACTTGTGCGGCTGCTGAGCGTTAGTTCCAGTTGATCAGTCCCAGGCTGCCTCAAGGCCGTTTGCAGCATCCCAACTTCCATACTGCATGCTCACCATGCTTCAGGGATCCTGGAGCATTGGCATTTTTAGAGGACCCTCGCCTCTGCAGCTACAGCCGCTGGACGACACTAAACAGGGCCGCAGCTCCAGCGCCGCCAACCCGGTCCTGACGTGCGCATCCGTCACCGGCCCGCCCAGCAACTTTGGTGCGCCGCCTCTGCATGCCACTGTCGATGCTGTGCTCATTAAGCTAGACAGTGGCCTGGGAGAGGGAATCACCTCCGCACTTCTAACTTATTCGAGTGGGGCCGCTCCTGCCCTCCCTTGTCCGCAGTGGCCGACCCATTCCTGCTGCAGCGCGAC
>VFQO010010885.1_pt1 | contig 32301 bp, 31 predicted proteins | sample 3512331 | NCBI WGS metagenome assembly VFQO01 (sample SAMN10412371, study PRJNA504923) | tailings metagenome | isolation source: Replicate 3 from Balatoc abandoned mine | place: Philippines: Itogon, Benguet | collected 2017-08-28 | reverse complement strand
GGCGTACGTCTGACCGAGGCCCGCGTGGTCTCCGACGTGGAGGGCGCCATTGTTGCCGCAGTGAACGAACTGCGCGCCCGCTATCATTACGTCTTCACCTCCGGCGGCATCGGTCCGACGCATGACGACATCACCGCCGATGCCGTGGCCAAGGCGTTCGGTGTCGGGATCGACGTCGATCCGCGCGCCCGCGCCATCCTGGAAGCGCACTATCCGCCGGGCGAACTGACGGCGGCTCGCCTGCGCATGGCGCGAATTCCCTTCGGCGCCGCCCTGGTCGAGAACCCGATCTCCCGCGCACCCGGATTTCGGATCGGCAACGTCATCGTCATGGCCGGGGTGCCCGCGATCATGCGGGCCATGTTCCAGAGCATCCGCCACGAGATCGTCGGTGGCGACAAGGTGCTGTCGCGCGCCGTGGGTTGCCCGTTGCCGGAAGGAAAGATCGCCGAACCGCTCGGGGCGTTGCAGCGCCGCTTCGCCCGGCTCGACATCGGATCCTACCCCTTCTTTCGGCCCGGCGGCCGGCCCGGCACCACCATCGTCTTCCGCGGCACCGTCAGGGAGGACGTCGATGCCGCGGCCGAGGAGTTCAAGACGCTGGTCCGCTCCCATGGGGAAGAACCCTTCGAGGCCGACACGATCTGATGGGAACCCTAGCTCGCTTCCTCCCCGGTGCAGTTCTCGTGCTCGCCACCGCCACCGCCCTCGCGGCCGACAGCGGAGAGGATCTCCGCCTGGCCTGCGAGCAGGGCACCGAGCGCTGCGCCGCGCTCCTGAATCAGACGGTCGGTCACCACGCCGAAAAGGAGATCTGTCCGCCGCATGGCTATCAGCCGGCGACGCTGCGCAATGCGTTTCTGGAATGGGCCCAGGCGTCGGACCGCGAACTGCTGTCCCGCACGGCGAGCGAGCAGGCGGCCTTCCTGGCGTTGAAGGAATTCTTCTCCTGCGAGGAATAGCGGCGGCGCTCAGCGGAGGGCCGCCACCCCGCCCAGGAAGGCATCGACATTGGCCGCTACCACGGCTTCCAGGTCGTCGTCGACCGGAATGCGATGGACATACTTGCGCACCGCGTAGAAGACCACACCGGCATGCCACTGCCGTACCGCCTCGACCTCCTCGGGGGCCGGCGGTCCCGTTCGCCCGGTTGCCGCAATGAGCGCGCGGCAGATCGGCTGGACGACATGCCGGTCGAGGAACTCGGCATGGCGGCGGTTCAGGGCCCCGCCTTCCAGCGCCGCATAGAGATAGATCCTGATCCAGGTCTCCGAAGCCAGGCGTCCCAGATAGATGCGGTAGAAATCGATCAGCCTGTCGCGCAGCGGCCGGGCATCGTCGCCGAGGATGTCGTCCCAGGCCGCATCCCAGCGGTCCAGGTACAGCGCTTCGTAGACGCGGTCGACCAGCGCCTGCTTTGAGGGAAAGTAGCGATAGAGCAATGGCTGGGTGATCCCGAGCCGGGCGGCCAGTTCCCGGGTCTGGCCGTGGAAGCCGACCTCGGCGAAGAAGCGGATCGCCTCTTCGATGATCTCGCGCTGGCGCTCGGCCGGCGCCAGGCGGCGTCGCGGCGCGGGGATGGCGCTGACGGTCATGCCGGACGCTCCTGCGCGAACCCGGCGACCGCCGGTGCGCCCCGAAGGTGCCGACAGACGAGGATGGAAATCGCCTTCTCCAGGCTGAAGCGCTGTTCGTCGCCCATGACCTCGCGACGGAACCCGAGGAAAAAGGCGCTGCCGTGCAGCGTCCAGGCGATCTCGTGCTCGGCGGCGCTGAGCGGCTGCTCATCGAGCGAGGCCGGCGCATAGAGCCGCCGGCAGGCGAGGCCGATCGGGGTGATAACGTCCCGCTCGACCAGGGCGACGTAGCCCTGGTTGCGCTGGCGCTCCTCGCCATAGAGACCGGTGAACAGGAAAATCCGCATCCACTGCCGCTGGTACACCCGCGACATGTAGTCCAGATAGAAGTCCTTCAGCCGGATCGAAAGGTCGGGTTCGCGGGCCAGAAGCCGCTCCCGCCATTCGGGACGCCAGCATTCGCGGTGCAGCTCGACATAGACACGGTCGAGCAGCGACTGCTTGGTCGGGAAGTAACGATAGAGCAGCGGCTGCGAGATGCCGATCCGCCGGGCCAGTTCGTGCGTCGTCCCGGCGTGACCCACTTCGCAGAAATAGCCGATTGCCGCGCGCACGATCTCCGCCTCGCGCGCATCCGCGGAGAGCCGCCGCCGTCTGAGGCCGGAACGCTCCTCCTGCATCAGGCCCAATAGGCTCCGGCGCGGCGAATCCCGGCGGACCCGAACACGGCCGCCGAACCGCCGGCCATCGTCCCCCGAGCCACGGCGACCGCCATGCAGCGGCCCAGCCCTGTCGCGGCCATCATCACCTCCCGATTGTCAGCGACCGGCGTTGCCGCCGATCACATTTGTGTTTGTAGGGGACGATGCGGGTTCGGCCGCCAACAGTCAACCGGCGGCTGCGGCGGGGGTCAGAGCGTAGCGGCGAAAAAGGCGCAAGTGCGCGCCCGAGCCAGCACCGCCGAAAAGGCGTCGTAGCTCTTGCGCTGATCGCAGTTGAAGCCGTGATCGGCGTCGTAGACATGGGCGACGACGGCAGGGTGCAGCGTGCGCATCTCCTCGGCGAGGCCGACCGGTATCATCGGATCGCGGGCGCCGAAATGCAGCATGGAGGGGCATTTCGGCGCCTCCGCCTTGTACTCGGTCCACGGCCCGCCGTAGTAGCCGACGGAAGCGGCGAAACCCGGCACGCGGCAGGCGGCGAGCCAGGCTACGCCGCCGCCATAGCAATAGCCGACGATGCCGACCTGTCCGCCGGCGCTGGCTGCGATGCGGGCGGCCGCCACGTCGGCCAGCGCCTCGGGCCAGGCGAGCTTGCCGCGCAACTCGCGCCCGCGGGCCACATCGGCCTCGCCATAGCCGAGTTCGACGCCGCGCTCGACACGGTCGAACATCGCTGGCGCCACCGCCAGGTAGCCGTCGGCGGCAAGGCCGTCGCAGACGGCCCGGATATGGCTGTTTACCCCGAAAATCTCCTGCGCGACGACGACACCTCCCCTGGCCGCGCCCCTCGGCGCGGCGCGATAGGCCGACAGGGTGAAGCCGTCCGCCGCCTTGAGTTCGATGTTCTCGCCCATGTCTCTCCCCTTCGATCGAGGAGCGGACGATACCGCTTCGGGGCGCCGGATCAATCAGCCGGCGGCGGCGCGAACGCGCGGAGCGGGCGGCGGGTGGTCCTGGAAAGCCTGGGCCGAACCCTTCTTGCCGAAATAGACGCTGATCGTCGCCTGCAGGCCCTTCTCCGTCGCCATCCAGGGCGTGGCATACCAGCCGACCGCGCCCTTCTCTCCCGCCGCCTTCACAATCTTCTCCAGATGAGGGACAGACTTCAGCGTGATTTCGGCCGCGAACAATTTCTTCCTGGCTGCCTCATCGGGCCTGATCGGCGTGACGCCAAGCTTGTCCCACCACATGGGCGGTTGTCCTCGTGCTTCGAGTTGGTTGCAGACTCACTCTCGACAGAAATTCAGGATTTCGGAACGGGGCTCAGCATAGACACCACGTCTCCGAGGTTCAATACTGGCGCCGCTGTTTATTCTTTGGCCTAGCCAGAGGGAAAAGCATCTAAATGATGATCAAATATAACCAGCACTCAGTTGCAGAATGTGACGATCAACGAAATTTTAACCAAATTCTCCGAAAACACAGCGCTGATGCGGCACATGCAACTGCCGGCCGGTCACGCGACGCACCGAAGTCATGCTTCGCGCGCGCTTTCCAAATTAACGATCTTCTGCTCTTGTCTTTCGGCGCGGAATAGCTGATCTTCGACACCATGCAAGTCAACCCGCCCGGCCTGACCAATCTCTCGCTGCCCGCCGCGGCCGCGCCGCCGCAGCGACCGGTGCCGCCGGCGACGCCGGTGGAGACCGTGCGCGCGGTCCAGCCCGCCGAGGAGGATGCGAAGAGCGGGGAGAACGAGACCGCCGTCGCCAAGGAGCGGCGGCCGGCCCGTCCGGGTCAGTTCCTCGACATTCGGGTTTGACCGGCGCCCCGCCTTTCTAGCCGGGCAGACGCGCCAGTTTCGTGACCCGGCCGGGCAGCAGTTCGGCCAGGAAGAGGTTGCCCGCCCGGTCGCCCCACAGGCCATGCGCCCCGTTGATCGCCCCCCGGCAGCGCCCGGCGAGCCGGCCCTGCCCGTCGAGCATCGCGATCCGCGGCACCTGATCGGAGACGAAGATCATGCCGCGGTCGTCGACATAGAGATCCATCGGGTGGAAGAAGCCGCCCCAGGCGGCGAGAAAGCGCCCCTCGCGGTCGAAGACCTGTAGCCGCTCGTTCTCACGGTCGACCACCACCACCCGCCCGTCGTCCAGCACCCAGAGCGCGTGCGGAGTCATGAACGCCCCGTCCCCTTCTCCGGGCCCGCCGAACGTACCCAGGTGTGCCCCGTCGGCCGAAAATCTGTGCACATGCGCATTGCCATAGCCGTCGGAGACGTAGATTTCGCCGTCGGGCGCCACCGCCACGTCGGTCGGATGGTTGAACGGCTGGCCGAAGCGGGGCTTGCCGCGATCGCCCAGGGCGAAGAGTTCGCGCCCCAGGCGGTCGAAGGCCACGATCTCATGCGCGTCGCGGTCGACCACGAAGACCCGATCGCGGCGATCGATGGAGATGCCGTGGCCGTCGGCGATCCGCCCGGCGCCGTAGGAATGGGCGAAACCGCCCTCGGGATCGAACACCAATACCGGCGGATCGCTGCGCTGCAGCACGTGCACGAACCCCAGGCTGTCGACGGCGAGCTGGCTGATGTGACCCCAGGCCATGCCGGGCGGCAGCCGTGCCCAGTTGCGCTCGACCGTGTAGCGCCGGTCTCCCAGCCCGACCACCAGCGACTCACTCATGCTCCGCCCTCCCATCCGCCTGCCGCGCGATCCTACAGCTCAAATTGACGCTTCGAAGGCCCGCCGATAGGGTCCGCCCAACCCAGGGAGGGATTCCTATGCGCGCCTTGCTCGGCATCGCCGCCGCCGTTCTCGTTGCAACGACCATGCCCGCGGCCGCGGCCGAGAAGACGTCCGTCGGCGCGCTCGCCTTCGTCTCCTCGGCCCCCATCTTCATCGCCAAGGAGAAGGGCTATTTCGACAAGCAGGGTCTCGACGTCGAGGTGAAGTTCTTCCAGGCGGCACAGCCGATCGCCGTCGCGGTGGCATCGGGGGATGTCGATTTCGGCATCACCGGCCTCACCGGCGGCTTCTTCAATCTCGCGGCGAAGGGCGCGCTGAAGATGATCGCCGCCCAGTCGCGCGAGGAACCGGGCTTCGATTTCGTCGGCTATCTGGTCAGCCCGAAGGCCTATGAGGCCGGCTTCAAGTCGGTGAAGGACTATCCGGGCAAGACCGTGGGCATCACCACCGTGGGGTCCACCTTCCACTACAACATCGGCATGCTGGCCGATAAGTACGGCTTCAAGCTGTCGGACGTCTCGCTCAAGCCGTTGCAGACCGTGCCCAACATGGTCGCGGCGATGAAGGGCGGACAGGTCGATTCCATCCTCCTGCCCGCCAACCAGGCCCTGGGGCTGGAACAGGAAGGCGCCGGCCGGATCATCGGCTGGGTGCACCAGCACACGCCCTGGCAGCTCGGGGCTCTCTTCACCTCGACCAGGAACACCGCCGACAAGCGGGCCATGGTGCAGAAATTCGTCGATGCCTATGTCCTGGCCTGCGCCGACTACGCCGCCGCCTTCCACGAGCGCGACGCCGCCGGCAAGCGCGTCTTCGGGCCGAAGGCCGATGCGCTGATCCCGATCCTGCAGAAGTACGTGAAGCCGGAACCGACCGCCGACCAGGTCAAGGCATCGGTCTCCTTCATCGACCCGGAAGGCCGCCTGATGGTGCGCGACCTCTACAACCAGGTCGCGTGGTACAAGGCACAGGCGATGGTCGATGCCGGCGCCGATGCCAAGACGATGATGGATCTCGGCTTCATCAAGCGGCATCTCGACCTGCCGAACTGACATCGGGTCATGCGGCTTCTCGCCCGCGCCGTCGGCCACCGCTACGGCGCGCTCGATGTCCTCGAGGACATCGACCTGGAGGTGCGCGAGGGCGAGACGCTGGCCCTGATCGGCCCTTCGGGCTGCGGGAAGTCGACGCTGCTCGGCATCCTCGGCGGCATGATCCGTCCTTCCGCCGGCACGGTGGAGATGCAGGGAACCGCGCCGGCGGGCTGCCTCAATCCGCTCACCTACGTGTTCCAGGACTTCGCCCTGCTGCCCTGGCGCAGCGTCGCCGGCAACGTGTCGCTCGCGCTCGAACATCACGGCATGCCGGCGGACCAGCGCCGGGAGCGCATCGCCGCCGTGCTGGCGCTCACCGGCCTCACCGACTTCGCCCGGGCCTACCCCAAGCAGCTCTCGGGCGGGATGCGCCAGCGGGTCGGCATCGCCCGCGCCGTCGCGGTCCGCCCCGCCATCCTCCTCATGGACGAACCGCTCTCCGCGCTCGACGCGCAGACCCGCGATCTCCTGCAGGAGGAACTGGTCGCCATCTGGGCGCGCGAACGCACCACCACCGTCTATGTCACCCACAACCTGACCGAGGCAATCCGCCTCGCCGACCGGGTGGCGGTACTCTCGCGCCGCCCCGGCCGGCTGAAGGACGTGGTCGAGGTGCCGGTCGCGCGCGAGCACCGCACGCTGCCCGCGCATGCCGCCGTTCTCGCCGGCCTGCAGGCCCGGCTCTGGGACCTGATCCGCACGGAAGCGGCGGCGGCCGACCGCGAGGTCGCGCATGCCTGACCGCAAGGACGCCGTCCCCTTCCGCGGCGGCGGTTTCGATCCGCTGCCGCGCCACTGGGCCTCATGGCTCGCCTTCGCCGCCATTCTCGCGGGCTGGCAGGTCAGCTCCGCCACCGGCCTCCTGCCCGCCCTCTTCATGCCCAGCCCGGAAGCGGTGCTGGGGGCGCTCGGGCGCATGTCCGCCTCCGGCGAACTCTGGTTGCACCTGGGCACCAGCCTGCGGCGGATCGTGCTGGGTTTCCTGATCGGAGCCGCGGCCGGAATGGCGCTCGGTCTCGCCATGGGCATCTTCTCGCTCGCCCGTGCGGTCGGCCTGCCGATCGTCTCCGCCCTGTTCCCGATCCCCAAGATCGCGTTGCTGCCGCTCCTCATCCTCTGGCTCGGCATCGGCGAAGCCTCGAAGGTGGCGACGATCGCGCTCGGCGTCTTCTTTCCCATGGCCGTCGCCGCCAAGACGGCGGTCGACGGCGTCGCCCGCAACCTCATCCGGATGGGGCAGAGCTTCGGCATGCCGGCCCGGGCCATCGTCTGGAAGATCGTCTTGCCGGGGGCGTTGCCGGGCGTCCTTGGCGGCTTGCGCATCGCGGCCTCGATCGCACTCATCCTGGTGACGGCGGCGGAGATGATCGGGGCGGAATACGGCGTCGGCGCGCTGGTGCTCGCGGCCGGGAACCTGATGCAGACGGACAAGCTGATCGCGGGTGTCGTGCTGCTCTCGCTGATGGGGCTCGCCGTCTCGTTCGGCATAGGGCTTCTGGAACGGCGTTTGCTACGCTGGCGCTGAGGAATCGTTCAGAGGATCGGGCATGGATCGGGGAGCGGTGCTGGCGCTGACGGTGGCCGGGGCGGCCGTCGCCATTTCGATGTCCGTGGCGGCCTGGATCACCTCCGCCCCGCAGGCGACGCCGCGCCCGCCCCCGCCGGCGCCGGCCGCCCTGCGCGGCGCGCCCCCGCCCACTGCCGACGAGATCACCCGGCGAATCGAGGCGCTGGAGGACCGGCTGGAGAAAAATCCGGACGATCTCGCCGGCTGGAAGATGCTGGGCCGCTCCTACATGGCGAAGGAACTCTACATGCAGGCGGTCGGCGCCTATGTGCGCGCGGCCCAGATCGATCCGCGCGATCCCGAGGTGGCGGGGGCGCTGAAACAGCTCGAGGGGGTGGCGCGCGGCAAGGGCCGTCACGAAGATGTGCCAAGACCCCGATAGAAATGTGGTGAATCTCTTTACCGCCTCGATACTTTGCGGGCATACTTCTGCGCAGACGTGTTCGGGGTCGGGTTCGAGGGGGCGAACGATGCGTCCAGGGCGGCTTATTGGAATTCTCACGGCGGTGTTCGGATTCTGCTGGCTGACGGCTGCGGCCGGGGCGCAGACCATCCCGCAATACGGGGCCGACCGGCATGTCGGCGTGACCAGTTGCGCAGGCTCGACCTGCCACGGGGCGGTGACGCCGTGGAAGAACTCCACGGTTCTTCAGAACGAGTACGTCACCTGGGAGCAGAAGGACCGGCACTCCAAGGCGTACAAGACGCTGCTGACCGAACGGTCGCAGCGCATCGCCCGCAATCTCGGCCTGCCCAACGCGCATGAGGCCAAGGTCTGCCTCGACTGCCACGCGCACAACCCGCCGGCGGAAAAGCGGGGCCGCGTGTTCCAGGTCTCCGACGGCGTGGGTTGCGAAGCCTGTCACGGCGGCGCGGAGCGCTGGCTCGGCGTCCATGTGACCGGCCTCGCCAGCCATGAGGACAACGTGAAGGCGGGCCTCTACCCGACCGAGGAGCCGATCGCCCGGGCCAAGCTCTGCCTGTCCTGCCACTTCGGTGACCAGAACAAGTTCGTCAACCACCGCATCATGGGTGCCGGCCACCCGCGGATGAGTTTCGAACTGGACACCTTCACCGCGATCCAGCCGGCGCATTACGTCGTCGACGAGGATTACGCCAAGAGGAAGCGCGTCTCCAACGGCGTCCAGACCTGGGCCATCGGCCAGGCCATGGCGATGTCCACCGTGCTCGACGGCATGCTGGACCCCAAGCGCAACCGCGACGGCATCTTCCCGGAGCTGGTCTTCTTCGACTGCCATGCCTGCCACCATCCGATGAGCAACGTGCGGTGGGAGCCGCGTGCCAGCGTCGGGCTGCAGCCGGGCATTCCGCGACTGAACGACTCCAATCTCGTGATGCTGGCGGTGATCACCCAGCGCATCGATCCCACGCTGGCGAACAGGCTGAAGCAGGAGTCGCTGGCCCTGCATCAGGCCTCCACCCAGGGGAACGAGGCGACGGTCGCCGCCGCCCGCGCCCTGCGCGCGACCACGGGTGAACTGGTGACCAAGTTCGCCGGGCACGCCTTCGGCCGCGAGGACATGCAGGCGCTGCTGACCGGCGTGGTCAATGCCGGCAAGGCGGGCGAATACATCGACTATGCCGGCGCCGAGCAGGCGACGATGGCGATCTCCTCCATCATCACCGCCATGCGCCGGGCCGGCGTGGTCGACGAGAACAACTACAAGGCCATGCGCGGGGCGCTCGACAAGTGCTACGAGGCGACCGCGAAGGACGAGGAATACAAGCCCCGCGTCTTCGTCGCCGCGCTCCAGGCCTTCGAAGCCACGATACCGAAGTTCTGACGCCTTAGAGGGGGGGAGCCCTCGGTCCGGCCCCGTTCATCCGCAAGGGTGGCGGGGCCGTTCCTTTTTTCTGAGCCACCTTCTCCATGGGGGAGAAGGAAGCATTCAAGCGACTGCTTTCACGCCAACGGATTGGCAATTGGCCTCGGGCAAAGCGTATCGTGCCCTCGATGATCGGCCAGACGCGCCACCTCTCCCTGTGGAAGCAGGGCCTCGGCACCGTGCCCGAGGATATCTGGCAGAAGACCGGACTTGAGACGCTGGTCCTGGCGGACAACGGCTTGACCGAACTGTCCGACCGCATCGGCCAGCTCAGCAATCTGCGCATGCTCGACCTGGGCCATAACCGGCTCGGCGATCTGCCGGAAAGCCTCGGCCACCTCGTCGGCCTGAGCGATTTCCTCTACCTCCACGACAACCGGCCGACCGCCCTGCCGGCATCGCTGGCCGGGCTTACCCGGCTCCGCTACCTGAACATCAGCGAGAACGTGTTCACCGACCTGCCGGAAGCCGTGACCGGCATGCGGGGCCTGATCGAGCTTCGCGTCACCGACAACCGCCTCAGCGCGCTGCCGCCGTCGATCGCGAACCTCGTGAACCTCCGCGAACTCCATCTGCGCAACAACCGGCTGACGATCCTGCCCGATGCGATCGGCGAGATGCGCGAACTCAGGCAGATCGATCTCCGCGGCAACCCGATCACCTCCCTCCCCGCCGGCCTGCTGTCGCTGCCGCGATTGGAGAAGCTCGACCTCCGCTGGGTCGCCACGCTTGAGCCGCCCGCTTGGTTTGCCGACCTCGAGGCGAAAGGCTGCGCCGTCTATCTCTGAGACGTCAGACGAAGGTGAGCAGACGGCGCGGATTGCCGACCGTGATTGCCTCGATCTCGCTTTCGCTGAAGCCCCGCGCCCGCATCATCGGCAGCACGTTCTCGAAGATGTGACCATACCCGTGCCCGCCGAAGCGGGTGAGCCGCGTGCGATAGCAGATGTCGTGGCTGATCACGATCCGCGAGAGGTGCCCGCGCGCAATCAGCGCCCGGATCAGCCGGAGCCGGATGGCGTCGTTCGGCATGTCGATGTCCGACAGCGCATAGAACGAGCTTTCCTGCCCGAACAAGTCGAACTCGATCACCACGCCGGTATCGGCGAGCCGGAGCAACCGGCCCTCGTCGAAGATGGTGCGGTCGATATGGCTGATGACGACGCGGTCGGTCGGGAAGCCCTCGCCCCTGATGAAATCGGCGACCTCCTGCGGCTGGTCCTCATGCCGGCCCGGATGCACGTTGAGGCTCGCCCCGGTCTCGGCCTGCGCCAGCAGCGCACCCCGCATCACCCGCTTCTCGAGGTCGGTCCATGGCGCCTGGCAACCGATCTCGCCGATGATCCCGGCCCTGATCCCGGTGCCCCAGGCGCCTTCGAGGACCTGACCGATCATCTCGGCGGCGAAATCCTCGACCGACCGGTCGCGATTGCCCGGGTTCTGGTACTCGTCGACGTAGTGCCCGCAGCCCATCACGATATGCGCCCCGGTTTCCCGGGCGATCTCGGCATAGCCTTCCGGATCGGGATCGAGGCCGCCGGAACTGAGCTCGACGATGGTCCGGCCCCCCAGGCCCACCATCTCGGCCACCGCCTCGGTCGCCGTCTCGCGGCAGCGCAGGAACAGGTTTCCGGGCGACTTCTTCCGCCCGTAGTTCATGCGGAAGCAATTGCAGAGCGTGATCTCGGGACCCGGGTTGCCCTCGGCCACCATCGCGGGCGTGCGGATGTCCCACAGCAGGTGCTCATGCATCAGCGTCGGCCCGAGCTTGGCCGGATCGATCAGCCCGAGCACCGTTTGTGCCCGGCCTCTCAGACTTTCGCGACTCAGTCGGGTGGTGCCAGCCATGACGTTAGTACCCTTCTCTACCCCCGAAACACGCAGTGGCGCAGGCTCGTACCGGTCACCCCGCAGCCGCCCCCGACCATGGCGTGGAGACCTCGGATATCCCCCACGCCTTGCCCGTCGTACGGTCGCGCATGACGCCCGACGGGTTGGCGAAGTTCAGCGGATAGGGCGTGTTGGTCACCACCTCCACCGGCAGGCGGGCGGCGATGGCCTGCACCGTCTCCTCCGGCATGACCTTGTTCACCCGCACCGGGCCGGTGCCGCTGACATCGATGCGCGGCTGGTGGAACGCCGTCTCCAGGTCCATGCCGCGATCGACCAGGAAGCAGGTGAGGTTGGCGACGGCGGGCAGGATGCGCCGGCCGCCGGAGGCGCCGATGGCGAACCACTCCTCCCCGTCCCTGGTCGCCACCACCTGGCACATGTTGGTCAGCGGTCGCTTCCCCGGCGCGAGCGAGTTGGGCTTGCCCGGCACCGGATCGAACCAGTTGATGCCGTTGTTCATCATGAGCCCGGTCTTCGGCAGCATCACCTTCGAGCCGAACAGCGACAGGAGCGTCTGGGTCAGCGACACCAGGTTGCCTTCCGCATCCACCACGTTCAGATGCGTGGTGCAGGCGGGTGCGGAGGTGTCGCCCATCGTCTCCAGCCGCTCGCGATAGGCGTCGTGCAGCGCGACAGCCAGCGTGGCGAAAGCCTTGCCGTCGGGTGCGCCCCTTCCCCGCATGGCTGCCCCCGTGGCGGCCAGGGTCTTCTGCAGAGTCGGCCCGGCGGTCAGGCCGGGCGCCGTATGCAGCCGCGCGCCGCCATGATCGAAGGCGAGCGGATCGACGATCCGCGCCTCATAGGCGGCTAGATCGGCCGCCGTGATCGCCGAACCGCCGGCCTCGAGGTCGGCCGCGATATCGGCGGCGATGCCGCCCCGGTAGAAATCGGCCGCGCCCTTGGCCGAGAGCCGGCGGAGCGTCTGCTCCAGGTTGCCGAGCTTCAGCCGTAGCTCCGTTCCCATCCAGTCGGTGATGGGCACGAAGCCCTTCGGCAGGTAGGTCTCGGCCGAGGTCGGATAGCGCGAAAGGACGGAGGCACCGGAACAGATCATCAGCGAGGCGTACCAGTCGACGGTGAGTCCCCGCGCGGCGCAGTCGATGGCCGGCGACAGCACGTCGGACCAGCCCCAGGTGCCGAAGTTCTCCAGCGCCTTGGCCATGCCGGCGACCTGTCCCGGCACCAGGATGGCGTGATAGCCGTAGAGGTTGCGATCCTCGACCACCGGCGGCCAGCCGAACAGGTCGGGCGCGGCCTTTCCGGGGACCAGAGGGTAGTCGGCGGTCTTCAGCCCCTTCGCCGCGATCATGCCGAAATCGACCACATGTACCGACCTTGTCTTGGCGCGGTAGATGGTCATGTAGCCGCCGCCGCCCATGCCGCTCATCCACGGCTCTACGGTGCCGAGCGCGAAGGCCGTGGTGACCGCTGCGTCGATGGCGTTCCCGCCGCGCGCCAGCACGCCGGCGCCGATATCGGCGGCGAGCTGGTTCTGCGCGGCGACCACGCCCCGCCCGGAGACGGCGGCTTTGGTGATGCGGGTATCCCGGCTCAGGTTCTCGTACATCCTGCCCTCCTCCCTTTCTGTCGCCCGTCAGGTGCGGGCGTTGGCACGTTCCAGCATGGCATGCAGCAGGATATCGCCCCCGGCGCCGATATCGGCGGGCGTGGCATTCTCCACCTCGTTGTGGGAGATGCCGTTCTCGCAGGGCACGAAGATCATCCCCGTGGGCGCCACCTTCGACACATAGACCGCGTCATGCCCGGCCCCGGAGACGATCTCCATCGCCGGCAGCCCGAGCATACCGGCCGCCTTGCGAACCGCGCCGACGCAGTCGGGATCGAAGGCGACCGGCGGCGAATACCAGATCTCCTCCAGCTTCAGGGTCAGTCCGATCTCCTCCGCGACCTTCTTGGCCGAGGCGCGCAGCTGCGCATCCATCCGGCTGAGCGCGGCATCGTCGGGATGGCGGAAATCGACGGTGAAGAAGACGTGGCCCGGAATGGTGTTCCGCGAGTTCGGCGACACCTGCATCATGCCGACGGTGGCCCGGCCCCAGGGGGCCTCCGACAGCCCGATGCGGTTCGCCTCCTGCACCAGCTTCGCGGCACCGAGCAGCGCGTCGTGGCGAACCGTCATCGGTGTCGGACCTGCATGCGCCTCCTGACCGGTCAGACATATCTCATACCAGCGCTGCCCTTGCGCGCCGGTCACCACGCCGATGGTCTTCTTCTCCGCCTCCAGAATCGGGCCCTGCTCGATATGCGCCTCGAAGAAGGCGCCATAGGGCCGCCCACCACAGGGGAGCTCCCCGGCATAGCCGATGCGCTTGAGTTCCTCGCCCATGGTCTTGCCGTCCGGGTCGGCGCGGGACAGGCCATAGGCTTCGTCGAACACCCCGGCGAAGACGCCCGAGGCCACCATGGCGGGGGCGAAGCGCGAGCCCTCCTCGTTGGTCCAGACCACCACCTCCACCGGCGCCTCGGTCTCGATCCCGTGGTCGTTCAAGGTGCGGATCACCTCGAGGCCGGCCATCACCCCATAGGCGCCGTCGAACTTCCCGCCCGTCGGCTGGGTGTCTAGATGGCTGCCCGTTCCGACCGCTGGAAGCGTCGGGTTCCTGCCCGGGCGGCGGGCGAAGATATTGCCCATGCGGTCCACCTCGACGGAGCAGCCCGCCTCCCTGCACCATCGCACGAACAGGTCCCGCCCCTGGCGGTCGAGGTCGGTCAGCGCGATGCGGCAGACCCCGCCCTTTTCCGTCCCGCCGATCGCGGCCATCGTCATCAGGCTCTGCCACAGCCGGTCGCGGTCGATGCGCAGGTTGGTGTTCATGCGAAAGGCTCCTCGGGAGGATGAAACGCTAGCTCAGGCTCCCGCGCGTTTGAAGAGCGGCAGCGCGATCAACGCGACGGGAACGGCGATCAGGATGTAGCCGGCACCGGAAAAGCCGGTCAGATGCGCGGCGAGCGTTACCACCGGCGGCACGGCGACGACGCCGGCGAAGGTGAAGACCAGCGACCCGCCGGTCGCCTCGCCCGCCCGGCCCGCCGGCGCCAGGCGTACCACCTCGGCCAGGAAGACACCGTTCCATCCGATCGCGGTGGCGCCGAGCGCGGCGCAGGCGAGCAGGACGGCGATGTTCGGCCAGCCAGGCTCGACGAAGGCAACGGGCAGGACGATCGCCGCCATCGACAGGCCCATGGCGCCGAGGATTTCCCGGCTCCACCCCGTCCGGTCGGCGAGCGCGCCGGTGGCGATACGGGCGATCACCCCGCCGGCCTGGGCCACCGACAGTGCCGCTCCGGCGGCGATCAGCGTCATGCCGGCCTGGCCGACCAGGTGGCTGACCAGGAAGGCGTTCACCGACTGCTGCAGGCCGCCGAAGAGGAAGGAGGCAATCGACAGGTCGCGTAGGGGCCGGTGGCGCATCACCAGGCCGAGAGGAGCGAAGGGATTGCCGCGGAAGGAGGGCGCGCCGAGGTCGCGGTCGGCGTCGTAGCGGCCGCGGAACCCCTGGCAGACGGCGGCGCCGATCAGGCACATCGCCGCCGCACCCACCAGCCCGCCCCGCCAGCCGTAGGCGAGGGCCAGGACCGGCATGATCAGCCCGCCCAGCGCCGCCCCGATCGGCACGCCCGTCTGCTTGATCGAGAAGACCAGCGCCATGATCGACGGCGGCGAATGCCTGGACAGCAGGTGCGAGCTCGCCGGTGTCGACGGCCCGACCCCGAAGCCGACCAGGATCGCACCGACCACCATGGCCCAGAGTTCGCCGCTGGCCGCCATCAGCAGCCCTGCGGCGGCGCAGACCAGGCCCGCCTGGCAGATCCTGACCGCGCCATAGCGCAGGATCAGCCCGCCCCCGAGCAGCGTACCCGTGGTCGCCCCGGTATAGAGAACGGCCGTATAGAGCCCGACCACGGTGACCGCGATGCCGAGTTCGGCCGCCACCGCCGGCGCCATCACCGGGATGGTGATGCCCGACATGGTGGCGAGCGACTGGGTGCCGAGCATGAGGCCGAGCGGCAGCAGGACGGTGCGGAAACTGGGTTCGGGCATGCCGCGAAGCTAGCATTCAACCATCCGCGGCCGGTGCTAGAATGGTGCCAACAAAGAGAAATAGGAGGAATGCGCGTGGCTTATATCGAAGGCCGCATCGTCCACGATGCCGATGCCCACATCATGGAAACCGAGGACTTCCTCACCGCCCATGCCGATCCCGCAATCCGCGACCGGCTGCCCCCCCTGCACATGACAGGCCTCGTCGGCGGCATCGACGACCAGATCGACCGCGCCCGCGCCCAGCAGGCCGATCCGGCGTATCGGGCCGAGGACGCAGCCCAGATCATGCAGCGCAAGAACTGGGACGGGACCGGGGCCTTCCTGAAGCAGGACCGGGGTGCCGCCATCGACCATATCGGCGTCGCCAGCCAGCTCGTCTTCAACACCTTCGTCTCCGACCACCTCCAGCGGATGGAGCACGGGTCGGATCTCGCGCTGATCGAAGGCGCCGCCCGTGCCCATAACCGGGCGATGCTCGATTTCTGCTCGGCCGACCGCCGCCTCTTCCCCTCGCTCTACGTGCCGCTCGCCGATTTCGCGCTGGCCGGGCGCATGGCACAGGAAGCGGTCCGGCAGGGAGCGCGCGGCCTGCTCGTCGCCTCGGCCTGTCCGAAGGACCACGGCCCGAGCCACATCGCCCTCGACCCCGTCTGGGCCACCGCCCAGGAAGCGGGCATCCCCATCCTCTTCCATGTCGGCGGCGGCGGGACTCTCCTCGATCCCACCTACTTCAAGAACGGGCTGCCGCCCGTCGCCGACTTTCACGGCGGGGCGGAGAACTTCACCTCGGTCAGCTACATGGCCATCCCGGTGCCGCCGGCGCAGACGCTGGCCACCCTCATCATCGACGGCGTGCTGGAGCGCTTCCCGGCGCTGAAGTTCGGCGTCATCGAGCAGGGCGCGGTCTGGGTGCCCGGCCTGATGCGCCAGCTCGACAGCGCGCTCGACGCCTTCGGCCGGCACGAGGAACGGCTGCGCAGGCTGTCGATCCGTCCGTCCGAATACATCCGCCGCCAAGTGCGCGTGACGCCCTATCCGACCGAGGATGTCGGCTGGGTCGTGCGCGAGGCGGGCGAGGAAGTCTGCCTTTTCTCTTCCGACTTCCCGCATGTGGAGGGCGGGCGCGATCCGGTGAAGCGTTTCGAGCGCAGCCTCGAAGGCGTCGGCGAGCGGGCGAAACGGCGCTTCTATCGCGACAACTTCGAGGATCTGATGGGCCCGGCCGCCATCGCCTCGCTGCCGAAGCTTGCCGCCTGAGGATTCTTCGGCTATCAACCCGCCCCATGCTTCGCACGACGCTCAAGCGCAAAACCACCACCAAGACCCCCTCGCGGGGCCTGGAGGGACGCGCGCGCTGATCGAAGCCTGATCACCGACCCTCGAAGGCCCCGCCGGGAACGGACGGGGCCTTTGGTTTTTTCAGGTCCCGTCTTCCCCGGCCAGACGAACGGAGAAGACGATGCTGCAGGAACGACAGGACGAGATCGACGCCGCCCGACGCCAGGGCGCCCCCCCGGAGGGCCCGAGCGTCGCCGTGGTGGGCGCCACCGGCGCGGTGGGCGTCGAGATCCTCCGCTGCCTGGAAACCCGCAATTTTCCGCTGAGCCGGCTCCGCCTGCTCGCCTCCCCCCGCTCGGCCGGCAAGACGCTCGCCTTCCGCGGCCGTGACATCCCCGTCGAGATCCTCGACGAGAACAGCTTCGAAGGCATCGACATCGCCCTCTTCTCCGCCGGCTGCGCCACCTCGCGCCAGTTCGCGCCGATCGCGGTGAAGGCTGGCGCCGTCGTCGTCGACAACTCCTCCGCCTTCCGGATGGAGAAGACCGTCCCCCTCGTCGTGCCGGAAATCAACGCCGCCGAGATCGCCAGCCACCAGGGCATCATCGCCAATCCCAACTGCGTCGCCATCGTCGCGATGCTGCCGCTCTGGCCGATCCACCGGTCGAACCCGATCCGCCGCATCGTGCTGGCGAGCTATCAGGCGGCCTCCGGCGGGGGCGCCGCGATGATGGCCGAGCTCTATGACAGCACCCGCGCCTTCCTCGACGGGCGCGACTTCACGCCGGCCGTGGCGCCGCATCCCTACGCCTTCAACCTGTTCAGCCACAACAGCAGGATCGACGCCGCCACCGGCTACAACGACGAGGAGATCAAGGTCATCCTGGAATCGCGCAAGATCTTCGGCGCCCCCGACCTGCAGATTTCGCCCACCTGCGTGCGCGTCCCCGTGCTGCGCGCCCATTCGGTGGCGCTCACCATCGAATGCGAGCGCGCCACCACGCCCGAAGAGATCCGCGAGATCCTGTCGACCGCGCCGGGTGTGAAGATCGTCGACGACCGCGCGGGCAACTACTTCCCGATGCCGAAGGACGCCTCGCGCCAGGACGACGTCCTGGTCGGCCGCATCCGCCAGGACCTGGGCGACCCCACGGGCCGCTCCATCGCGCTCTTCGTCGCCGGCGACCAGCTCTTGAAGGGCGCCGCGCTCAACGCCGTCCAGATCGCCGAACGCGTGGTGGCGAAGGTCGCGGCCTAGTTCCCTCCCCCGTCGACAGATGGGGGAGGGTCAGGTTGGGGGTTTGACGCCTCGACAACCGTCGATGTCGCGCTCAAGCCCCCTCCTAACCTCCCCCACGGCACCGGCGGGTTTATCCCGCCGGACCAAGTCCGGCGCTGGGCGCGGGGGAGGGATTTTTAGCGCAGGTCCAGCACGACCTTCCCCGCGGCGCGGCGCTCGCGCACATCGGCCATCGCCTCGCGGAACTCGGCCAGCGGATAGAGGCCGGAGAGCTGCGGGCGGATCTTGGCCGTCCGTAGCATGCCGAACAGTTCGGCCATCATCGCCTGCATCCGGGGTGCGAACTCGGCCCGCCTGTCCACCGGGGTCCAGCCGATCGCCTCGCCCAGGTTGAAGCCGCAGGCGCTGGCGTTCTTCAGAAGCAGAAGATTGCCCGGGATCTGCTGGATGCGCCCGCCGGCGAAGCCGATGATGACGATCCGCCCGTCGGGCGCGATGCAGCGGAGCGACTGGTCGAAGACGTCACCGCCGACCGGATCGTAGATCACATCCGCACCGCGCCCGCCGGTGAGGCTCAGCACCTCGTCGCGAAAGCCCTCGACCGGGATTGCATGATCGGCGCCATGCCCGCGCACCAGCGCCCGCTTCTCCTCGCTCGACGCGGTGCCGATGACACGCGCCCCGAAGGCCTTCCCCAGTTCCACCGCCGCGAGCCCGACACCGCCGGCCGCGCCATGTACCAGCAAGGTCTCACCCGGTTGCAGCTTGCCCCGCCAGGCGAGCCCGCCATAGGACGTCGGATAGGAAATCGGCAGCGCCGCCAGCGCGGGCGCCGCCTCCACATCCTCGGGGATCGGATAGACCGTTTCCTCGCGGATGGCGGCGTATTCGGCATAGCCGCCCCAGTCGAGGATGGCGACCACCTTCTGCCCGATCTTCAGCCGCGTAACACCGGCGCCGACCGCGGCGATCTCGCCCACCACATCGGTACCGGGCGAAAACGGCAGCGGGGGTTTTCGCTGATACTTCCCCGCCACGACGAGCTGCGTGGCGAAGCTGACCCCGCAATAGAACACGCGGATCAGCACCTCGCCCGCACGCGGCTCCGGCCGCTCGATCTCCTCCAGCGGCAGCGCGTCGAAGTCGCACCACTGCCGGCAGACGACCGCCCGCATCAGCCGAGCACGCCGGCGTCGCGCAACTTTCCGATCTCACCCGCGGAGTAGCCCGCCCCGGCCAGGATCTCGTCGGTGTGTTCGCCGAGCCGCGGCGCATGGGCGAAGCGCGAGCCCGGCTCCGGAACCGGTACGCCCGGGATGTTGATCACCGGGATCGGTCCCGAACGGTCGTGGTCCAGCCAGTTCACCGCGCCGACGGACCGAACATGCGGATCGTTCAGGAAGTCGTCATAGGAGTTCACCCGCATGTGCATGACCTGCTTCTCGGTCAGGATGCGCTCCCAGTCCTCGGTCGATTTCTGCGCGAAGGCCGCTTCCAGGATCTTGTTCAGTTCGGCCCGGTTGTCGACGCGCTTCTGCCGGCTGTCGAAGCGTGGATCGGTGATCAGGTCCGGCCGGCCGATCGCCTCCACCGTCGCCGCATAATGATGGTCGCGCATCGATGACAGCATGAAGAAGCCGTTCGTCGTCTTGAACATGCCGGCCGGGATGTAAAGCGGCTGCGGGTTGCCGTTCTCCATCTTGTGCTCGATCAGCTTGGCGCCCTGCATGGCGCCGAAGGCCTGCATCATGTTGGCGTCGATATAGCCGCCCTTGCCGAAGCGGAACTTCCTCATCAGCGCCGCCTGGATGGCCTGGAAGGTGTAAACGCCCGTCACCACGTCGACGATGATCATGGCGTTGCGCGCCGGCACGCCGGCGGGGCTGCGGTTCATCCACATGAAACCGGAGAAGGCCTGGATCAGCCCGTCCACCGTCTGCGCATCCCGCCGGGGGCCCTTCTGGCCGAAGCCGGTGACCGAGGCATAGACGACGGCCGGATTGTGCTTCGCCACCTCCTCGTAGCCGAGGCCGAGGCGGCCCATCACCCCCGCGCGGAAGCTCTCCACCACCACGTCGGCCGAATAGGCGAGCTTCTGGGCCAGCGCTTTCCCTTCCGGCTTCCGCATGTCGATGGTGATCGACTTCTTACCCCGGTTGAAGGCGATCGAATGCGCGCTCTGGTCCTCGACGCGCTTGCCGAGAGTCCTGCACCAGTCGCCTTCCGGCGGCTCGACCTTGATCACCTCGGCGCCATAGAGCGCCAGCAGCATGGTGGAATGCGGGCCGGCGACGCCCTGGGTGGCGTCATAGACCTTCAGCCCGGCATAGGGCAGCTCGTCCTGGGACATCGTTCCTCGGCACTGGTGTTTGTAGTTCTTCCCGAAGAATTAGCCGGACCGGCGCTTCAGGTCCAGACAGGCCCGTTCAGGCGAACCGCCGCGCTCCCGCCACGCAGAGCACCACCGCGGCGGTCACCGCCGCCATGCCCCAGCCCACGCTCTCCCCCAGCAGCAGCGCCGACAGCCCCAGCCCGAAGAACGGCTGCAGCAGCTGCAGCTGGCTCACCGCCGCGATTCCGCCCAGCGCGAGGCCGCGATACCAGAAGACGAAGCCGATCAGCATGCTGAACAGCGACACATAGGCGAAGCCGAGCAGCGCCGGCAGGCCGACGGAAGCCCAGGACACCGGCGCCTGCCACACGGCGAGCGGCAGCATCACGGGCAGCGACAAGAGCAGCGCCCAGCAGATCACCTGCCAGCCCCCCAGATGCCGCGACAGCCGCGCGCCCTCGGCATAGCCCAAGCCGCAGACCACGATGGCGGCGAGCAGCAGCAGGTCACCGGTCAGCGACGCGCGCGCATCCTGCGACAGCGAGAAGCCGGCGACGAGCGCGGCCCCGAGCGTGGAGAAGACCCAGAAGGCCGGCCGCGGCCGCTCCGCCCCGCGAGCCACCCCGAAGGTGGCGGTGGCGAGCGGCAGCAGCCCGACGAACAGCACCGCATGCGCCGCGGTGACATGCTGAAGCGCCAGCGCGGTCAGCAGCGGAAACCCGACCACGACGCCGAGCGCCACCAGCACCATCCCGCCCCAGTCGGCCCGCGCCGGCACCGGCGGCCGCAGCATCGCCAGCAGCAGCCCGCCGATCACCCCGGCGATCCCGGCCCGCCCCCAGGTAAGGAACAGGGGGTCCAGATCCGCCACCGCCGCACGCGTGGCCGGCAGCGAGGCGCTGAAGATCAGCACGCCCAGGAACCCGTTCAGCAATCCGCTCGTAGTCCTACTCATGCGCTTTCCTTGTCCCCTCTCCCTGGGGGAGAGGGTGGCGGCGAAGCCGTCGGGTGAGGGGCCCGCTCGACAGTGAACACCGGCCGGCGGCACCCCTCATCCGCCCTTCGGGCACCTTCTCCCCCAGGGAGAAGGGACGCTGTTTTCCTCCCAAACCCCTCGCGCCGCCAGGGCCACACCAGTACAATCCACCCAAACCGTACCGGTCCCGAAAGCAGTACAGATGTCCGACCTCGCCCTCTCCCAGAGCCGCGGCCAGGGCCGCGTCGGCAGCGTGATGCAGATGCTGCGGCAGCGGATCGACGCCCGCGCCTATGCCCCCGGCGCCCGCCTCCCCTCCATCCGTGCGGTGGCGGACAGCATGCGGGTCTCGAAGTCGACGGTGGTCGAAGCCTATGACCGCCTGGTCGCCGAAGGCGCCATCCTGGCGCGGCGCGGCTCCGGCTTCTTCGTCGCCGGCCACACCCGCCCCCTCAGCCTGACCGAGATCGGTCCCCGCCTCGACCGGGCCATCGATCCCTTCTGGGTGACGCGCCAGTCGCTGGAAGCCGGCGCCGATGTACTGAAGCCCGGCTGCGGCTGGCTGCCGCCCTCCTGGCTCCCCGAAGCGGAGATCGGCCGCGCGCTCCGGGCGCTGGCCCGCGCACCCAACACCGGCCTCACTGACTACGACACGCCCCTCGGCCTCGCTCCCCTGCGCCAGCTTCTGTCGCGGCGCCTCGCCGAACGCGGGATCGAGGCCGGCCCCGACCGCATCATCCTCACCGATTCAGGGACGCAGGCGATCGACCTCCTCTGCCGCTTCCTGATCGAGCCGGGCGACAGCGTGCTGGTGGACGATCCCTGCTACTTCAACTTCCACGCCATGCTGCTGGCGCACCGGGCCAAGGTGGTGGGCGTGCCCTATACGCCGAACGGCCCCGACCTCGAGCGTTTCGAGGAAGCGCTGAAGACCCACCGCCCCCGCCTCTATCTCACCAACTCCGGCATCCACAACCCGACCGGCGCGGTGCTGAGCCCCGCCATCGCCCACCGCCTGCTGAAGCTCGCCGAAGCGCACGACCTCATCATCATCGAGGACGACATCTTCGCCGACCTTGAGGTGGAGCCGGCCGCCCGCCTCGCCGGCTTCGACGGGCTGGAGCGCGTGATCCATATCGGCAGCTTCTCGAAGACGATCTCGGCTTCCATCCGCTGCGGCTATATCGCGACCAAAGCGGACTGGATCGAACCGATCGTGGCGCTGAAGCTCGCCACCACCTTCTCGGCCAACCGCCTCTCGGCGGAAGTGATCCTGCGGCTCCTCACCGGCGGCGGCTATCGCCGCCACGTCGAAGGCCTCCGCACCCGTCTCGCCGAGGCCACCGGCCAGGTGCGGAAACGCCTGATCGCCGCCGGCCTGACGCCCTGGACTGCACCGCGCGGCGGCATGTTCCTGTGGATGCAGCTGCCCGAGGGGCTGGACGCCGCGGCGGTGGCCCAGGCGGCACTGGCGGAGAACGTGGTGCTGGCGCCGGGGAATGTGTTCAGCGCGTCGAAATCGGCCGGGCGGTATTTGCGCTTCAACGTGGGCCAGTCGGGATCGCCGAAGGCGTATGAGGTGCTCAGAAAGATAATTAGCGCATAATTTTATTTACTCTCCTTATCTATTCCTAATTTGCTAAGCGCCTCCAGAGTTTCGGCAATTGATTTAGACAGATTATTCATTCCAAATGAATAAGTATCGTAAACCGCCCTTTCAAACAAATCCAGTTGCTTAAGCCGAGCCTCTTTCGGCTTTCGCCACCGAACATAGAAAAGAAATGATGGTTCGATAATATATAATATCTCCTCGTTAGGCCTCCATTCTAACAACTCAAAACCTCTCCTTTCTTGAAACTTTTTCAATGCACCAAGAGTAGAATTGAGCGACGCGGCAGGCGGTACCTCGGCAGTGGAGATATTGAGCTTTCCCATTCTTTGATCAATTTCGAATCGATTAAGAGAGAATTTTATTGGGTCCAATGTAAAACACAAAAGGACGAGCTCGTAGGTCTTGTACTTGCGCGTCTTCTCGCGCGGGCCGCGAATAAGTGTATTATAGTACGAATCAAATTGAGCATATTTTGTGATAGCTGTCCGATGGAGACATTCCAACACAAGATCATCAGTAAAATTAAAATCTCTATTACTTATTTGATCAACATATTCAACATTCTGCGCAGTAATCAAATTATAACACAGTTGCTGAACTATGATAGGCAACCCCACAGCCTCTGACGAAAGTTGATTTATTTTGTCTTTACGAATTCTTATTTTGAGATATTTGAACCCTTGCTCACAAATTGATGACAGGTCATTATTATCCCAATGGCCAACGTCTATTTGCTCAATTCTTCCCAAAAGATCCCTATTTCTATTTGCTATATCTACCGCACGATGCGTAGTTCCAAGAACTAGGACTGAAACTTCATTATCCACGAATCGCTTCCATTGTTGAAACAACAAAACCTTCTCTATATCGCTCAGATAGTGGAAATCTTCAATTACCAGCTTATACGATGTATTCCTCAACAATGGTATAAGCAGATCGGGTCCCGGCTCACCCAATACCCTTTTTCTTGTTTCTGCCTCAGATTTATCTAGTCCGATCGTCGATTTAACTTTGGAGGCAAAATCTGTTATCCAGGGGATGGACACCTTCCCTCCAGCTTCAATCTCTCCTCCCAATTTTCTTGTATTTGTCCTCACCATGCTTTCTATTCTTTCGAAATCAACTGCCTCTAGGGCTTTCTTCCATATTTCCGCGCATGTCATATTGCGGTCGCACTGAACCACAAGAGGAACTTCACCGCGATTGCTTAAAACCTCTCTGTATAGAGTTGTTTTACCTGTTTTAGAGGGGCCAGTGACAAGACATAATTGCCCCTGCTCATTCAGAGCGCTATTTATCTAGATTCTAATTTTCCATTGTCTCTTTTTACATACGTAATGCTAGGCTGACCAACCGTCTTAAAAACATCGGATATCTTTTGACGCTCAGCCATAGCCCCCCCCGTCAGAACACGCGCCCAGTTTATACTGTCAGTTGTATATCTAGAAAACGTACTTATGTATCACGATTTCAGAATCCACGTTCGCCCAAAGATCTTATCGTGGCTCAGCAACAAGGTGTTTTCAGCGATAACCCCTGATTTCGGTGCCACTGCTCTTTTCTAAGCGACCACATACCCGACTAGAGAATACCATGAGTAACGCCGTCGAAAAGCTGATCGACCAAGCCTGGGAAGCCCGCACCCCATCGAAGCGGGCCATGTTCGCGCGCCGCGCGCTCGCCCTCGATCGGACCGCTGTCGACGCGTATGTGGCGCTCGCCTTGACCGTCGAGACAGCCGCCGAGCGCATCGCCCTTTTGCGGGAAGGCGTTCGCCACGGCGAAGCCCTTTGGCAGCCGTTCCTGAAGCGAGCGCCGAACGGGTACTTCTGGGGCGATGTCGAAACGCGGCCCTTCATGCGGGCCATGCACAATCTCGCTCTCGCCCTGTGGGAGTGCGGGGATGGGGAGGCCGCAGCCTCCCTTGCAGACCGCATTCTTCGTCTCAATCCCAACGATAACCAAGGCATCCGATACCTGGCTCTCGCCTGGCACCCCGTCCTCGGCAATTGGCCGCGCGTCGAAGCGCTTCTGAAGAAGTACAAGAACGGTGGCGGCGCCGACTACCTCTATGCGCGCTGCCTCGACCGGTTCAGGCAAGGGGGCGATGCCGAGGGGGCGCTCGATGACGCGATGGAAGCGAACCCCCATGTTCCGGCGTTGCTGTTGGCGGCCCGTCCCGCGCCACGCACTCCCGGTGCGATGTTCATAGAGGTCGGGTCGCATGACGAGGCCCTGGCCTATGCCGCCATGCACCGGGCAGCCTGGGCAGCCGTCCCGTCGGCACTGGATTGGCTGCGGGGCGCGCTCCGGCAGCGAATGGACAGGTGAAAACGGCTCTGCGATGAAGAAACTAACCGGCGAGACAAAGCCTGCGGCCAAGTCGATCCTGTCGGTGATCGCCCCGCCGGACATCCACAAAGCAGTAGCCATCCCCCTTCCCGGCGAGACCGCGGAAGAGCGAAAGCGTCGCGACGAGGTGTTTTCGCCGTGCTGGACGCTGGAGGGCACTGATCGACCGATTTTGCGCATCTTGCGGCAAAATGTCTGGACGTAGACGCCGTTTTCCCCTATCATATGCGGCGAGGCGCCCTTTGAAGCGCCCTGCTGTGCTTGGCCATTGTGAATCTCTCGATGCACGTGCCGACGAGATCGGTAATCGGCGGCAAAGCGCTCGGCCTCGCCTGAGGTTTCCGTAAACGGAAACTCCTGGCAGGAACTGGCTCGAACTGGCGCCGAACTGGCTCTGGCTGGTACGTATTGGCTTGTTTCTGGCTCGAATTGGCGCGAATTGGCTTGAATAGGCAGGGGTTTTCTGGCCTGAACTTGAAAAATCTACGCCAGAACAATTACTTACGCCATGACCGGGCTTGTCCCCGTCGTGAACGGGCGAGCGTAACCGGCGGACAGAAATGTCCGGCGGCGAAAGCGGCAAGATCTGGCCGGCGTTGGGAAGCGGCCAAATCTTGGGCCGTCTCGGGCACGGCGATCAGCGGCGGACAGAAATGTCCGCCCACGGTTCAGCGGCCAAAAATGTCCGCGGCCCTGAAACGGAAGCGGCCAGATTTGGCCGCTCATGCTTCAGCGGCCAGAAATGTCCGGCGGACAAATGTTCCGATTGGGGAAATCCACGCGCTTCAGCGGGCGGCTGGCCCCCTCCCGACCCTCCCCCACGCTTCGCGCGAGGGAGGGCTTGAGGGAACGGGCGGCTCGGTGGACGAAGATTTCCTCGTCTGTCGGCGGCGGACAGAATTGTCCGCCGCCGTGGTCAGAAGATGAGCGCCAGGAGGATGATGACCGGGATCGGCACGCCCAGCAGCCAGAGGAGAATTCCGCGGCCCATGGTGTTGCTCCTTTCGTTCAGGGGTTCGGGTCGGTACGGGTCAGGTGCGCTTCCAGGTGCCGTCGCGAAGGCCACCGCCCTCGATCGCGGCGAGGCTGGCGGCGAAGGCGCCGGCGAGCAGCGAGGCGGCCAGCCAGAGCGAGAAGGCGATCCCCGCCTTGCGGGCCTCGTCGGCGGCGCCCTTCGCCTGGACGATGGCGAGATTGATGCGCTGTTCGGCTTCCGCCGGCGAGATCCCGCTGCGGGCCGCGACGATCTGCGCGGCATAGGTCCGGTCCGCCTCGGTCATGGCGCTGTCGCTGCCGAAGGCGGGGGCGAGCAGGCGGGCGAGTTCGCCCCGTGTCGCCTCCATCTGGGCCGGATTGCGCGGAACGGAGGGGTCGGCGCGCAAGAGCGAGTCCATGATGGTCTGCGCCGCGCCGCTGCCCTGCCCGCCCGCGCCCATGTCGGCCACCGCCCGGGTGGCGCCGCCGGCACTTCCCGCGACGATATGGGTCGCGGCGCCGCCGAGGACCGCGGCGCCCAGCACGGTGGCGAAGGCCCAGCTCAACAGGCCGTGCGCGGTGTCGCGGAAAAACACCTCGTCGGGGTCGGCCGCGGTCCAGCGGACCCGCAAGCGACCGGCGAGGTAGCCGCCCACCGCCGAGGACATGACGGCCACGATGATGAGATAGAGCCCGGCCCCGATGCCGAAGCCGGTCGCGCTCACCCCTTCGTCGGACCAGGGCGAGACGACGGCGAGCCCGATGCCCGTCCCGAAAGCGAGCAGGATCAGGCCGAGGGCGGAGGCGGCGAACGCGCCCGCCAGGATGGAGGGCCAGGAAACGGCGGAAGCCGCGGCTGCTCCCTCACGCTCGATGACGGCGGCCGGGACGGCGGCCGGCGGTGCTGCACTCATGTCTGGCTCCCGGAGCAGGTGAACTGCTCGAAAACCGGGCGGGCGCGCGCATTGTTCCGTGGCAGGGTGCCGATGCGACCGCGGGCGTGTCCTGCCTGCACCGGCCGGCCGAGGCCGGTCCGCCACACGGGGACCGTGTCGTCAGGGGTCGTGTCGTCGGGGGCCGTGTCGTCGGGGGCCGTGTCGTCGGGGGCGGACGGGACGGTCCGCCCCCCTCGTGGTCAGCGCTTGGTCTTCTTGGCTTCCAGGCGGGCGAAGAGCGCGGAGGTGTCCCAGCGGCTGCCGCCCATCTGCTGCACCTCGGCGTAGAACTGGTCGACGAGCGCGGTCAGCGGCAGGGTCACGCCGGCGCGCCGGCCCTCGTTGATGGCGATGCCGAGGTCCTTGCGCATCCAGTCCACGGCGAAACCGTAGTCGAACTTGCCCTCCCACATGGTCTTGTGGCGGTTTTCCATCTGCCAGGACTGGGCGGCGCCCTTGGAGATCACCTCGATCACCGCGTTGCCGTCGAGGCCGGAAGCGCGGGCGAGCGACAGGCCCTCGGCCAGGCCCTGGACGACGCCGGCGATGCAGATCTGGTTCACCATCTTGCAGAGCTGGCCCGAGCCCGCGGGGCCGAGCAGCTTGCACATCTTGGCATAGGCCTTGATCACGCCTTCCGCCGGGCCGTAGGTCTCCGCACTTCCGCCGACCATGACCGTGAGCTGGCCGTTCTCCGCCCCCGCCTGGCCGCCGGAGACCGGCGCGTCGAGGAAGCCGAGACCCTTCGCGATGGCTTCCTTCTCCAACTCGCGGGCGACGTCGGCCGAAGCGGTCGTGTGGTCGACCAGCGTGGCGCCCTTCTCCATACCGGCGAAGGCGCCGGTGGGCCCCAGCACGACGGAGCGCAGGTCGTCGTCGTTGCCCACGCAGACCATGACGAACTTCGCCCCCTTGGCCGCGGCGGCCGGGGTGTCGGCCTTGGCACCGCCGTGCTTCTCGACCCAGGCGGCGGCCTTGGCGGCGTTGCGGTTGTAGACCGTCACCTGGTGTCCGGCCTTGACCAGATGACCCGCCATCGGAAAGCCCATGACGCCCAGACCGATGAAGGCGACCTTCTCACCCATGCCCAGTTTCTCCCCGTTGAATGGCGGAGGCCCCGTATACACCACCGCGCTTCCCTGAATCGAGCCCGCGCTTCGAATCACCGGCGCCGATCGGCTAAGCTGCCTGCCGATGATCTGGGTGCGCCGCGTTCTTCTCGGGCTTCTGGTGGCGATCGTGGCGATCGCCGGCGGCGGCTGGCTCGTCCTGCAGCAGACCCTGCCCCGTACCGCCGGCACGCTCTGGCTGGTCGGCCCGGGTGCCGAGATCGAGATCGTGCGCGACCGCCACGGCATTCCGCATATCGAGGCGAAGTCGGTGACCGACGCCTATTTCGCCCTCGGCTTCGTGCATGCCCAGGACCGGCTCTGGCAGATGGAGGTGCAGCGGCGCATCGCCTCGGGGCGGCTGTCGGAGGTGTTCGGGGCCCGGGCGCTCGATTTCGACCGGACCATGCGCACGCTCGGCCTGCGCCGGCACGCGGAAGCGTCGCTCGCCCATCTCTCGCCCCAGGCCCGCGCAGCGCTCGAAGCCTATGCCGCCGGGGTGAACGCCCAGATGAAGTCCAGCGCCTGGCCGCCGCCGCCGGAATTCCTGGTCTTCACCCTCACGCCCGAGCCCTGGGTCCCGGCGGATTCCCTGGGCTGGCTCAAGATGATGGCCTGGGATCTCGGCGGTTCCTTCCGGGCTGAACTGCTGCGCATGGCGCTCGCCAAGGCCGGCCTCACGCCGCAGCAGATCCAGGAGTTCCTGCCCCCCTATCCCGGCGATGCGCCGGTGGCGTTGCCCGACCTCGCCGCGCTCTATCGCGATGTGGGGATCGATCCGGTCCGCCTCGGTGCCGCGCTGCCCGGTGCACCCGGCACCGGGATCGGCTCCAACAACTGGGTCGTCTCGGGGGCGCGGTCGGCGACGGGGAAGCCGCTCCTCGCCAACGACCCGCATCTGGGGCTCTCGGCGCCCTCGATCTGGTACTTCGCGCACTGGCGGGCGCCGGAGATGAATGCGATCGGCGCCACCCTCCCCGGCGTGCCGATGATGGTGCTGGGGCGGAACGACCGCATCGCCTGGGGCTTCACCAATACCGGCCCCGACGTGCAGGACCTCTATCTCGAAAAGGTCGATCCCGCCGACCCGGGCCGCTACCTCACCCCCTCGGGCAGCGCCCCCTTCGAGACGCGGACGGAGCTGATCCGGGTCAAGGGCGCAGCCGACGTCTCGCTCACCGTGCGCCGGACCCGCCACGGCCCGGTGATCTCGGACGTGATGCCGCGGATGGGCGACCTGCTCGACAAGGGCCATGTGATGGCCTTCGCCTGGACCGCGCTGGTCGACGACGATCGCACCGCAGAAGCCGGGCTCAAGGCGCTGGAGGCCAAGACCTGGGGCGACTTCGTCGCCGCCTTCCGGGACTATGTCGCCCCGCAGCAGAACATCGTCTATGCCGATGCGGACGGGAACATCGGCTTCCTCGCCCCCGGCCGGGTGCCGGTCAGGAAGCCCGAGAACGATCTGAACGGCCAGGCCCCCTCACCCGGCTGGGATGCACGCTACGACTGGGCAGGCTTCATTCCCTATGACGAGCTCCCGAGGAGCCTGAACCCGGCCTCGGGAAAGGTGGTGACCGCCAACAACAAGATCGTGCCGCCGGACTATCCCCACCACATCACCTCGGACTGGCAGGAGCCCTACCGTGCCCAGCGCATCACCGCCCTCGTCGAGGCGCGGCCGACCCATTCGGTGGAGAGCTTCAAGGCGATCCAGGGCGACGTGCTCTCGCTCCCCATGCTCGAACTGCTGCCCCATCTGCGCGCCGCACCGGCCGCCTCCGCCCGCGCCGCCCAGGCGATCGAGATGCTGAGGAAGTGGGACGGGGTGATGGCGGCGGACCGGGCGGAGCCGCTGATCGTCTCGGGCTGGCTGCGCGAACTGTCGAAGGCGATCTACGCCGACGAACTCGGTCCCGCCTTCGCCGAGATCCGCGACATCCGTCCGCGCTTCCTGCAGGCGGTGCTGGCCGACGAGGGCGGCCAGTCCCGGTGGTGCGACGACATCGGCACGCCGGTGCGCGAGACCTGCGCCCAGCTCCTCGGGCGGTCCCTCGATACCGCCATCGCCGCCTTGGCCGATACGCATGGCGGCGACATCGCCAAGTGGCGCTGGGGCGAGGCCCATGTCGCCCGGTCCCGCCACCGGCCCTTCGGCGGCCAGCCGGTGCTGGGCGACATCTTCGACATCGCGGTGCCGACGCCTGGCGACGGCTTCACCGTCAATGTCGGCAAGTCCGACATGCGCGACGAGCGCGACCCCTTCGGCAACCGCCACGCGGCCAGCCTGCGCGCGGTCTACGACCTCGCCGATCTCGACCGTTCGGTCTTCATCCATTCGACCGGCCAGTCCGGCAATGTCGTCTCGCCCCATTACGACGACCTCGCCGAGCCCTGGTCGCGCCTGGGCTACCTGCCGATGACCACCCGGCGCGCCGACTATGAATCGGGCATGATCGGCCGCCTGATGCTGAGGCCCGTGGTTCCGTGAGCGAAGCCGTCACCCTCGCCGACATCCACCGCGCCGCCGACCGGCTGAAGGGCGAGATCGAACGCACGCCCGCCGCCCGCTCGCGCTCGCTGTCCCAGCTCGCCGGCTGCGACATCGTGATCAAGTTCGAGAACCTTCAGTTCACCGCCTCCTTCAAGGAACGCGGCGCCCTCAACCGCCTGCTCGACCTGACCGCCGAGGAACGCGCCCGCGGCGTCATCGCCGTATCCGCCGGCAACCACGCGCAGGGCGTCGCCTATCATGCCGGCCGGCTCGGCATCCCCTCCACGATCGTCATGCCGCGCGGCAGCCCGTCGACCAAGATCCAGCGCACCCGCGAGCATGGGGCGAGCGTACTGATCGAAGGCAATACCTTCGCCGAGGCGGCCGCCTTCACCCGGGCGCATGCCGCCGACAAGGGCCTCCTCCTCGTTCATCCCTACGACGATCCGCAGGTCGTCGCCGGACAGGGCACGGTCGCGCTCGAACTGCTGGAAGACTTCCCGGACCTCGACATCCTGGTGGTGCCGGTGGGCGGCGGCGGCCTCATCTCCGGAATGGCGGTGGCGGCCAAGGCGATCCGCCCCGATATCCGCATCATCGCGGTCCAGACCGAAATCTACCCCTCGCTGAACGCCGCGCTGGACGGGTCCGCCCCGCCCGACGGCGGGGTCACGATCGCCGAAGGCATCGCGGTGAAGGAGACCGGCAGGCTGCCGCTGGCGCTGCTGCGAAGCCGCCTCGAGCGGGTCCTGCTGGTCGACGAGGTGGCGATCGAACGGGCCGTCGTGCTCTTCGCCGACATCGAGAAGACGATCGCGGAGGGCGCCGGCGCGGCCCCGCTCGCCGCCGTGCTCCGCCATCCCGAGGTGTTCCGCGGCGCCCGCGTCGGCCTGATCCTGACCGGCGGGAACATCGATTCCCGGCTGCTCGCCTCCATCATCATGCGCGACATGGCCCGGCAGGGCCGCATGGCCAGGATCCGGGTCGAAATCCCGGACCAGCCTGGCGCCCTCGCCCGCATCGCCGGACTGGTGGGCGACCAGGGCGGCAATATCGTCGAGGTCCAGCACCAGCGCTGGTTCGGCGGCGTTCCGGCGAAATCGGCCGATCTGGACCTCATGGTCGAGACACTCGGACCCGATCATATCGAGCGCATCCGGGCAGGCCTCGCGCAGGCGGGCTATCGCCACCGCGTGCTGGCCGGGGATGACTTATGAGACCCCGCGCCGTCTAACCGGTCGTTAACCCTCCTCGGCCACACTGTGGGCTGTTCTTCCTCCCGGGGGCCCACACCCGATGTTCGTCATCATCGGCATCGTCGTCGTCATCGGCGCCGTCATCGGCAGCTACATCGCCATGGGCGGCAAGCTCGGGGTGCTGTTCCAGCCGTTCGAACTCACCACCATCGGCGGCGCGGCCGTCGGCGCCTATCTGCTCGGCAATTCCATGAAGGTGGTGAAGTCGGGCATGGCCGGCCTCGGCATGGCCTTCAAGGGCGAGAAGTACAAGAAGGACGACTATCTCGAACTGATCACCATGCTCTACAGC
>VFQO010010884.1_pt1 | contig 32303 bp, 57 predicted proteins | sample 3512331 | NCBI WGS metagenome assembly VFQO01 (sample SAMN10412371, study PRJNA504923) | tailings metagenome | isolation source: Replicate 3 from Balatoc abandoned mine | place: Philippines: Itogon, Benguet | collected 2017-08-28 | reverse complement strand
CGTGGTCTGCCAGCCATTCACTCACTCAGCCGCTCGATGCCATGCTTCCCCTGCCCGCGGCGCCCTATCCCCAGCCAGCCAGCCAGGCAGCCAACTATCCAACCATCAGCCGTTTAAAACCTGCCAGCCCCCCAGCCAGCCCTCACCCGTGTCGATGACCAGCAGCTGCATGCCCGCGGCGCCCAGCCTCTTGGCCATGTCCCGCACCTCGTCCTTCAGCTCGTCCTGCACAGGGGGGGAGTGGGTGGGTGAGTGGGTGGGTGAGTGGGTGGGTGAGTGGGTGGGTAGGTATGCAAGCAAAGAGGGCGAGATGATGCACTGGTGGGTGGGCGGGCGGCAGCATGCAGCGGCAGGGCAACCAAGTGCAGGGAGGCGCGCCAAGCAGCCGCATGCCAAGACGCAGTGCCCAGGAGCACCCAGACAACAGCTACATCCCATGTATCCCCGGCGCACCTGCGTGGGCTTGGGCGCGTCGGGTGCCAGCGCCTCGGGGTCGTCGTTTGACTTGGCCAGCGAGATGTTGGCGCGGCCGTCGGTGATGAGCACCACCATGCAGCGCCCAATGTCGCCGCCCTGGGTGAGCGAGGGAGGCGGGGGCATGGGAGGGGAGTGGAGGAGGTTGTGATACAGAGCAGAACAACCATGCTTGCAACTCGGCAAACGCAGCTGGTTTGCTTGCTGTCTGGCCCAGCAACTGCCATGCCCCACAGCTCAGCAGCTGAGCACCCTCAGCGCGCACCTGCATGGCCTGCGTGCCGAAGCGGATGGCGAGGGAGAGGCCGTGCGCGAGCGGGGAGCCGCCGCCGCAGGGCAGCGTGTCCAGGCGGCGGCGCGCCATGGCGATCGACTTGGAGGGCGGCAGCAGCACCTCGGCCTGTGGGTGGAGTGGGGTGGGTTGGGTGGGTGGGAGGGAGGGGGCGGGTTGAAGGGCAGGCGCAGCGGAGGTGTGAAAGCAGCAGTTGAGGGAGAGGGGTCAAGCACACCACCACTGGGGGGCTGCCCGGTCTTGGGCCCATGTCAAGCCCAAGCCAGCCAGCCGCCAGCCAGGCATCAAGGCATCACAGCACGCACCTTGTCGCCGTAGAAGGGGATGAGCGACACAAAGTCGCGGCTGGTGTACGACTCCGCCAGCAGCCGCATGACGGCGCCCTGAGGGGGGAGGGAGGAGCGGGCACAGGGGCTGGTGCTTGAGCAGCAGGGCGGCCAAGCGGGAGTGGAGCAGGCTCATGCCATGCTGTCGGTGCACCACCGCACAGCAAAAACAGCGCCAGGCATTTCCCTACCTTGGGCCAAGGACATGCGGTTCAGCGCCATGGAGCCGGAGGCATCCACCAAACACAGCAAAGCAACACCAGGCAGCTTCGCTTGTTGCTCTGACTCACCTTGGCCGAGGACATGCGGTTGAGGGCCATGGAGCCAGAGGCGTCCACCACAAACATGACGAGCGCGCCGGCCTTGCGCGCCAGCCGCTTGGCGCGCATGTCGCTCTTCTCCACGTACACCGGCTTCTCAGTCTTGCCCTCTGCAGGCAGAGAAGGGAGAAGGGGCGATGGATTGGGTTGGGTTGGGTGGGTTTAGGCTAGGCGGCTGCGCAAAGACTTGTATACGCAGCAGGCTCAGGCGGGTAAACTGCACCGTGCAGGGCTCAGAGACCGTGCTTGGCTCCCAATGCTTCACGGGCGCACAGGCATCTGGGCAGTGGCCTCGTGCTGCCTCCCAGGCTATCCCTGTGCTGACCCAACCAACTCGGCTGCCTCACCGCTGCGGGTGCGCTCGCGGCGCGCCTTCTGGTAGGGTGCCGCTGTGCGCAGCGTGGCATCCACTGCCAGCCGCCGCACCTTGTTGCCTGCGGTTGAGGGGATGGGGCAGTGCATGTGAGAGTCAGGCTTTACCACAGCAGGGTCTGGCCGCTGCCGCTGAGAAGCACCAGCAGGTAGGGTGTGCAGTGACTTGGCACCACTGCAATTGGAGATGGCATTGCAAAGGCCCCAGACCGCTCAACACGCACCCTTGGGCAGCATGGGCTTGATGTAGCGGCCGCGGTCGTCGCTGAAGATCATCGTCTTGGCGCGGCCGGTGCGGCCCTGCGGGGGGTGGATAGACGGAGGCGGGGCAAGGGGTTGGTGTATAGGGCTGTGCAAAACGTAGGTCTGTGCATAAACAAACATAAGTGTGCTGCCACGACAATGTTGCCACTTTCCAGCTCACAAGCTCAATGTACGCCTGAGTGTCTGCCGGGCCCCTGCCCGTGCACCAAGCCCCCTGCTGCTGTCCGCCTGTGCACCTGCCCGCCCCCCGCCCACCCCACCTGCGCGCGCTGCTGCTGCTGGGCAAACATGAGGATGGAGGGGTCCAGGATCACGCCCTCGCTCTCAAACATAAACTGCTCGGGGATCTGGTCGGGCGTCTGGTCCTGCTCCTCGTCCTGCGCAGCGGGGTGACGGGGCAGTGTGGGCAGGTAAGAGGCGTAGCAAACTGCCAGCTCTGGGGTGTGCACATCAACATACACGGGCTGCCTACTTGATGGGTCAGCTGACTAGCGGCACAGCACACTGCAGTGCAGCAGCCCTCAAGCACTGCAAACCAAGAGCAGCACAGGGCTGCAGGGTACTGCGCCGCACCTGGTCCTCGCTCTCGTCCTGCTCCTGCTCCTCCTCGTCCTGCTGCTGCTGGTCCTGCGGCGGCGGCGGCGGCGGCGGCGGGGGCGGCTGCTCCTGCAGCAGGGGCGGGGGGGGGGGGGGCGGGCGGAGCCTGGTGTTAGCCGAAACTGTTGTGCAGAGCATCCATCAACTGCGCCCTCCAGGGGCAGCGAAAACAGTGCGCAAACAGGAGCATCTCAGCAATCATATCGCTAGCCAACCAGTTTGGAGCTTGCACAAATCCTTTCATGCCCACGCATGCCTCACACCGCCCCCACACCGCCCATATCTCACGTCCTCTGGCGGAGGCATGTCTGTGATGGTGGCGCGCGGCAGGATCACCAGCTGCACCGCCTTCTGCAGGTCCTCAGGCTCCACCTGCAGGGGAATTGGAAGTGGGCAGGCGGGCAGCCAAGCAGCAGGTCAACACCAGTGCAAAGACAGGAGGGTTAAGAACCAACGCAGGCAGCGCTAGGCTCCAGTGGCCCACCTCCATGAGCATCGCAGCTGCTCCCCCTGCACTCCTCTTTTCTCAACTGTCCTCCCTCCCCAGCCCACCAGCAGCACTGCACTACACCCCGCACTGTCCCTCCCTCCCCAATCCACCACAGCAGGCAGCGCACCTTGTCGCGCCCCTCCAGCGCGGCGCTGGCCTTGGCCACGCGCACGGCAAACAGCTCGGCGCGGTGGCCCTGCACCCCGCCTCTCCGCGCCTCCTCAACCAGGTACTTGACCTGAGAACGGTGGGGCGACAAGCAAGCAGGAGTTGGGGTGGGCAAGAAGGATCCAAAGTGGGCGGCACGACAGCCACCACAGGCCTGCAGCTATCGCGACCTGAGCAGGCATGCGCAAGCAAAGCCGCTCTGCCACCTCCAAAAGCAGCGCAAGCAACCTGACTTGTCGGTGCACACATGCGTGCTGCCTCACCTGGCGCTCCCCAATCTGCACCTCCTCCAGGTACTCGCGCGCAAACACAATCTGCGGCGGGGAGATTGGAGTATTGCAAGCTGGTGTGAGCAGGCAGGCAGGTGACATGGCGGGCCAGCAGGTGCAGCTGCATTTGCCAAAGCTGCACAACGTCTGAGGTGTTCAGATGACCGCTGCTGAGTGGACACCCGGCAGGCAGCAGGTGCTGCACAGCTGGGCTCCAAAACAGCCCTGCACGAAGCACCAAACTCATGAAGCAGAACTGCAGCAGAAGCGCACCTGGGTGCGCAGGCCGTCGGTTGTGTCCTCCACGTCGCTCAGCACCTCAGTGGGCTTGTCCTGGAAGCGGCCCGCAGCCTCCACGGCGGCCACGCGCTCCTGCAAGTGGGCGTGCGGGTACGCAGCGGCATGGGTAACGCAGCTGAACGGCGGATACGCAGCGGCATGGGTCAAGCAGCAAGCAGAGGGGACAGCCGCCATCGGTGCCAGCGCATGCAGGGCCACTGGCCATGGCCGCAGGCCGCGCCGGACAGAGGCAGTCTCCAGGTGGTGCAACTCCCGCTCCCTCCAAGCCGCACCTGGAACGTCCACTGCACGTCCGCGGACAGCGTCATGGCGATGCGGTCCAGCAGGTGCTCGCGCATGGGGCCCTCCTCAGGGTTGTAGGTGGCAATCATGAGCGGCTTGCAGCTGCAAAGCAGAGGAAGGCGGGCAGGTAAAGCCGGCGGTTAGAGACTGGACATTGCCACCAAGAGCTACTTGCACTATCCGCGGGGAGGAGGGCGAGGGTGAAGCCGCACAAGCCATGGCTGCATGGTGGCCGGCCTTGAGGGGAAGAGCTGCCCGTGCCATTTAGGCAGCAGCAGCGGCCTGCACTCCCAGAATGTCCACTCACGGGTGCGAGATGGAGATGCCCTCGCGCTCCACCACGTTCACGCCGTCGGACAGGATGGACAGCAGCAGGTTGGCGATGCCGTCGTCTGCGCGGTACACAAGCAGTGGAGCAGCGGCAGCGAGTGCCATAAGCATACTGCGCCAAACGTTGACTGCTTATGACTTGTAACAATGTGATCCAACACGTTGGCCGACGCACATGCGGTGTTTCTTGAGCATGCTGAAGCAGAAATCCGGTGCTGCGCCTCTTCCTTTCAATTATCGATCCCCAGGCGCACCCAGCAGGTTGAGCTCGTCCACATACAGGATGCCGCGGTGCGCCTCCGCCAGCAGGCCTGGCTGGAACACCGGCTTGCCCTCCTGCGCACGGTGGTCCAACGGACATGAACATTCCCAATCACATTGGATGTGCAACCAGACCCGCCCCACTGTGTGAACTGCCGTGTCATGCCGACCAGCTCTTGTGCACGAGCGCGCACATGTATCTGCCTGTGCAGCGCCTATTACGGCCCCGCCCCCAGCTGACCCGCACCTTCATGGACGCCTCAATGTCCACGGTGCCCACCAGGCGGTCCTCGGTGACGCCCAGCGGGATCTGCACAAACGGCGCGTCCCGCACCCGCGTCTTCACCTCACCGCTGCCCAGCTTCTCCGCCAGGCCGTCCTGGTTAGGGGATTGGTTAGGGGATGGGGCGAGTGCGGCATGTGTGAGACGGAGGGAGCAGTGCAAGGAGGCAGAGCGTCTGGCTGCATGCGCTTGAGGGTGCTCAGTAAGCGCTCAACCAAGTGGCACTTGCGTCTCCACCCAGTGCCGCGCAGGCCCTCCTTCACGTGTGCAGCTGAGCCGCCTCCCGCCCCTCACCTCCCACTCCGCCGGGTTCTCGGGGTCGGCGTTGCAGATGGAGCCCTCGACCACCTCAATGGGGGGCATCAGCGCGTGCACGCCTGCGGCCAGAGGGGATCATGTGGTTGTGAGCGGTCGCATGACCCAGATCACTGCGCAGATGCGTGCGCCTGGTGCTCGCTCTTTCCAGCTGGTCTGCGCACATTTGTGTTTGACAAGCCAAGCTATGCCCAGTTGCTCTTCCCACTGCTCGAGCTCATGCCAATTGCCTTGCGACCAGTGCTCACCGCGCGCCATGACCGACTTGGCCGTGCCGCGCCGGCCGCTGATGGCGATGCCGCCAATGTAGTTGTCCACAGCACCCAGCAGCAGCGCCTGCTTGATGTGGTCCATGCCCACCACTGCAGCCAGCGGGTAGGCGCGCTGCAGGCGCACCGGCTTGTCCGACACATAGCCCACGTTCTGGGCCTTCTCCATCTCGGCCGCCAGGCGGGCTGGAGGGTGACGAGGGGGAATGGCGGGGGTGCGAGTGAGAAATATGCCTGTTGATGGCACAAGCAATCGGCAAGGCTGGCATGCAGGTGCAGATGGGAGAGCAGGCGGGCGGCCAAGCGCAAGCATCGGGCGGAGGCAGGCGGCAGCGGCGACCCGCCCGCTGGCGGCAAGGCCTCACCCCGCTTCTCCACATCGGTCTCCGCCTCAGCCACGGCCCTGCAGCTCAGGGCGGCGCGCCGGCCCTGCCCCTGCGCCGGCCTGCCGCCCAGCGCCAGGCGCCGGCCCGCATAGGCGCGGGAGGCGGTGAAGGGCTGGGCCCTGGCGCCCCGTAGAGCGCTCATGTCCATGCCGAGCTATCCGCCCGCCTCCAGAAGCCCCGAGGGCACGCTGCGAGCGGGGTGGCGACCGGGTTGGGCGCGGGAGGGGCTGCCGCGCTGCTAAACAACTGTTGGGAGCTCCCGCAATTCGCTGGATCGGTCAGCAGGCAGGATTGGCACGCTCAACTTGGATCAGGCCGCTCGCATTAGCCCTGCTGTCACAGCCCAGCAGGGTGCGAGGTGAGGGGAGCAGCCGTCCATGCAATCACCGGGTGCAGCTGTGCACTGCTGGGTGAAAAGGGCCAGCCTGCCAAAGCCAGCCAGCGAGCTGAACCCTGCCGCACTGCAGGCCTGTGGCTCCTTTCACGAGTGTAGGATAAGCTGCAAGACGGCGGTGGTCACAGTTACAACGCCGCAAGTTGCCTGGGGCCCGCACTGCTGCCGTCCCCTGTGGGCGGCCGTTCACTGCTGCCGCTCCCTGCCACCCCTCTGATTTTTGGCCGTGCCCTTCAACCAATCTGCACCCCTCCTATGCAAGGTGCACACACAAACGTCTGTTTGTAGCAGACGGAGCAGCTTCTGCAGGAACTTGCTCATAAATAAATCTGCCCTCGCATATCAAGCACTATCCGTGCTGCCGCCGCTTGCCGCCGCCGGCTGCCGCCGTCGCCAGTGCTGCCGCTCGCTGCCCCTCACCAGGTCTGGGTGGGCAGCACCGCATCCTGCACCAGCAGTTCGCCCGTCTCTGCATCCACCCGAGCATTGAAGTAGCCCTTGCAGCTGCGCCAGCCCTCCCGCTGGACGCGCTTCACTAGCTGCTGCGCGTCACTGCCGCTCGTGTCAGCATAAATCTGAGCATGGAACAGGTAGGGGAGGGGGGGGTGGGAGTGTGTGTGTCGCTACGGCGAACAGCAGGCGAGCCAGGTGGTGTGGCGGCAAATTCAATCACCAGCCTCACGCATGGACTTAGAGGAAAGATAGCTTCCCTTACCTGGTAGCTGCGTGTCTTGTTGTATATCAGCATGGGGCCAGCGCCGTTAAGCGGGACCTGCAAGAGCAGGTCAGCAACTGCCCCCTCATGCCCGGCCAGCACACTTTCACAGCATGCCTGCGCACTGTTGCAACACCGCACGTGGCACCGCAGGTGGCTCTTGAGCTTGAAAGCGCCTCTCAGAACAGCCCACTCACAATTCAATAATAACCCCTCTCAGCGCACCTGAACCTTCACCATGAACAGCTTGTTGTTGCGTCGCGCCGCTGCCGCCGCCTGCTCCTCCGGCCCACGCACATCAAACATGGCCTCATTCAGCGGCGGGGCCGGCTGCTCCGTCATGCCCATCATTGCCGCCACCTGCTGCGCCAGTGCGCTTTGCGGCAGGGAGGCAGTGTAAGGGCTGTCGCGGCTGGGGCGCAGGCGCAGCAGGCGGGGCGCCTGCCCAGCGGCGGCGGTACCAGCGCCGCCGCCCGTGCCGTCACCCTCGCTGCCGCTAGCCGTGCACTGTTTCTTGTGCTGCTTCCAGGCCGCACGCTGGCAAGTGCGGTCGCAGTACAGCGCAGACAGGCAGGCTTGGCAGCGCCGCGTCGCGCCTGGGCGGGGGGGTGGGGTGCAGAGGTGCAGCTGTTGGGCCACACAGCGAGCAGGCATTGCAAGCTGGGTGCCTCAACTGCCACCTCAGCTATTGGAAGTGTGTGCATGAAAGAAGCCGGCATTTGGCGCCCAGCAGCAGCGCTATCAAGCGGCAACCCCGCTCCCTAGCTGCCACCCCCAGCCCACCCTGACCTGGCTTGCCACAGTTGTGGCACGGGGCGCCTGACACTAGGCCCGCGTTGCGCTGGTGCTTCCCCTGCGCCTTGTGCACCAGCGCCAGCGCCTGCGGGTTGCACCGGGCCACATCCTCCACACTCACGCCGTTCAGCTCCTTGGCATTGGGGTCCGCGCCCGCGCTGCATGAGGCGGGGCGGTGGTAGTGGCAGCAGCAGCAGGTCGGGCCAGTTGTAAAGGGGATCTGTGCAAGCACATTCATTCTCATGCAAGCACTGCGGGCGGCCCCATGCCTTGCTGGCTGGTGGGAAGGCGTGGAGCCACCAGAAGCATGCCAAGTGGCGCCTTATCTGCCTCCCACACAGTCCATAGCACTCACTCTAGTAGCAGCTGCACAGACTCCAGCTCTTGCGCCATGTACGCGGCGTGCAGCGGCACGTCACCAAACCTGTGTAGCACAGTGAGAGAAGCAGGCAACTGCAAGGTTGAATACTGCTAGCTGGCACCAAGCTTGCTGTGGACAAGCTGTGTGAAGCACATTGTGCGGCGCATACTGGCCTACATGCATGACCTTGAACGCAGCCAACTCAGCAAGAAGCAGTGCACAGAGTGTGCACTCGCTGTCACAAGCCTGTGAAGACGCCCGGGCTCAGCTGCGTGTCACCCACCTCGTGGGCTGGTTGACGTTGGCCCCAAACTCCAGCAGCACCCTGGCCAGCTCCAGCTGCGGGTGGTGCCCTGCCGCATGCGCCAGAGCCGTGTAGCCTGCACCATACGTGTGCAGCAAGGTCTGTTTGTGCCTGCCCATGGCACTTGCCTACGCAAGGTGATGAGGAGGCAAGCCTGTGCATGGTTCAGGTGGTCTGTGACCAGTCCACCCCAGCCAGTGCCATGCTTGCAAAAACCGTTCGTGCTGGTCGACCACACACCAACTGCCTGCAGTGCAGGGTCACCCACCGCCGATGTCACGGGCGTCCACTCGTGCCCCCGACTCGCACACCAGCCGAAGGATGGCGGCGTGGCCGCTGCCGGTGCGCTGGCCGTTCACCAAGTGGACGCGCTGTGCGCCTGCAGGGAGTAGGATGGATTTTACAAGGCAGGGTCAAACCAGCAAGTTGTGTGCAAACCAAACCTGTTGCCATTGCTGCGGCCGGCAGGTGCAATCCAGCTGCTTGAAAGCCCCATACGTGTGTGCGACTTCTATCAACACCCACCTGACACAATGACGGCGGGCAGGGACAGGTGCAGCGGCCATGCGCGCATGCTGATGTGCTCCTCCGTCTTGAAGCACGCCCTGCAGTTGAAGAGAGGGAAAGAGAAAGAAGCCAGCGCTGCAGTAGAAGAGGCACCCAGTCCTTATCAGAGGGGCATGCATGCTCTTCGTCCTTGCAGGTGCGAGCACTGCCTGTGGAACTGACAGGCGCAAATGGTGCTAGCCGACCAGCACCCCCATCCCTCCTGTCCAGCACATGGCCAAGACTTGTCTGCATGCCTCCACCACATGCCTGCCTCTGCCCTACCAGAGTGCAAACCCGCCCAATCACAGCGCCTCACTTGAAGTTGTCGAGGTCGCCCAGAAAAGCGTAGCGGAAGGCGTCGCATGGCAATGATGCCAGCGCTGCTGGGCCATGCAGCGTCATGCCAAAGTTACTCTGCAGCAACCAAGGCGGTGTGTTGGGGCATGAGCAACGTGTGCTGCCCTGGTTCAGGGTGCCCGTCCACTCTGACAAGTGCATCACGATAGGTACAGCTAGTACTGGGCGGCAGGAGGCCATCCCCAGCAGCAGGGCTGCGGGCGCATCGTCAGCAGGGAGCGGGCTGCAAATCCAACTCTACAAAGAAGAGGGGGAGACACACCTGGAAGTCGCGCACTTTCTGCGCTGGAGTTCCTGGCAGGATGCCGGGCAGGCCGCTTTGGTCGCCATCATCCTGCAGGGGGTGGAATGTCCTGGTCGTGCAATATACTAGGCGCAGCCAGCTGGACAAGTTTATTGGGTTCGTATTGCACCCATACAGCTGCCGATGCCTGCCGGTGCTGCAGGCGGCAAGCAAGCGCCCACCCCTCACCTGCAGCAGCTTCTGCAGCTCGTGTCGCAGCATCGTCTGGTCGGCGGCTGCTGGGCAGGCCTTCAGACCCGCCCGTAGAGCTCGCTCGGCATCTCCCGGCCGGTGCAGCAGGTGGGCGGCAGCTGCCTGGCGCACGTAGCCCTTTGGCCAGTCCGGCTTCAAAGTCACACACGTGTCTGCGTGCTGGTTGGACAGCTGGGCTTTGCCGGGCAGCCGCGCCGCAGCAGCAGCCGCATTAGAGTGCAGGATGTGCAGCAAGGCAGCCGCCTCCTCCGCATCGCCGCTGCTGCACAGCGCGATGGCGCGCTCATAGCAGGCCAGCGCGGTTTCATTGTCCCCGGCTGCATACGCGGCGTTGCCCTCGGCTTTCAGCGCCTCAGCCGAGGCAGCCATCTGGCTGTGTGCGGTGCTGACCTGCGGCACGGTTGGGTGCCACCGGTCAGTACGGCGGCAGCGGCGGGCGGCGCCGCCGACTGCTGGCAGGCTTGCGAGACGGCTGCAGGGCGCTCAGACCTGCGATAGTTCTTGCGTTTCGATCTCCAAAGCCAACCGCGAGCCGCAGATCGCGCCAGAGGCCGAGTTCCCACCTGCTTCACCCTGCAGAGCGGCCCTCGCAGCAGATCGGCGTGTAGATTGGTGCGCAGAAGGCCTGGAAATGAAGCAAGCAGATCTCTGTGTTGATTCTGCTTGCGGAAGGCCACAAGCCTGCTGGCGACGCTGGGCATCGTTGGCTGTCGCCGCCGCACCTGCCTGCAGCTGCTGCCATTCCGATTTGCAGGCGGCGCTGCACAGCCAGCATTGGCATGTTGCTGCTGTCTGCACTTATTACACACTACCTGGCAAGTCATGCACTGCTGCAGGTGCGGCACTGGGCACCCTGCCACTCCACGGGCATGGCCACCGGCGGCGATGGCGTTACTGCGCCGCAAGCAGCTGGAATACAAGCTCTGCCAAGTTGTTTGTTCGATGCTTGAGTGTACCATCTACTCGTGAAGCAGCTTGAAAAGGCTGCCAGGCCTCCAGCCAGCCCGCATGCATGCTGCCCGCTCAGCAGCGTCGAGAGCCCTCCAACGCCACACAAGCATCGCGGCGTAGCACTACAATCGTGGCAGCCGCATCGGCTCATTCAGTTGCACTCCCTGGCCCTCGCTTGGCCTATTTTGCGGGCCAGCGCCGCACGGGGCACTCGTGGCCACCAAGTCAAGTTGGCTAGAAGCACCGCGCCGCGCCCAGCCAGGCTGCCCATCCGGCTTGCATTGCCGATCCAAGAGTTTGTGGGCAGCAGAGGCGCATGCTGGCGGCACAGGCGGCGAGTTGCAGGCACGCCCTGGCGTCCCTGACCGGCTCGGGCCCTGCCGGCCAGCGGTGGGACCGGGCTAGCCACCAGCAGCAGGGAGGAGAGGGGCGAGCACCGCCCGCCGCCCGCCGCCGCCGCCGCTCGACCGTCGTCGCGGCACGCGCCGCCGCCGACTTCCAGCAGCTACGCAATGCGGCCCAGGACTCTGTGGCAGCAGCCCAGGCCAAGCTGAACGCGCTCGAGTCGGCTCAGCGCACGGCGGCGCAAGCGCGCGAGCCGGCGGCGGATGCGGAGCGGCACTGGCAGGACCTGCACGGCCGCCTCACTTCGCTGACTCATGAGGCGCAGGAGGCCACCAAGTCGCTGCGCACCGCTGTCACAGCAGCGGCGGGCGGCGAGGCGGAGGCCACACACGCGCTGCTGCAGGTGTGGGCAGGGGCTCGCTGCAGGACAGGGCAGCTCGCCGCATGCATGCTGCAGGCCGGTCCTGGCGATGGTACCTGAGCAAATGCCCGCATGCGGCCGACTCGTTGCTGCCCTTGTGTGTGCTGCAGGTGCACGTGAAGGAGCGGCTGGACGGATACAAGGCCACCCACAGCCTTTCCTCAGCCTCTGAGTGGAAGGTGCGCAGCTGATGAACAATCGTATAGATGCCAGGCCTGGATCGCTGCGCCTGAGAAGCTGGCCCGGCGGCTGCTGAACGTGCGCCTTCGCTGCCTGGAGCCCACCCGTCCTTCTGCTCTTGCCGCCCCCACCCCGCCGCAGCTGTACCCCGTGCAAGACCTGCCGCTGCACTGCATCCCCGGCGGGCGCATGCTGTACCAGCTGGCGGCGGCCGAGGTGGACGGTCAGCCATTTGCGATCGTGGCTGTGGGCATTAGCAACCCGTTCATGGTGGGTTGGATGACGGCCTGCTGCTGGACTGGCAGTAGTGGTGGTAGTGGTGGTCACTGGCACTGGCTGCAGACGTTGCCTCTCGAATGCAGTCGGCAAGATGGCGGTGTGGACAGCCTGGCATGCATGTGCCGGTCCTTGCATCGGTTCACCTGCCCCGCACCCTGCCTGCCTTCTGTTCCCCGCCTTGCAGTTTGACAACCTGCGCTCGCTGCTGATGCACTGGGGCGTCAGCGAGGGGCTGAACGGGCAGTGGGGGCAGCCGCCGCGTGGCTGGCACACCTCCCCCGGCGTCTCCACTGTGAGCCGCCACTGCTGTTGCTGCTGGTCTGCAGCGGTTGCTGGCCTGCTGATGGTCAACTATCTGCTGCATCGCCTGCCTGCTGCAGCCTGCCTGCCTGCTGCAGCCTGCACAACTTTGCAGAGCATGCAGGCTGATGCAATGATAAGGATGCCACTGTGCCCCCCACCTGTATGCGCGCAGCCTGCCGGCGACCGAGCTTGGGACACAGTGTTTGGCGCCTTTGCGCCGGTGATGCGCGGCGAAGCAGTCACCGATGCTGCGGTGTACAGCGTGGTGCTGCAGATCCCGCTGGAGGGTGAGTGGGAATGTTTTGGAGGCTCTAGGACTTTAGGAGTCTCCTGCAGCTAGTCTGGGGCTGCAGGGCAGTGGGCTGCATGTTGTGGCGCTGCACATCCCGCTGGAGGGTCAGCGACGCTGGATTGGGACGTGCCATGAAAGGCCAAGATGTGTGCCGGACCGGCCAGCGGTTGTTGCATGCATGTCCGCTGCCGGGCCAACTTGTCAAGCTGCACACCAGCTGATGGAGCGTGCCTGCATACCAGCTGGCAGAGCGTGCGTTTTCCAGTTTGTGTGGCCCTGTTGGCATCCGCCAGCCTCAGCCCGGCCGCCTTGCCGCCGACCCATTGTGTGTCACCCGCAGACGTGCTTGAGATGAAGGGCGGCATCAAGTGTGTGCTGCGCCGCACCGACCACGGGCAGCCGGAGTGGATCAAGGCGGGGTGAGGCGGGGGCGGCACAAGGGGCAAACAGGGCCGACTGGCTAGCGGGCAGACTTGCGTGTTGCCCATGGATCGCGTGCCTGGTGTGAGCGTTCGTGCCTGCGGTTGTCTGCCCACGCGGGCGCAGCGCGCCGGCCGACCGGGCACAGCTCGCAGCTGCAGGCGTCTCAGCACAGTGCACTCGTTAACTCACATGCAACTTCTGTATTCTGCGCGCTGCTGCGTGTGCAGGAAGCACAACAACGCCGACTTCTACCTCGATTTCCAGCCAGCCATCGCCTTCTTTCGGCGCAAGAAGCGCGCGGCGCAGGTGGGCAGAGAAGCTGGCTTATGTTGCACAGGCTGGGGGCCAGGCCAGGCGACTCGACCGCTGTGCCTCGCTCGCTCGTACTTTGATATGCTGATATGCAAGGCATGAGTTGCGTTGCTCTGCAAGCAAGTAACCCACCTCCATGAGCCCCCCTGCTCCCCCTGGACTGCCACAGAAGGCGGCCATCGCTGCGGCTCGTGCCACCGCGCGGCCGGCGGCGGGCGGGCGGGGCCGTGGGCGCAGCAGCTCTCGCTCTCCCACACCGCCCCGCAGCAAGAAGGGGCGCAGGAAGGACTGGGCCAGCCTGATGTCCTGGGACGAGTCGGACACAGATGATGACTGGGGTCCTGAGCCGGAGCCTCTGCCGACCGGCAAGGCAGCCACACCGGTGAGGCCGCACTGGGGCAGTGCGAGCAGACGGTGTGGCGGCAAGGGGTGGGTGGGAAGTTGCTTAGGGGCGTCAGGCTACAACTCTCCAGCCTGCGGCCTGCCTGCTCGGATTATTTGGCACTCGCCCTGCCTCACAATGCGCACTGCTCTCTTTGTGCAACCCCTGCCCGCAGGCCGCCTCCAAGAAGCAGGCGGTGGTGGAGGAGGAGAGCGAGGACGAGGAGGACGAGGAGCCTGAGGTGCTGCGCAGCGCTGAGATTGACGACCACCTGCTGCCCACGTGAGGCCAACTGTGATGAGGTGGCAGTGTGTGCTGGGTGGCAGTGCGGCGTGGTGCTTAGGTCGGCACGCTGGCAGGCCTGCTCTGCGGTGGGGTGCACACATAAGCCGCCTCGAAGCATGCAAGTGGTCTCACACACCCACCCCATTGTGCGGCCCTGCCTCCCCGCCGCATGCAGCTGGGTGACCAAGGTGGACCAGTTTGTGCAGCTGAGCGACCTGCCGCAGGAGCGCAGCCAGGCCTCCCACCTCAAGTGCCTGGGCCACGTGGCGGCTGCCATTGCCCAGACCGGCGGCGACCGCGGCCTCACCGACCGCGTGCGGCAGGTGTGGACGGAAGGGGGGCGGCTTGGGGAGGGGAGGCAGGGAAAGCTGAGCGCGGTGCTGGGCTTGGGCGGAGTGGCTGGGAGCCTGTTCGAGAGCAGATTGCCGGTTTGGGCAGGTCGCCACATGTGCCTGCCGCCCTGCCTGGGCTCTGTGCCCTGCCAGCCGCCCCCACCTGACCACCCGCACCCTGCTCGTACCGCCCTCCCCTCTCCTCACTTGCAGCTGGAGGGCCTGCTGCAGCAGGTGGACCTGCTCGAGCTGTCCTCGCGGGCGGCGCAGCAGGAGAAGGAGCAGCTGCAGGTGCGGGGAGGGGCTGGAGGGGCTGTGGGGCAGGGCGGCGCAGCAGAAGGAGCAGCTGCACCTGCGTGAAACGCACCGCCTGACCGTGAGCGCACCTGCAGACGCAATGTCATGGTGGCTGGAGAGGTGGCATGCCTTGGTACCTCGCTGCTCGCACTGCGGCCAGCGCGTCTCAGCCGCCGCCTCCCACCCTGCCACCCCGCCGCAGGCTATGCTCAAGGCGGCGCTCCACGCCCCTCCCTACCTGTCCTCGCAACCTCCTCTCAGCTGCCGTTCCACCTGCCCTGTTTGTTACTCAATCACCCGCAGGCCATGCTCAAGACGGCGCAGGACGAGAGCACCCACCTGATGCACGAGATTGGCAACGTGGCCGACTCGGCGCGCCGCACCGCCGTCAAGCTGCGCGGCCGCGAGACGGGTGCGTGGGCAGGCGCCTGCTGGGGCCGGCTGGAGGCGCAGGGCCTTGCGTGCTTGCCCCGCTGCATGGGTTGTGCATGCCAGGTTCTCAGGAAGCGCTGACCGCAACTGCATGCACCTCTTTGCACCTAAATCTTGTGTGCAGAGGTGATTCAGCGCGACCTGGAGGCCGTGGCCCAGCAGGTGGCGGACGAGCTGCTGAAGAAGCAGAACGGCAGCGGCAGCTTCTGGCACAACCCCTTTGCCAAGGACGAGGACCGCCAGCTGGTGAGGCGGGGCAACTAGCTCCATTCTGCCTGACTTTCTCACTTCACTGTGCAACAGGCGTGTCGGTATGCCTGCCTGCTTACCTGGGAGCAGGAGTGACTGGACCACTGCCCTGACCTGCACTGCTCCGAAGTGCTCTACCCTAGCCCACCACACCGCCCCGCCCGATGCCTCTCCCCGTTGCTCCGCAGGTGTTTGTGCAGCAGAAGGTGATGGACGTGACGGGCATGGACGCCCAGCTGGTGGTGCAGGTACGCCTCGCTGGTGTTGGTGCAACCACAGCTATACACGCATGCAGGCAGCGCTGTGCTGTGGCCGGCTCCCTCTGCTCTACCTGCCTGCCCAATGGCGCCGCGTGCGTCGGGCACAACTGCTGGTCCCCCACCTCCAGCCTGCTGGGCCCATTTCGCTCTCACCCAGGCCCACCCATTTCAAACCCCTTCATCACCTTCATTCTTCCTCCTCCGCCCAGGTCTTTGTGGAGGGCACACGCGCCGCAGTGGAGGCCGCTACCGCCGCCACCTCCGCCTCCTCCAACGGCAACGGCAACGGCCTGTCCAACGGGTCCGCCGCGATTGACGCCGCCTCTGTGGCCAGCAGCCTGGCGGCCAGCGGCTCCGACTCAACAGCTTCTGCCAGCCTGCTGGCGGCTGCAGATGCAGCGGAGGCCACGGCGGCGGCCACCAAGGGGAAGAAGGGCAAGAAGGTGACCAAGAAGGAGAAGGAAAAGGAGAAGGAGAAGCCCGGTGAGCCCAAGAGTAGCACTGTGGACCTGCTGGAATGCTGCTGCAGCAGTTGGAAGCGGGTGTGGCATGGTGGTCCGCGCGGCGGCTCGGGTTTGTGCCGGCGTGCTGAAAGCTCCAGGGTAGCGTGGCGGTGTGTCTGCTGTTGGTCCGGTGTGGCTTGCCCTAAGCATCACTCTGCTCTGCAGCTCACCCTCACCGCCGTGCCTGTCTCCCACCAACCTTTCCTACCTGCAGGCTTTGATCACGTGGTGCTGGGTGTCTCTGTGGCGGAGAAGTTCCCAGACGGCCGCCTCAAGTGAGCACCGACTGCTGGGCTTCAAGCTTTGCTGGGCTTGCATCACGTGGCGGCCTTGGGGATGGGGTAGTCACCGGCAGCCTCAGCAGCGCGTTTGCAGTTGGGGAGTGTCCTTGGCCCAGTGCCCACGGTTCATGGCACCGAGGCTGTGCAGTATGCATCCAGCGGGCTCACCCTAGCGTTGCGCTGCCATGGCTCCGCCTAATCAGTGCACCCTGCCCTCCCCCCAACTGCTCCCCCCACAGGACCCCGCTCATCCTGCACCTGGGCTGCGTGGCGCACCAGTCCGCCAAGTGGCAGGCGCCGCCCGAGCAGTGGGTGGCCAACCCGCACTCGGTGTCTGTGTCCGTGCACGGTGAGGCCCTGGGGAGGCTGCAGGGCTGGGGCTGCCCTGCCCCCATGCGCATTATGGATGTGCAGCCACAACCCTGCTGTCTGTGCACTGCTTTCACTGGCCTGCTCTCGCCCGCCGCTGTTTCCACCCGCCGCCACCTCACCTGCTTGCCCCTGACCCCACACCCGCCCGCCCCTGCCTCCTTCCCGCCCCCCGCAGGCTCCGCCTCCCAGATCCCCTTCCAGCGCTACTCCATCGCCGCCGAGGACGGCTCCCCCGTGTTTGTGGACCCCTCGCTCTTCGGCCTGGCCATCCGCCTGCCGCTCAAGGACTGCCTGGCGCAGAGCATCGGGTGAGAGGCGGCTGGGGGCAGCGAGCCATCTGGCCTGTTGATTTCAGGGAGCGCTCACTTTCCTGCTGCAGCCAGTGTAGCTGCTGCTCACTCGTACGCTTCTCACGCACTTCTGCCACTCGCCCACTTGCCTCCTTCTTCCCTTCCTCCCCACCCCCTTCCGCCCGCAGCGGCGTGGAGTTTGTGCTCAAGACCTTCGACGGGCAGTGGCTGTCCTGGGAGCAGGGCCACCACTCCTCCAACTTCTACTGCGACCTGCCGCTGCGCACATAAACCGACAGACTCCCAAAAAATGGGCGTGCAGCCACACAACAACAGCCGTCGGCGGTGCTGCGGCGGCCATTGGCGGCAGCCCGAAATTTAGCGCGATGCGTGGCTGAGCCAGCCTGATAGCCGGCACTTGGGTCGCACAGCGAGGTGCACCCACCCCCTCCGTAGACCATAGCAGGCCCCACCGTGCGCTAAGCACCGCCACGCCCACACTCTAAATGCACTCTGGGGCCGCACCAATGCCCGTTACTCGAAACACACAGCTGTGGCACTTGCCGCCGCTGGCGCCGCCGATAAGGCGTGCCTACGGGTTGCCCCCTGCCCACGACGGCCCACCCACTCAACGTGCTTTTCTCATGCCAATGATAGCTGAACGAACTTTGGCTGGCTCAGTCGACTTGCATTTCATTTGCCCCCATGTCTGTTCATCCTGTGTCTTGCTCCCGCTGTGTAGCTTGCTCTTCCGCCCCTGCTGTCCGTTTCTGATCGTGTCCTACTAGCTTCAGTGCAGTGCTTTTCACTTATGCATACTACAGACTAGTGTTGTTGGTAACACGTTCCAGTTTGGCAAGGAGAAGGTGGGCGGGTTGAGTGGGCGGCAGTGCACACTGCGTCGACGTTGAGAGAGTGAATCAAGTCCGCCCCAGCTTCCATCGGATCCTCCTGTTGTGCAGCTGAGAGGATGAAGGTCCTGGCTCTCGGTTTGGCTTGCCTCCTGCTGGTTGGGCACGCGGCCCACGCGGCCCGCCACGGCAGGCTTCAGGTGTGTGCCATTTGGATGCTGAGACATGCGCAAGCACACAACATGCCGCTGGAGGAAGCACAGGACGCGTGCAGGTGCCCGACCAACTTCCAGCGCCCCGTTTTTGATTTTTTTTGTTGTTTCCCACCCCGCAGGCTTACCAGCCTCACCTTGGGACTGACCAGCGCCAGCTGCTGGACGCGCTGCTCCCCGGCCTCGCCGCCGCCGCCGCGCCCGGTGAGACGCACGCGCCTTTGCCGCTTGCCCCCTCAAGGGCCTCGCTCGTACTCGAGGCGGAAGGGCTTTGGCCTTGTTCTGTGCGGCGTCCATTGCATGCACACGTACATGCCCAACTAACATGTGGTTGTCTCCCGCCCTCTGCCATGCAGCCTCTGAGAGGGGTACCAGCAGGGGCGCTGCCGGGGGCGCCGGCAGGGGCAGCTCTCCCTCCGCTGTGCTGCTCACCGCTCTTGCCTACGGGACTGCTGTCGTGGCCTGTCGGGTACGTATGCATTCCAAAAGCAGGGCTGCAACTGCCCGGCAGTGCTGCTGCCATGGCTGGGGCGGTCTTGCATTGCTTGCGAGGGCGCTGCGCTGCGCTGCGGGGCTCCTGCGCTGCTGCTAACAGCGCTCACCAAGCATCAGACCGCTCCATACTTGTGGTGCAGGAGTGGCAGCCAGACACACTCGAGTTTGACTGGCCCTCCAACCCCACTGAGTACAGTGAGCTGGCAGACAATGTGCTGCACACCTGATGGGTGGGGTTATGTGTGTGGAGGAGAGGCAGGAAAACACCGCCCAGAGACCAGCTGCTGCAGCCATCCGAGCTTGCTCCGCCTCAACCTTGCTGCCCGGCCACCCCACCCTTCCGCAGCCGCCGCCGGCAAGACGGTGCCCCCCAGCGCGGATGTGCAGAAGCTGACGTCCCTCATCTGCTCTGACCCCGAGGCGGCGGGAGACCAGATCCGCACCGATGTGGACAAGGGCGGGGCGGGAGCGCAGGTGAGGGGAGCCTGTTTGTGTGGGCAGCTGTCCGGCCAGGCGATCGTCTCTGTATGGAGGGGAGCTGCCACATCAGCGTCGATCCAGTGATCCCTTGCAGGCGGCTGTCTTCTCAATCTTTGCTGCGGACTGTGATGACGAGGAGGCACCCGCCGATGCGTTTGGTGCGCGGACTGCTGCTTCCCACCCTGTGGCTTCCGGCCTGTCGAGCCAATCCTTAGAGAAGCACGTGCTTGCCGCATCCCTCGCATTCACTGCCAAACCTGTGCTGCTCAAGCTGTACTGGCCAACCTGCGCTGCTCATTGTTCATGCAGACACAATCAAGGATGCCGTCACCAGCGGCGACCCTGCCGACATTGATGCCGTCAGCAGGTGGGTGACCTTCTGACCAGAAAGGGCGGCCGAAAGGCCCGTGGTTGAAAGGATCCGTGGTTGGCTAGGCAGTACGATCTGGCAGTGGTGGATGCGTTCTAGTGTTTGAGAGCAGGGCATGCTCAGATGATGGTCTGCTGAACCTCCATCTTTGCCCACAACGTTTGCGAACTCGCAGCGTCTTGACCAAGTTCGTGGAAGCTGCGGATGCGGTTGGAATCCCGATCTGCATGTCGCTGGCAGGCAAGAAATGCAATACAAGTGCAAGAGTGGACGCAGCTAAAGCAGCTGCCCTGCTCTGTGCCAATGCCGCGCTGGACCCGCACCATCCCTGCCTTTCTCAAGCGTTTGTGTGCCTACCGCCCTCCTAATGCAGTGATCGACACTGACACCGGCAGCGCCACCGATGAGCGTTTCTTCCACACAACTGGCCCCGCGCCGTCTGGCCGCTCCAGCCGCACGGCTGGCGGCAGCGGCGGCTCTGCTGGTTCAGGCTCTGCAGGATCTGCTGGCTCTGGCCTGACTGGCACCACGGGCACCGGCCAGGGCGGCTCAAACCCATGATGGCCACACTTGCCCAGGGCGGGCTGACCAGGCAGCATCCTGGAAGGTTTCGTTTCTGGTCTTTTCTTGTTGACAGCAAGTTCCTCATGCCAGAGGTTCCCAACACCACCCCGCCTCACAACAACACCATGGTGGCACATGCTTGCCAGCACTTGCCACTCTGCAAGTCCTCACTATCGCCGCACAAGCTGCTGGAGTGCACAGACAATGGCAGACGATCATCACTGCTGTAAGTAAAGAGGCGCAGAGCCTCTGTTCCCAGCAATCCTCAAGCAGTTGGCACATTTGCTGATGGCATTCAGCTTCGGAAGCAACCAATTACACGATGACTTGACGAAAAGGTGGTTGCAGTTCAGCTCGACATTAAAACAGAGGCAGGTGATACCGCACATGTGGATAGCAATCGGGGTCCACGCTGCAGGAATGAAGGGCCGGCCAGATCCGGCGTGCAGGGTGTCTCGCATCCCGGGAAAAATACACAAAGGAGAGTGGGTTTGCTGGAAACACTGTGACTGTGAGTGGGAGGAGGGTGGTGAAGCGATCGGCACGAGGCGGTGCGAGGTTGCAGCGCAGTTCGTCTCGTGCAGTGCTCAGAAAAGAAGTGCCAGATGGAGAGAGGTGCAGCCTTGCGGCGCACACAGCTGTGAATGAGGGATGGGTCCGCACACGAGCGGCACGTACGAGTTGAGGAATTTCGCATGCTAAAGGTACTTGCGCAACTGTGGCAGCGCATCAACTGCGGCAAACAATGGCTAGAGTGGGCGGGGACTGAGGTCGACACGCATAGTATGGTAACCGCGCACCGTTTCAAGGCGGCGCGCGGGGCTGAGCAGTGGCGGAAAAAATGTCAGGTGCACCAAGTTTGCAGAGCGGTGCAAGGGACGGCGCGTATGCATTGGTGTAAAAATGCAGTGGACATCACCCGAAAACAATGGGAGAGATGCAGGGTGACGCCTGGGCAAGGAAAATCTAGCTTGGGGCACCTCGATAGCAGGCACGAAAGGGATCGAGGTGATGCAATCGGGGCGATGTGGTGAGCAGGTATGCATGGAGGACAGATGAAGATGCCGGCTCCTGCGGTTCAGTGCAGGGCCGGAGGTGGCTCACGAGGAATTTCACTTGAATCGTGCAGTTGAATTGGCACCGTTCAGCTGGGTGTTGCTCAGGTGTGCCGCTCACGCGGCAGGATGTCGTCGAAAATGCTGGGCATGGCGTCAAACCTGCGCTCACATCACACCACAGGGGGGGCAAACAAGCGCAGGACAATTGAGCGCCCCCTTGTGCTGCATCCAGTGGTGCTGCGTGGGCAGGGCAGGGCAGATCTGCCTAGACAGGCGCCGGCGCGGTGCACCGTTCGTGCATCCCGCCCATGTGCCCGCCCTTACTCACTCGCTTGTGCGGTCGGCCATCAGGCTGAGCAGCTGCGCCTCGCTGGGCAGGTCGGGCATGCTTTGGGGGGCTGACCCAAAGGCCGCTGCAGGCAGCGGGCTGCTGTAGCCCTGCCCTCCAGGCAGGCCCTGCCATGCCTGCTGGCTGGGGGACGCCTGCTGTTGGGCTGCACCGGGCAGCAGCAGCCCCAGCCGGCCAGCAGCTGCAAGGCCAGCAGCCACCAGCTGCATGTCCACTTGGCGCACAGCAGCTGACTGGTAGGCAGCCCACTGCATGTCGCCCCAGTTGCCGGCAGGAGCCGCGCTGCTGCTGCCAAGCGGGCCGCCGGGGCGCAGCGGCATGTCCATTTGCTGCGCGGGCCGTGCAGCTGTGGGGGGAGCTGTTGCACCCACCGCCGCCACGTCATAGGCTTCGGGCGGCAGCCGCAGGGCGCCTTGTTGCGAGGAGCCGGCGCTGGGTTGCTGCTCAGCCCAGGAGAGGCTTGCAGCTAGACGCGGCACCGCCGCAGGTGGTAGGGGAGGCGCGGGAGCACTCCACTGCGCACTTGCGGGGTCAGCTGGCGCAAGCTGCCCTGCCGCGCTGCCATAGCCGGCCGCTGCGGGGTTGGCAGCGCTGGAGGGCTGGCGCGGCACATCACGCCGCAGGGCAAAGGGGCTGGGGCTGCCGGCTGGGGCGCCCGTGCCCACAACCCTCACCACACGGTAGCCCTGCACAGAACAGAGGAATATCAGAACAAAGCATACCATAAGCATGCAGCAGCTCGGCATGTTGCTCCCATCTGCCTCACCCCAAGCCATAACACAGCAGATGAGCTGCCAATGCAGCAGCACCGCAGCAGCCCGGGTTTGCCACAAGCACGTGGCAGGGTTAGGGCGACAGCCACTCACTCCTGGTGCGTGCATCACAAAGGCCCTCTCGCCCGGCGACAGCATCGCCTCTGCCCCGGCAAGGGAGCCAGTGGCAGCCGCCTCCTCCTGGGCCAGAAACAGCTCTGCTGCTGCACCCAGGTGTTCGCCGTGTGCCTGTCCTGCTGCACCACCCAAGTGCTGGCCGTGCATTTGTGCTGTGGCGGGGCTGCGCTGCTGGGAGGCAAGCCCGCTGGGCAGCTGCAGCTGCGGCACTGAAACCAAACCTGCAGTCGCCGCCTGCCTGGCCTGCTGCCGCTGTCGCCAAGCCGCCATGGCTGCCGCCTCTGCCGCCTCTGTGCTTGGCAGCTGGTGCATCTGGGACGGCCAGGAGGCGGGGGCAGCTGCGGTGCCCACTGCAACCACAGGCCGCGCCTGCCGTGCCATCAACACAGGTGTGCCGCTGCGCAATGACGCCGCCGCAGTCTGCTGCTGCTGCTGCTGCGGGAGCTGCCAGCCGGCCGGAAACAGGTCTTGCACTGCCTCGGGCCATGCCGCGTGCGATGGGCCGGGAGCTGCCTGTGGTGCCGCCGCTGCCGCCGCAGGAGCAGCGGCTGGTGGCTCAGCTGGCGGCGAGCCCGGCTGGCTCCCTGCCGACCCGCTCTCTGCTGCAGCCGCCAGGCTGGGCTCGCTGCTGCGAGCCGCGCGCCGATGCCGCCGCGGCGTGGTGCCCGACACGGGCAGCATGCCAAAGGCGGAGGATCCCAGGGAATCCTGGCTCGCGCGCCCCATGGCTGGATCCTCCCATCTGGCACAAGGCAGCGCACCAGCAAGAGGTGAGGAGCGAGGCGGGACACGGTCCAGCTGGGTGAGCGGCAGGTGTCATATGGGCAGGCAGGCAGGCACATGCAGCGGGCTCAGCAGCAGGGCGTGATTTGCTGCAGACCGCAGCCAAGCAGCAGCAGCGCCAAGCTCTCACCCTTCCCAGTCGACAGGCAGGATCGCCTCGAGCGGGATGCGGCCCGGCCCAGTGGGGGTGTCGTTGTTGGCCAGCACCCTGCAGCAGGCAAACGAAATGGAGTTAGGCCAGGGCTTGGGCCTCATGAAAGCTGCACCCAGCGACCGAAACGCGTGGCAATGCAGGAGGCTTCCCCGGCAGCAGGAGCGGCGTCCAGGTCATATAAAGTCCACTCTTCAACCCCAGCATAGTATCCCTTTTGGCCGCATCTCACTCACTTGATCAGCGGGGACACCGCGGTGGCCAGCAGCCGCTCAGCAGCCTGGGGCGGTGCAGGGGCATCACCCTCCTTCTCCGCTGCCGCCGACGCGCCCTGCTCGGCGCTGCTGCCGCTGGTGGCGGGGGCGGCCGCCGGCTGCGGCGCCTGGGCATAGATGGCTGCCACCAGGCGGAAGGCGGAGGCGCCGCAGTGCGTGCACGCCTCGTCAATGCTCACATACATGGGCTGGGCGCCCTGCAAGCGGGTGAGGATTGATCAGCAAATCAGCACTAACATCAGGAAACATACCAGCAGCTGGCCGGCTGCCCTTTGCTTGCGTGGTCTGACGCTGCTGCCTGCTGCTCCATGCATGCAACTCACACCGCGCCCACCTTGGCAGCCGTGGTTTGCGCGGAATCCGCCGACTTGGCGCGGCCGGCGCTGTCCAGCGAGCGCTTGCCCAGGCCGCTGAGCCGCTTGCTGGTGGCCAGCAGAGGCCCCTTGCAGCCGCGCGTGCAGTCTGCTCGCATCACCACGCGCCTGCAGTGGCAGTGAGCATTCGTTGATAGACTGTCAACCACAAGCCAGCAGACATTTGGACATGCCACGCCAACCCAGGTGCAGCCAGTGCACAGTTGAAAGAAGGCCCCTCCATGCGGTGCGCAGCCGGCCTCACCAGCTGTACAGAGTGCCGCTGGCACCGCCATCAGCACCCGCCGCCTCCTCTGTCAGCTGCGGCACGTCGTGCACCAGGAACAGGCGGCACAGCAGGCTGCGGCCCGCCAGCACCACACGGAATGCGATGCTGGATTCCTGCTCGGGGTGGAGGGGAGGCGGTGGCAGACGCAAGTGTTAACGAGGAGCGGGCTGATAGGGCTGAGTGCTGTGGCACTGCTGCCAGTGCATGCACCGCGTGGCTGGCCTGGCCATCCACCTGCGAAGCAGCCTCCTCTGCTTGAGCTGGCACATGGATGCACTGCTGAATTTGGCAGATGCGGCCGTTGCCATCAGACAGCCGCAGCTCCGCGGTGTTGTAGGAGCGACGCCCATTACCGATTTTGTAGCACCTGGGGGGGTTGGGGTGGGAGGCAGAGCAAAATCTGGCCTGGCCCGGGATGGGGCAAATGAGCGCTGCGCCGCCACAAAAAGTGCGGCTCCGTGCGTGTCGCCGGCAAGGCCATGGACAGCGTACGCCCGGCTCCTCTGCGGCGCGCCGCCCGCCACCACACCAACGACTCGGTCGAAAGGGGGCGATGTTCCCGGAGCGTCAAGGAACGCGGCAGGTATACGCCATCCCCCCCGCGCACAGAGCGCCTCCCCAGCGTGCCTGATGGGGCGGGCCGAGTGCCAAAGCTCCTCTCTTGCGCGTGGGGCCGAGGTGAGTGGGCATTCCTGCATGTGCAAGCCCGCCTGCGCAAGTCGAGCGGTCCTCGTGGCTGGCGGCCAGGGCGGAGCTGGCTGGGGACGCTGAAAGGGCGCGCTGTCACCTCAATGGGCGATCCAGATGGCGGAAGCGGCGCGCGGCTGGTGGTTACTAGCCGCGCCACGCCACGCCGCCGCTCGGCTCAGCATGCGACGGCGCAGGGCGCTCACATGGCCACAGGTTGGGAATGCTGCCGCCCCACCGTTTTCCATAACGGTTTCGGACAACCAAGCTTCAAAGCCAGTTGTACAAAACACATGCCCCACCATGCAGAGGTGCTACAGTTGCTGCGGGGAGGTTGCGGGCCGACCCAGCAGAATTAAACCAGGACTGGAGGCAGACCTCCAGACAAAGGGCCATATTGGTAAGCCTGCGAGTTGCAAAGTTGTTCAGAGATGGTCTTGGCTGCAATCAGTGGTGCTGCAACAGGCAGCATCAGCCACAAGATCTCTGCAGAGCATCAAGCTAGCCAGCAGCGTGGTCTTGTGGTGCCCTAGACGCCGACCCCCTGCTGCTCGGAGCTTCAACACATTTCCTGCTGGCGCTGCGCGCGCTTGCTCATCACCACGGCTGGGGCTCCTAATGGGCCATGAGGTGGAGGTGCTGAGTATGCGAGAATCCCAGCTGGGGACGCAGCGAAAACCCATCAGCAGTCCGCGAGCCTGGCTACTGCTGGCTTTGCTGCTTCTCTCACAAATGCTCTGATTGTTTCTGCACATTCAGAATACGTGTTGTGATGACAGCAGTGCAGTGTGCCTGCATCCATGCAGCTAAGGCCTGCCCAACCGCAGGCATCGCCATTGCAGCCGCTCGTGCAAGCCGTGGGGAGCAGCCTGTGCATGAGGTCGGCTTGTCATTCCGCCGCCGCTGCTACCCGGTCAGAACAAAGCTGCCGACCTGATCCTCCAGATACGCTGTGCCCGACGCCCTCGGAGCAGCCTTGCACAATGGTGGTGAGCGGCTGCCAAAGCAGGCCTCCAGGCATCGCTGTGCCGCGCACCTGAATCGTATTGCACCGCGTTCTTGAAAGCCCACGCGGGTGCCGGCGCAGTGCCCGCCTGGCCGCCGCTGCCGCTGCCGCCTGCCCTTCGGTTCGACCTGTTGCCGCTGTCGCCGTTCCTGCCCTGCAGCTGCTGCTGCTCTGCATCAAGCTGGAGGAGATGGAGAATGTGGAGTCGGTGTCCCTCCCAGCAAACGTCACCTACACAATGACGGCAAGTGGCGCTGTCGGCCGCCGTCGGGGGCTGGCAGTGGGTTGCCATGCTCGCTCGATCGCTGCTGTGGTGGTGTCCGGAGTGCCAATGAGAGGCAGCACCCGCCTGTTGCTCACTGTCCTGTGATGCAGATCAAAAATGCCACGTCAGATGACACACGGGAGGATGTGGTCATTGATCCAGCGGAAGTGCACGATCTGGTAGGCTGGCGCCGCCTGATGTGAACGAGTGCACGTTGTGAGCACGATGGCATGGCTGCCCGACAAATGTGGTGCACATGCATGATTTATGATTGAACAACTCTGCGGCGGCACGGTTCTACTGCAGCTTGGCGCAGGCTGCTTCAGCCAAATGCTGCAGCAACAAATGTCGCCATTGTGCCGATTGCCGCCGCCCTCATGCAGGAGGGCAGCCGCGGCACAGCCAACTTCCGCATCAAGTTTGACAAGTCCTCCAAGCACCAGGTGAGCTGTGGGTTTAGCGGTCTGTGGAGCTGTGAGTGCTAGCATTCCAGCTGCCCCCCCCCCCTCATCAGCCCAGGGCTGCCAACCTTGATCGCTTTCGCCATCTTGTCGCGCGCATCTCTCAAGCCAGCCGCCCTGCTCCCTGCTTCCTGCCTCTCCTCTCTCGTCGCAGGCATACCTGAACGTGGAAGCTGTGAAGGGCGTGACGCGGACAATCACAGCGGACGATGCCAACGAGTTTGTGCCGGTCATGGGCTTTGAGTGCCGCGGCCTTGACCTGGTGAGCCTTGCCGCACCCGTGGGCTGGTGGTGAGGGGGAGCGGTCGTGCTATGCTTTGGTGGGGAGCAGAGGCAGCGGCATGCCTGCTCGGCGCATCGTGGCGAAGCCCGTGTGTTGGTGAGCGGCAGCAGGCATGGGTACAGCCTGGACTACTACTGCCATTGCGGTAGCTACTAGCTGGCGATGCCTCCCTGTAGTCACCTTGCCTTTACTTCCTAGAACTTGCCCTGCCGCAGGTCAGCTACAAGCCAGACGTGTTCATTGTGAAGAGCAAGGGCGGGGCCACCTTTGAGGCTGACCTGAGCGAGGGGTGAGAGCTGAGCTGCGCGCATTTGCTTGTGCCGCTTGGGAAGCATGCCTGCGCTAAAGGGGGCGCGATGCTGCGTGCAGGCCGTGGTGGCATGGTGAGGCCTGCCTGCGACGGCTGCGCCATTCCCATCTGCTGGCTGACCCTGCTTACCCTCCTACCCCACCCGCTCCTTCGCAGCGAGTGGGCCGACTTTGACGAGAAGCTGGGCGAGTCGGTGTCCATCATGGGCATCTCTTCGGAGTTCCGCACCCACAAGCGGTGACAGGCCCATGGCGCTCGTGGAAGCCGCCCAAGTGCGGACGACCATGAGCGCCCGTTGTAGCCGGCCGCAGAGGGGGGCAGCTGGGTCCGCTGCATCACCATTATTCCAAACAGTATCTAAACAGTGTAACTTGGTATAGAGTGAGACTTGCATGGCGAGATGCTCCAGAAGAGAGCATGCGTGCCCCTGCGACGGCTGCAGCCGCCACCCCGCCAGCTGGCCATGTGCCCGCTTGCTCGCAGAGAGCGCTGGCTGGCTTGCAAGCTCGTGGGGCGTCTCCTGGACCCCAATAGAATCAGAGTACGCTGCGCGGAGGCGTCCAGAGGAGGGGCCGCGCGTCCAGCTGGCCCCGGTTCCATCCAGGCCGCCCTGAAAAGCCGGCCTCGCACCCCTCCGCTCACTCAATTGGCCGTCCACTACGATCAAAATACCATCATGCTCTGTCGCAGCCCCCTGTACAGTCTCCTTCTACTTGTGGCGCTCGCCCTTTGCTCCACCACGAGAGGGCTGGAGCTGCAAGTGCTAGCAATCAACGATAATCACGCAAGGCAAGAGCAGGCAGCGCGCGCTGGCTTCCGGGGGGGTCGTTCCCAGCCTGCCGCCGCTCGGCGGGCAGCCGCTCGGCGGGCGGCCGCTCGCGCATGCCGCAAGGGACCGCCCAGCCTGCCAGCCCACCTCCCTGCCACGCCCCACCTCCTACCACATGTGCAGATTCGAGCCTGCAGACGTGCAGTTCGGCACCCAGTGCAACGGCACCCGCGGCGAGGAGGTCTGTTTTGGCGGCGTGGCGCGGCAGGTCTCCGCCATCAACTCGGCACGAGCGGCGGCGGCGCGCCGAGGCGTCGACACTCTGGTGCTGCACGCTGGTGACCAATACACCGGCACCCTGTACGATGCTGTGTTCACCAAGAAGGGCCAGCAGATTGCCGCCAATTTCCTGAGGCTTATGGGCGTGCAGGCCTTCACGCTGGGCAACCACGAGGTGCGATGAGATGAAATGAGGCACCCACCTCCTGCTGCTGCTGCCGTTCCTTGGGGCATGCACGGCCGCCCGGTGTGCCTGAATTGCCAGCCCGCCGGCCACCCACTGCACCGCACAGCCAGTGCATGCTGGATCCCTCACCACAGGCAGTGCACGCTGGGCCCCTCACCGCCTCTCCTGCCTCTCCTCCGCTGCGCAGTTTGACAACGGCGCGACGGGCGCAGCCGGCCTGGAGGGCTTCATCCGCTCCATCAACGGCTCCTTCCCGGTGCTGTCATGCAACCTGGACACCTCTGGGGAGCCCGCGCTGGCAGGCCTGGTGCAGCGCTTTGCGCTGCTGCCGCTGCAGCACAGCAACGTGACGGTCGGGCTGGTGGGGCTGACCAGCGTGGAGACACCCGAAACCTCAAACCCTGGAACCAGCGTGAAGTTCCTGCCTTACGCCGACACGCTGCCGGCGTGTGTGGCGGATGCACGTGCCGCTGGCGCCGACCTGATTGTGGCGCTCACCCACATTGGGTTTGATGGCGATCAGGCGCTGGCGGCCAGCCCCTCGGCCGCGGGTGTCGACCTCATTGTGGGTGCGTCACAGCGGGTGCAGCTGGAGGGTGTTGTTTCGAGGCGTTTTGAGCTGCGGGTGGGTTGCCTGCATGCTATGCCACTCCAGCAGCACTGCGTCCATGCCGTGACCAGAATGCCTGTTTTCTAATGGCAACCCATCTTGACCTGCACTCCCCTCCTCTATCACCGCCCCGCAGGCGGCCACACCCACTCCTTCCTGTACACCGGTGCGCCCCCGGCGCTGCTGGTCGACCCGCCCACAAATGAAACTGTTGTGGTGGAGGGCGAGTTCCCAACCTGGGCCACCAACGGCAGCAAGCGTGTCCCCATCGTGCAAGCCATGTACGGCAGCCGGTACCTGGGTGTGCTCAACACCACCTGGGCGGCGGATGCGTCATCCAATGGCAGCATGCGGCTGGAGGGCGCCGCCGGCGCGCCGCTGCTGCTGGGCGGGCGCAACAGCACCAACTACGTGCCAGGTGGGGATGGGAGGCTGGTTTTGCAGCTTGGCTTGGAGGCATGGCAGTTGCATGTTAGAGCTGCTGGTCCAATCACAATCACACAGCTGCGCTCGCTACCAGCCCATCGTGAGCGGTGGCAACCCACGCCCAGCCCTGCACATGGCCCACCACCTCTTTCCTTCCGCCCCTCCCTCCCCCCCTTGCAGACGACCCGGTGGCCGCAGCTCGCCTGGCTGAGCTGCAGGGCCCGCTGGCCGACTACACCAGTCAAGTTGTTGGAGAGGCAGCCACCACCCTGGACGGCGAGCGCATTGACATCAGGAACCGGGAGACCAACCTGGGCAACGCCATGTGCGATGCCATCCTGGCGTATGCCCAGCGCCACACCGGCCTGCTGGGCGGCAGCAACGCGGGCCGCCCCGCCGTCTGCCTGCTCAACGGCGGCGTGTTCAGGGCCAGCATCCCCGCCGGCAACGTGACCCAGGGAGACTGCCTGGCGGTCACCCCCTACGGTGAGAACGATGCTGAAAGCATCGCAACCGAATTTGGCGCTTTGTGCCTCCCCTGCTGATGGCACGCCAGCTGGCATTTTGTTGGGCTCTAGAACGCACTTCTGTTGTTGCGGCATGCATTTGCTGCTCCCCCCTTTCCTCATGCACACCACACTAACAGCACCCTGCCATTTCCTCCCCCTGCACCCGCAGGCAACTGGTTTGTGGCCAAAGCGGTTGACGCCCCCACCCTGGCCGCCGCGCTCAACAACGGCTTGAGCGGCTGGACGGGCAACGTGTCGGCCCAGGGCCGCTTCCCACAGATTGGCGGCGCGCTGCGTGCCGCGTTCGACCCAGTCAACCAGCCCAACACGTCCCGCCTGGTGGGCGCAGAGCTGCGCCTGGCCAACGGCAGCTCCGTGCCGCTCAGCAGCTACGGCGGAGAGATTCTGCTGCTGTCCACTGACTATGTCCTGGGCGGCGGCGACTTCTATACCATGTTCAAGGGCCTGCCTGTTGTGTTTGACAGCAGCAAGCCGCTGAACGAGATCCTGGCGGAGCAGTTCCAGCAGGCCTCGCCCCTGGCGGCAGCCACAGATGGCCGGCTGGCCAACTGCGCCGAGGCCAGCGGCGCGCCGCTGTGTGGCGGCCAAGGGGCACGGCCCACTCGCAGGCGACGCCTCCGGGCGTGAGCCTGTCATTGCTTTTCTTTGCTTGCCTCTTATTGTTGTTAAAACCGTAGCGCTCGCCTCTTGTCTTGCAATGCCTGTTAACTCGCGCAATGAAATTCCTCACTGTTCTGCCTGCCGATCCGGCCACTGTTCACCCTTCACCACTTCCTGCCACAAGCACAACTGCTTGCCATTCTCTCAACATGGTTGGTTTCGTTCATTCAGGCTATGCTATTCAACTTGAAAAATGTAACCAACAATGCATGTGGCAGCAGTCATGTGCAACCATTCACATTCGTTCAAGGGCCGGCAGGTGCTCGGGAGCACGCGGCGCATCTATGCCTGCACGCCCCAGTCTTGCATGTGCGTAGCTGCCAAGCGGACACACGACGCATCCATCAGCTGCTCCAGAGCGCTGCAAGTGATACAAGGTGCGGGTGAGAGACAGCTGTGCTCAGAACGCCAGGACGTTTATGGTGGGCGTATGCAAGACTTGCCAGCGGCACCAACACACGCACCTGCACAGCAGGGCAGCCCAACAGCCCCCTGCCTCCCTCCCAGCACCCCTCCGCACCTGCGCTGCTGCCGCCGCTGTGCCAGGGTAGCCGGGCTGAAGGACTCAGCCAGGGCCGCCTCCCACTCCAGCTGCAGCCGCAGCAGCCAGTGCGAGCGCAGCACAGCAGGCGACAGCTCTGCAGTCAGCGCAGGGGCGCCCTCTGCTTGCTGAACACCGCCGCTTGGGAGGCCGGCCGCTCCGCCTGCTGCCGGACCTGCCGCATCTGCCGGGCTGGCCAGCTGCGGCATGCCAGCCAGCAGCAAGGCATCTGCTTGGCTGGCCAGCTCAGCACGCTCTGCCACATCAGCGGCAGCATACGCAGCATGCACTTGGTCGGTCAGCAGCACAGAGTGCCAGCCGCCGCCGTCGCTGCCGCCCACCGCACCATCCGCTCCGCTGGCGGCTGGGGCACTGGGGCTGCTGCCGCTGCTGCTGCCGCTGCCTTGTGCAGCTGCCTGCTGCAGCGCTGCTTCCACTTCTGCCACCAATTCTTGTAAGTATTCCCGGCTGAAGTGCGATTCCGCCGGCCACAGAGGCTCAAAGGCGCCGCCCTCTGCGCTGCGCCGGTCCTCGCGCTCCTACATTTGGAGTTAGTGAAAGGAAGGTAAGGGGACAACTCTCCATGCAGGCTTCCGTTGCAGCTGCCACCTGTGTGCCCTGCCCTGCGCCAGTACTACCCCAGGTCCTGCAAGCACCACACACCGCAATTCCAGCTGCCAGGCTGCACATGCCACCAGCTCAGAGTCACCAGTCTGCCCACACACTGCCCAGCCCCTGCGCACCTCGGACATGGCACGCCCCTGCAGGTCCCGCAGCACAGGCAGCAAGCGGTGCAGCGCTTGGCAGGAAACTGCTGTGCTAGGCATGTCGCCGGCCCACGCCGCCGTGGCGCCCAGCTTGCCTGGGGCACACAGGAGCAGGCGGGTGCTGGGTAAGGCATAAACACAGGGGCAGGGCCAGCCTGCCTGAGAGATCTGGCCTGTGTTGTGGCATGAGAGAGATAAATGCCACTGATTAGTAGCAGCAGCTCACACAGCCTGCTGCCCAGGG
>VFQO010010883.1_pt1 | contig 32326 bp, 47 predicted proteins | sample 3512331 | NCBI WGS metagenome assembly VFQO01 (sample SAMN10412371, study PRJNA504923) | tailings metagenome | isolation source: Replicate 3 from Balatoc abandoned mine | place: Philippines: Itogon, Benguet | collected 2017-08-28 | reverse complement strand
CCCCCCCCCCCCCCCCCCCCCCCCCCCCCCCCCCCCCCGCGCAGGCATTGCGCCCTTCCGCACCTTCTACCGCCGCATGTTCATGGAGAACGTGCCCAACTACAAGTTCACGGGTGCGGCAGCCAATTGAATTGGCCAATCGGAACCAGTTTCAGCAGTGGCCAGGCTGCGCAAGCACAGCACAAGGTGCACAGCTGTGTAAATCGCACTTGCACTCCCTCTTCCATCCGAGCCTGCTGCAACACCCTCGCTGCATTTTGCCCTCCCCTCCCCTGCAGGCCTGTTCTGGATGTTCATGGGCGTGGCCAACTCCGACAACAAGCTGTACGACGAGGAGATGCAGGTGGGCCTGGTTGCAAGCAGAGTATGGGTCCACATGTGCTTTCCTCCTTGGGCTGCGCTTGCTCTGAGAGAGGGCAACAGGCTGCGGGGCGGACAGGTGCAAGTGGGTGGACCAAGGAGTGTGGCCGACTGTTTGTGCCAATATGTTCTGCATGCGCTTTCTGCTCCGCATGCTGCACCTGCCTCTCACCCCTGCCGCCCGCCGCCCCTTCCTCCCCTCCAGACCATCGCCAAGGCGTACCCCGAGCAGTTCCGCCTCGACTACGCGCTGTCCCGCGAGCAGAAGAACCGCAACGGCGGCAAGATGTACATCCAGGACAAGGTGGGCACAGATACGTGATATTGAAGCAGCTTTGAGCTGGACTTTGGAAGCCACAAATCAGCGGGCGCAGCGGGAAGTGCATCCACAACCAGGCGGATGGGTCAACTCGCCAGTTGCCCATGTTGATGCGTTGGCCTGAGAGAGCAGAGCCTGCGCTCGCCCTGCCTTAACCCAGCGTCACGCCTTGGATAACATGCTGCCACCCCCTGGAACCTGCCCCTCTTCAGGTGGAGGAGTACGCCGACGAGGTGTTCGACCTGCTGAACAACTGTTTTGAGTCGTCACAATCATTGATTGTTGTTTCCTTTCATACCTCTTCTTTCAGGTGGAGGAGTACGCCGACGAGGTGTTCGACCTGCTGAACAACGGCGCCCACATCTACTTCTGCGGTGCGTGGGGGCTGCGTGGAGCGTTGGAGCTTGCCCTGGGGATTGGCAGGCTCACACAGCATGCCACGCTGCTGCTGCAGTGCACAGCTAGCTATGCTATGAGAAGCTGCGCTGCTGCGAGGGCCAAACTGGCAAGGCTAGCCGCCCAAGGTCCTGAACTCAAATCAACTTCCACTCCTCCATGTACCGCAGGCCTGAAGGGCATGCTGCCCGGCGTCTTAGGGATGAAACATGCTCATGCCAATTTGACCTGACAATAACCGGTTGAAATGTGCCTCGTCGCTCTGCAGGCCTGAAGGGCATGATGCCCGGCATCTTGGAGATGCTCGAGCGCGTGGCCAAGAGCAAGGGGTGAGCTCACGTTTCATATTGTGTAATTGGTGATGCTGGCTGCTTGCTGCTGCAACTTTCTCGAGCGCGTGGCCAAGAGCAAGGGGCGAGTGCAACTTGCTGAAACATTGCTGATTGATGTTGCATGCGCCTGCTGGCTGTGCACGCCAACGCGCGTGGCCAAGAGCAAGGGGTGATTGCAACCATACTCGTTTGAGCAGTGCGGACTGGCTTGCGTGGTGCCGGCTGTTGCGTGCAAGTGTGTACGCACATGCGAGCGCGCGTGGCCGGCGGCAGGGGGGAGGGGGGCTCCTCTGTACCCGCTGCTAATGCCTGACTGCTGCTGTTGTCTGGCACCTCTGTCATTGCTGCTGTGAACAACATTGCTCGCCAAATGGTGCCCAGATGGCGGTTTGGGGCGCCGCCCGAACCACGGGATCTCCACCTAACTTCCCGTGCCGTTGGCCCCCTCCCCGCTTCGCAGCCTGAACTATGAGGAATGGTTCGAGAACCTGAAGGTAAATTCATTGCTTTATTTGACCGGAATGGAGTTAATTCGTTGCTGTAATGTGCTCGGGGCTTGTTACTGTGCGGCGGCAGCGCGGGCGGCAGCACAGCGGGCAGAGCGTGCCGCGTGCCTCCCCCTCTCCTCACCCGCCGCTCACCCCCTGCTCACCTCCTGCTCCCTTCCCTTCCCTTCCCTTCCTCCCCTTGCAGCACAAGAACCAGGTGCACGTTGAGGTGTACTGAGCGGCTTAAACCAAACCCTGGAACCGCCAGGGCTGAAACCCTGGATAGCCAGGGCGGCCGCCCCCGTGGCACCTATCAACTCACTTGCTGACGGCCGTCCGGGCGGCGCGCCGCAGCGCAGCATGCACAGCACAGCGTGTGCGGCAGCCACCCGGCGGCAGTATGCCTCATCATTTGCTTGTTGCGTTTCATTTGCACCCCTCTCTCCTCCTCCAGCCCCCCTCCGCCCCCCGCAACGCCTGAGCGCTCCCATTCGGAAACAGCACTGATCCATCGGTAACATTGTACCTCGGCAGGCAGGCACGCACAGTGCAGGACAGCAGGCCAGCACAGGCGTGAAGGGCAGTGGAGAGGGGCGATGGGCCGCTTGCTGCTGGCCTCGTCCGCCCTGCAACACAAAGTCGCTGCCGATGCGCCTGCTGCTGCGCACTGAGTGATTTCCCAACGTTTGCAGGGCCACGATCGCACAGATGGCGGCCAATGCATGTCCATTGTTTGGATTTGAGCAGGTAAGCCTTACCTGCAGGCTTCAGCGCCACAGGCCAAAATGGCGCTCGAGGCACCTGCGGCGGCAAGGTCGGCGAGGAGGCGCAGGTCGGCGGCAGGCTCCAACCGAGCCGGCGTTCCGGCGGTCCCCTGGGGCGTCTTGAACGCATTCTCTCAGGGCTGTGGGGCTCTGCGGATGCGTCCCAGGCAAAGTAACCAGGCGAGCGTCCCACCCCATGGAGCACACAGCGCTCAAGCCAGCGTCATCGCGCAGCAGCGGGGTTTTCTGGGGGCACTGGTTCCAGTCCAAGCAACCGCCTTGCAAGTGCCCGCACGCCAGGAAGAGCCCTAAGGCCGACCGACGCAAGAGCCACGGCTGCGCCTGAACCATGGCGCGCTGGATGATTGCGGCCCTGCTGGTGAGCCGCGACAGCCTGCTGTGCCGGGTTTGGACCAGTGTTCGCCCCACCCTTGCGAGCCCCTTCGCCGCTCGCTGCCCGCCAGCAGCATGCGAGCTGCTGCTCAAGCTTGGTGTGATCAATTGAACGCGTGCCCGCGCAGGCGACGCTGCTGGCGGCAGAGACGCCCGCCGCCTCCGCCGCTCGGCACCTGTCGCAGGCCGGCGGCGGCAGCACCGTTGGCAAGACGCCAGTGGCATTCTTCGGCTCCGGCTTGCTCATTGAGTATTATGTGAGTGGAGGGGTCCGTCTGCTATGATTGTTTGTCTGCGCCGCCGGCCCACTGGCCTGTTGAGCCACCCGTCCCTGTCCGCCATATCACGCCATACTTGAGCTTGCTGCCGCCAGCTGAACCAACGCTATTTGCACATGCCGGCCCCTTTCTGTTTTGAACTTGACGCGTGCATTGCTGCAGAACAGTGTTTCCAGGTCCTGATGTTGTTCCCGCAGCCTGATGTCAGCATGTGACTCGCGCCGCTTGTGCAGGGCGGTGTGGTGCAAGTGCTCTCTGAAGCGCGCGTCATCAATGCCGCCACGCCACTGGCCGGCAACTCTGGCGGCGCATGGGCCAGCGTTGGTATTGCCATGGGTGGGTAGCTTGTTCAACCGGAGATGAGACCGCATGACGGCTGCCCGCTAGCCGCCGCCGAGGGTTTTCCTTGCCCAGCTGGCATGCCTCTCGAGTCTCCTGACCGCCGCGCCGCCACTGCTGCCCTGTTGCTGCCCCGCACTGGCAGGCCTGAGCGCCAAGGACCTCTTGAAGCTGGCTGCTGTGTACAAAGGCACGGGCGACCCCGAGGTGAGCGCTGCTGCTGCCGCCATGCGCTGTCTGCATGACATTTGCTGCCGCCACTTAAGACCACCCTCCCCGCTTCTGCGCCCGGCCGGCCTGCCATGCCATGGCAGTGCAGTGCCTCACAGGCGGCGGCAGCGCGTAGGTCTCAGTGACCCGAACCAATGCCTCACAGATGACTTCCAATCTTGCTTTCCTGCCTGCCCTGCAGGCCGCACTGTCCTCCATCCTGCCCAACAACATCGCGACCCTGGGTGCGCTGCCGGAGAGTTCTGTGCAACTGCACACAGCTTGGGCGGTTGTGTTCCCCCTTGCAAGCTGCGCCTGCTGCCGCACTGCGCTGCCCACGCGCTGTGCCACATGGGCCATGCTCTGCACTGTTCGCCGATCTGGTTGCAGTCGGCAGCCCGCTTCAAGCGAAGCCAAGCTGGCTCCTCGAAGCCTTCCTCGCGGCGCGCCCAACCCAATACCGTAGCCTTTCTTTCATGCTCGCAGTCAGCGGGCGGGTGCGCATGGGCATCGCCCAGCTGGACGCCTCCCAGACCACGTTCAATGGCAGCGCTGCCTGGGTGGTGGACTCCTTCACAGACAAGGTGATGCATGGGCTGGGGATGTGTGGAGTGTGCAATGGCATATGCGTGGTGGGCGGTGGCACACGTGCCAGCACAGTGTGCAATGGCATGGCGCGCCCGCTGGGTGGCGATCAGTGCAGGCAGAAGGTGCACAGACTGGGAATGGGTGGAATGGCCGAGCAGAAAGGTGTGCACGTACCAAGCACTGGCGATGCCGCAGCACCAGCCTGCAAAGGCTGAAGTATCCGCACTCTGCACCGTGCAATCCATCCCATGCAGGCCGATGTGCTGTCTGCCATGTTTGCGACCGCGTGCCTGCCCTGCTTCCTGGGCAACACCAGGTGAACTGCTCTTGTCACACCCTGCCGCCGCCGGTGCCCTTTCTTGCTGCTGCCGCCGCCGCCGCAGCTGCCCTTGCTGCTGCTGCTGCTGCCTACACAAATGGTGACATCGTTCTTGGCACAAGCTGCACGCCGACAGCTGTGCAGTGTCCAGCAGCCAGGGTGGATGGTACAGCCAGGCGGAATGCTTTCCACGTCTCCCGCACTTTGCGCTTGCAAGCACACAGCCTCTGTTCCTTGGCACCTTTCCGACTCCCTCAGGAGCCACTGGGCGCTGCTTACGATTCATCCCCAACGCACCCCTGCCCCCTGCAGCTTCTGCATGTTCCGGGACCAGCCGGTGCTGGACGGCGGCTATGGCGTGACCTGGGACCAGCTGTGGTGAGGCCGAGAAAGAAACCTGAGATTGTTCAGGGCGTGCATGCTGAGATGTGGTGCTGGATGGCAGGGGGTATGCGCTGGCCTGGGACCAGCTGTGGTGCGAGCTGCTGTCTCGCTGCATGTCCCTAGCTGTCGTGTAAAGCGTGCCTGCCCAGCACACTCCAGCGGCCAGTACGCTCAGCTGGTAACGCCGCTTGTTTGCTTTCCAAACCTGGTGTTCCTTCCCAAGCCTGTTTGTTTTCAGCCCCAGCGGCGACACCGCCAACTGCATCAAGGTTTCGGCGGAGACAACCACGGCCATTGACCTGGGGCAGCTGCAGGGGGCGGAGTGCGAGGCCAAGTTGGTGTCTCGGGAAGACCCCGTCCCACAGCTGTACCAGGTGACTGCACTCTTCTGGAAGGTCACTGTTCAGCACTGCTGTGCATGGTGTGAGACCCCACTGTTGTTATCACGAGCAAAAAAAACAGAGGGCAGTGGGAAGCTCATTAACACCCCACTCCCGCACTGCAGAACAACGCCATCAACATGCACCTCCCGGAGGCTCAACCCAGCACTAGCCTTTTTTCTTTCCTGCACCGCAGGACGATGCCTCCAACTCCGGCGAGTGGCCGCTGGCCGAGGTGGCCGATCGCTGCCCCGAGGCGGAGTGGGCAGGTCAGCCTGACTGGGATGAGCTGAACTGAAAGGCCATTGAGTTTTCTATGAAAGACCACAACCACGGTAGCTGGCCGGTACCCTGGGCGGCCCCACCTGGCCTGGATAAGGGCTCACTCGCCTGCCCTCTTCTTTCTTGCTTGCAGGCCAGGCGCCCTACCCCACACCCGACCAGTTCCAGGCAAACTATCCAGTGGTGCCTGACATCTACCCAGGCGGGTAAATTTTGCACGGCCGCCAGCTGCTGTTGCGGCCGCTGGGGTATTAGGGCACAGGCCTGCAGATCATAATCCAGTGGTGCCTGACATCTACCCAGGTTGGTGTGGCCCCGCTGCTGGCTGCTTGTTGCGGGAGGCTGGGTATCACAGGCCACTTACAGCCGCTGCCGCAGCTTTTCTGCCGCCTATTTGAGCCCTCTCAGCCGCCCGTCACTGTTCAGTTGCTGTGACGGCCCCCCCCCTGCCGCAGGCAAGTACGGCCCCCTGCCGCAGCTCAATGGCACCGAGATCAAGGCGTGCGATTGGGAGAGCTGGACGCGCTCGCTGCCGCAGGGGCTGGAGCTGCAGGCCGCAGAGGTGCGAACTTCTGTGATAGTTTCGTCGGCTGCAATTACCCTCAGAATGCATGTGTATGTGTATGACGCGCAGCGAGAGTCACATGTCGGTGCAGTGCAGCAGCCCAATGTGTGCTCACTCACTACCTTGCCTTTCTTTCTCCCTTCCTTGCCGCAGGCGATCTACGGGCAGGGCGTGGCAGATGCCAAGGCCTGGCTGGCGGAGCGCAAACAGGCCAGCGCCAAGCCTTGAACGCGCCCTGCAGGAGGGAGTTCGATTTTGATACAAGTATCCCCTATCCTATCCCGGCAAGCTTATGCTGGATGATGTGGCATCCATTGGGCAAGCCGCGCAGCAGCAGGCGGCAGCAGCGGCGGCGCCGCCTCTGCTACACGCCGCATGCCACTCGCGCCCAGCCTACCCGAAAGCGTTTTCCTACCACATTCCTGCCTTTCTGCTTAACTTCCCCCACTGCCAGTAACTACGTGTTTTTTTTCCAGGATTACTGGGCTGAATCAGCGCCATCCCCTGTCTGCTCCAATCCCCTGTCTGCTCCACTCCCCCTGTCTATTCCTCTCCCATGTGCGGCACACTGATTTTGCTGATCAATATATGTTAAAGAAGTTTGCGGTGGCCTCAAGCCCACACAATGTGGCATCAGAGCTTGGCATGCAGAGCTTCGGCAGCCCAGCAGCAGCAGATTGGCTGGGCAGCGTGCAAGGGCGGGCAACGAAAGGGGTGGGGATTGGTGCCATGGCATGATGAATGAATGGCGGTGTGGATGAGAATGGGGGAGGGATATGAAGGGGAAGAGGACAACGGTGGGAGCGTGCATTCGGCTGCGCAGCTGCAAAATTCGGCCACGGCGTGGCGGTGTGTGTCACAAGGCTGCGCTGCTCCTGGACAGACCATGACCGAACACGCGTGAGCGCTGCTCGCAGCAGGCAACAAGCCACCTGCAAGCGACAGGCTGATTTATGATGCTGACCTTTGCTACCCGTTTGCTATGCCACCGGGCACGTCACATAGGTGGGCCAGTCGCAGTACTGCGCTGCTTGGTTGAAGAGCAGAGGCGCATCGCAGGTGTACGCGGTGGCAAGAAATCCAGGTGTGCACCTGCACTCAGTTGTGTGGGGGAGGGGGAGCAAGCCTCTGCGGCAGTAGGCAGCAGCGGCGGCAGCAGCTTCCATACGGCAGCAGCACCAATGCAGGCAGTAGCAGCAGCCGTGCAAGCAACACACCAGCAGCACTCGCCGACGCATATGAGCTGCAGCAAGGAGACAGCTGCAGCATCCTTCCCTCACCTGAAGAAGCACCTGCAGCCCGTGCCTGGGGCGGCATAGAACCGATCGACGGCGGGCTGGGCAGCGCAAAACTGGGCCGCCTTTGCGGCGGTGCAGGCCAGCATCCAAGGCGGCAGCGGGGCGGGCGGCGGCAGCGGGGGCCGCGGCGGGGGTGAGGGAGGGCGGGGCCGGGGAGGGGAGGGGCGGGGGCGAGGTGGCGGGGGTGGGGAGCGAGGGCGGGGCGGCGGGGGCGGCGGGCGAGGACGCGGCGGCGGCGGGCGAGGAGCGGGAGGGGGCCTAGGCGGGCTGGGCGGCCGGGGCGGCGGCGAGGGGGGCGGCCTCACAATGCGGATGTCGGCACAGTTGATAAACTCTGCAGGGGAGCATGAGAAAGGGGGCAGGCAGACAATGAGGAGCAGCAGGCAAACCACGTTGCCTTGCAGGGTGCGTGTGAGCGGGCAGACGCGCATGCCAACGCGTGCCCCAGCAGCCGCCTCGCTGAATCATGCCAAACAGCCAGCCAGCCAGCCAGCATCCCACTCGCCCACTCACCCTCTGGATAGGCTCCCCAGACGCCGCAGGTGGGCAGGTTGCCAGTGGCCAGCCAGGCTGGCGAGCCGGGCACGGTGCACGAGTTGCCGGTGGTCCAGCGCCACTGCAGCAATGTGTGTGCACGGGTGTACACTCTATTAGCATGAATCTCGGGGGATTCGGTTCGCATCGACTTGCAAGATGGGGGTGGAAGGCTTGGGCGTCGCGTCCACAACTCAGCTCTCAGCTGCACGCACACTCGTCCCAGCTGCCGCAAAGCAAGCCCACCCAAAACACGGTTCTCACCGGCATGCCCATCCGACCAGCCAGGCAGCACATGCCAACCCGGCAGGCGATACATGCCTGCCAGCTCACCCACAGCACGCAGCGCTCGCACGTCATGCCAGCTGGCAGGCGGTACCGCCAGCCGTACTGCTCTCCGCCAAGGCCCGCCGCTACTGCCTTGGCGTACGTGCCGGCAGAGGGGGCGGGTGAAGGGCCACCGCTGCGGGGCACCCACGAAAAAGGGTCCGCGCCGTCGGCCCTGCAAGGCGGGGGCATAGGCAGGGGCGGATGTGGGCAGCACGAAAATTTTTGGTGGGCTGAAGGGCGTGCTTCCGCGCTGCAGCACCTGTGCGCTAGCAGCAGCCAGGTGGAATGACACTGGCGTGTCCGGCCGGGAGGCAGCAGCACGCTGCCCTGTGTAGCAGCCGCGCAGCAGCGGCGGAGCAACAGCATGCTAAGGGCTACCCTGCTGCACCCGCCCCGCTCTCAGCGACCCCCTGCACGCACCGCTGCAGCATGGCGGCGGGCGCTGTCAGGCAGGCGGTCGTCATGTTAGGACCAGGGCACAGCCGGAACACGTGGCGCCCGCCGTGCTGGGCGGTGATGAACAGCCGGATCTCAATGACTGCATGCCAGGGAAAACAACGTAACACGAAACAGTGCGATCGAAAAGTGATGGTCGACAAGGGGCAGTGTTGAGTGTGATGAACAGCCGGAGCTCGATGACTGCAGATCGGACGGCAATCGGCACGCAGCGGTTGGGTCAAAATAGGGCGCAGCCGCAGGCCGCAGGGGCCGCAGGCAGCGGCGGCAGCAGGCCTGCATTTCAGCAACACTCTGCAGCTCCCTATCCACAAGCAAACAACCAACCATCCCGCTCCGTCCGCACCTGCGCCTGCGTAACAGGTGGCCACCGGTGCTCCCGCGGTCGCCAGGCTGGCATCTCCGCAGGCGGCGGCAGCCGAGGCGGGCCACGTCAGCTGGCCGCCGCGACTTGTGGCAGAAGGGCCCCCACCGTTCACACAGTGAGGGCACCAGTTCCAGTTACGGATGTAGTTGCGAGCCGCCGGCGCAATGATGAAACCGTGTGCAGCCGCGGGGGCGGGGAGCGCCAGGCCCGCCAGGCCCGCCAGCAGCAGCAGCAACGGCAGCGGCGGCAGCGCTGCTTGGCGCCTCCCCATTGTCGGCGCCGCGTCATCAGGCGCCCGGAGCATGGTGCAGGCTTCTGGGCACCATTACAAGGGCTAGTGCCTGCAAAGGGGTAAGAGGTGCAAGATGGGATGAGAGGTGCAAGTTAGCGGCACGCGAGCGGCAGGCACCGCAGGACGGCAGTGGACGGAGGCGGCGCGGTAGCTGCCCGCGAACAAGCGCAAGACCATCGCAGGCTTCTTCATGCTGCGATTCCCAAGCGCGGTCTGGGGCTATTGCAGCAGGCCTGCCGGCGCTGCCTGGGCGGGTCGGGGCTCGCCCCTTCGTCCCTCTTACCTTGCCGGCCGGCTGCGCGGCTAGATGCGCTTTCGGCGGTTTATTAGATGCTTGACGACGCCAAAACGCTCGGGGAAAAGCCTGCAAGCGGTATCAAAGGTTGGTCGGGGCGTCGCTGGGCCTTCTGCGGTCGGAATCGCAAGTGAAGAGCGACTTGAGAGCGCGTGGGGCCGCAAACAATGCAGGCAGGTAGATGGCGCTGGCGGCGCCGGCGCTTGCGCCACCGCCGCTGCCGCAGCTCAGCAGCAGCCCTGAAAGCAAGGAATTTGCAGACCACCGCATGCCCACTGCACAGCTGCAAAGGGACACATGGCGGCAATCCACAGCAATATACAAACTCTGATGGCCTAGCGGCTGCACACCTGGCAGCTGTAGCACCGCCGCAGCTGAGCTCGCCCGGGGGTGAGTGGCCCGCACGGCAGGCCTGCTGCAGGTTACAGTACCTGCAAGGGAGGAGTGAGGGTACGTTTGCCGGACAGGAGGCGAATCCCCGCAAAACCCGCTGGACAGCCAGACCGGGATGTCAACCTGCAAGCAGGGTAGCACAGCAGGTCCAGCAACAGTGCCCCAGCCGGCCGCATGTGGAAAATCAGCGCATCACACTGCACCCCAACACCCCTCCTATTGGCACCAGCGCACACACCTGCCAAACCAGCTTTCGCTGCTGCGATTGCCCAGCAGCCTGCGCGCCTTATGCAGGTGCGCTGCTCTCCGTGCGTTGGCTTTCATGCATCGCTCGCATGCCGCAGCTGGCTGCAGCAGCATCGAGCTGCCTGCTGCCGCCACTGGCAGTTCTGGGCGAACCACCATGCTCATTGTGCTGCAGCTGCTCCAGGGTTGGCTGGCCACCTACATTGTGCTGCTTCTGGCTGGCATCCCCAGCTGTCCCGCCCGCTGTGCTGGCGGCGATTCTTCGCGCTGTTGCTGCCGCTGCTGCTGCTCCACCCTCTGTGTGAGGTGCTGCTGCCGGGACTGTCATGTCGTCGTCGCCGCTGCCATCATCATCGCAATCACTGTCGCTCTCAGAGTAGAGCTGCGCATGCAGGGGGCAGAGCCACTCGCCACCACTGCGGCCTGTGAGGGAGCGCCGGCTGGTGCGGAGCAGCAGCAGGAGGTGCAGCGCTTGCAGCAACTAGTGCAGCAGCTTGAAGAGCAGCTCAGCTAGAAAAACAGCGAGAACACTGACCTCAAGATCGAGAATGCTGACCTCAAAGCTCAGCTCAAGACGAGCGACAAGTGGATGCAAGCGTTTATGAAGTTGTTGGCTGCGCGGCGGGGTTAGACAAAGGGTTTTGGTGTGACTTGTGCATCACAGACACGTTGTAGCTGGAACCACACACTTGTATGTAAACCTGTGGACCATCTGAAAAAGTGTGCACAGATTTCTTGCCATGACCCCAAGCTTCGTCATGCCTTCTGCCCAACACCAACCGGCACCCAAACAGCTGCACGGCGCGTGCCGGCACAGCGCCCCCACCCGACCAGCCACGGCCATGACTGCTTCCAGCATGGCATGTGTACTACACTGATAAATTGACAGATTCACAGGTTCCCTGCGCACACTGTCTGAATGCAACCTGCTGCCGGCTTGGCTGCATGCTGCCGCTGCGATGCTGCTGCCGCCGGCTGCACCTTGTCGCAAACAGTCGGCTGCAACATTGCGCCACCTTCCAACACCCCCCACAAGCGTTCTGTGGTACCCATGCGCACGCCGGGCGCTGCAACGCGATGCTAGCACGTCTTGCGCGACGCCTGAGCCGGGAGCGCGGCTGGGGTGCACACCTGGCGGCTCTAGAATGGCGCCAGAGCGCATCGAGGAGCGCCGAGCTCGCCGGGTTGCGCCAGGCGGCGGGCTTGTCGACGGCTGGCGGCGACAGCGTCCTCGGCAGCGGCGCACAGGGCAAGCGGCGTGGCGGCCGCAGCAGCAAGGGCAAGAGCGGGCCGAGGGGCAAGCCTGCGGCCGCTCCAGCTGAGTCAGAGGGAGCACAGCCGTTGGTCAGGCCTCCCGAACCCGCCAGCCCCCAGCAGCTGGATCTCCTGCTGGGCCGCTTCAAGGTGCGCACTGTGCGCACACAGTGGTCTTCAAGCCAGCAGTTTCTGCACACGCACTGCTGCCAGAAGATCAGCTCGACTTCAGCCCCCTGACTGGCCCCTCTCGCCACTAGCCTCAAGTCGAGTCACTTTGTTCGCCCCCTCTCTGCCTGGCAGGTGGCCGCCCGTGGCAACGATGCGGCGCGAGCCGAACAGTTTTACCGAGCCTACATCCAAGCAGGCGGTGCCCCGTTGGTGCGTGTGTGTGCATGCCTGCAGCAGGATGGAGGCGTGTTGTGCCGTGCAGTTCAGCATCACTATTAGCAGTGTGTTTGGCTGCTGCCATATTGAGGTTGACTTGGATTTGCCTTTCTGATCCTCATGTGCTCTACAATAAACCGCGTTGCCGTCGTCTGCCGCTGCAGCACTGGATGCTGCCCATGCTGCTGGGCACTTACGGCCGCCTGCGCCAGGTGGGTACCGCCCATCAAGGCGAGGCCGGGGGGGGTGTTGCGTTTGACTATCCAAGCATGCTGCCGTTAGCTGCGTCCTCAAAGCGTAGTCTGGCTCGCTGCCTCAGCCCTGTTTTGTCCAGCAGTGCACTGGCATCGATGTGCAGCACATCAGGACGAATGCTGAGTGTGTACATGCTGGTCCGTTTGCGGCATGTGGATGCCCACACACAGTCGGCTGATGCCCTGCCTGCTGCACATGCCCACCCTGTTGCAGGCTGACAAGGCGTGGGCCATCTACCGCCAGCTCGTGCCTGGCCCGCAGCAGGCTCAGCAGGCAGAACAGGTTCAGCAGGCACAGCAGGCACAGCAGGTACAGCAGCAGCAGGGCAGCTTGTCTGGTGGGCAGGGGGCTGGCGCAGAAGCGGGCCCAGCGGCCCAGCGTATGACGCAGGACTCTGCCGCTTGCAATCCGACAGCAGACTCAGCAGCAGAAGCAGCAGCAGCAGCGGACCTAGAGCACCATGCCTGGGAGGAGCGCCTAGCGGCGCGCCAGCGCGCGCTGGACAGCACGGCGGAGCAGCTGGTGCGGGACCTTCGGCTGGACTCCCGGCCACTGGACGAGTATGGCTATGGAGCGCTGCTCACCGCGCTTTCAAGGGTGAGTTGGCTAGATGGCTGTGGTTAGATGGGAGCTGCGCCTGGGTTTGGATTGGCTGTTATACCTGCCTGGCTACAGCTGTGCTGCTGACCGCGCTGTCGAGGGTAAGCCAGGCAATTGCGAGGATCGGCAGTCTGCATGCAGGACTGTATGGGCTGTGCCACAGACTTTTTTTAACCGAATGCTGAGCTGTGGTTGTTTGCCCAAAGTCTCCGCAAGGAGCTCAACTCACATGCCCGACTGAAGCTGCGCTGTCTGTCTTTACTCTTCACAGGCGGAGCACCCGCCGTACGACCTGCCAGCGCACTACGCTGACAAGGCGGCGCAGGCATTCGAGGAGATGCGGGTGGGTGGGTGGGTGGGTGATAGTTGTGTTAGGGGCCACTGCTCAAGAGGGTGAGTGCTGCTCGGCGGCAGCTTGGTGAACGGCAGCTTGAGCTTAGCAACAGCTGTTGGCAGGGACAGCTTGCGCTTGGCTAGAGCTTGAGCTCAGGCACAGCTTGAGCTTAGTAGCAGAACAGGTAGCAGCACCTTGCGGTATCCCGCCCTCCCTGCTCCCCACAAACTGCCCATCCCCTGCCTTCCATGCAGGCCGCCGGCGTTGAGCCAAATGTGGTGCTGTGGCACAACCTGCTGGACTGCCAGGTGGGTAGTGATGCAGGCAACCAGGACTGCTGATGCTCGCGGGGAGAGCGAACGCGCAGAAAGAGGGTGTGGACAGAAGTGGATGGCTGCTGGTGGGGGGGAGGGAACAGCGCTGGGATGCAGTGCGCTGTCCCAGGCCTGATGCGGGTCCTCGCTCTCGCACCAATCGGCAGGCCAAGGCGGGGCAGCCGGACGCGGCGTTCGCAACCTACCGCCGCATGCTGGCCGCCGGCGCAGCGCCCAACTCCTGGACCTTCAGCATGCTGGTGTCGGCTTGTGGCCGGGGGCGGCAGCCGGCTCGGGCCTCCGAAGTGGTCGAGCGACTGATGCCGCAGGTGTGTCTGATGATCAAGTTATGGGCTTGCAACACGACATGTCGGAAATGTTGGTACCCAGCTGGCATGTATCAGTGGGGAGTGCCTGATGCCGCAGGTGGGGGTTGTAGGGGCGCAAGTACTGGTTGGGAGTGCTGGAGACCAGCTATTGCACGGCAGCCGCCGAGGAGCGCCAAAGGGCCGCATGAAGAGTGTAGCGCCTTTGCTGAACGGCTGTTCAGCCCGCTGTGAGCGTGTTGCAATCTCAACGGCCTTCCTCTCCAAACGGCCCTCGCCTTTGTACCCGCAGGCGGGCGTGGCGCCTGCACTTACAGTTTCAAACAGCCCGCTGTGTCACCCAACCTCCCACCTACTTCCTCCTCTCTACCCCCAGGCCGGTGTGGCGCCTTCGCTGACCGTGTGGAACAGCCTGCTGGGAGCGTACGGGCGGGCGGGGTCGGTGGATGCCGCCTATGCCGCCTGGCTGCGCATGCTGGAGTCAGGCGAGCGAGGGTTGTGGTGTTCCTGCATTGCGCCGGGCTGCTGGTGCTGTTAGTTTAGTTTCACTGGATATTGACTTTGTGTGATCATGCCAGGCGAGCACCGCTTCAATCCATTGATTTATGGTAGCATTCAGTTGCTTGGCCAAGTTCAGGTTTCCTTCCTCTGCTTGGTTGTCGCCTTGTTTGGTTACTATGCCTGCTGTGCTGCATGACAGCGCAGCTGCTCAGCTGTCCCCTGCCCCGCAGGCACCACGCCCGACGACTGCACTGAGCGCTCCCTTGCCCTGGCGTTTGGCAGCCACCCCGCCCTGGCCGCCGAGGTGGTGGCTGAGGCGCGGCTGATCCGGCAGGAGCGGGCAGCGGAGGGCGGGCCTGCAGAGTCAGCGGCGGCAGCGGGGGATGCTGCAGAGGGGCGGGAGGGCGGCGGTGGTAGCGGCGGCGGCAGCGGCGAGGAGGAGGAGATAAGCGGAGGCGCAGGCAGCAGCGGCAGCAGTAATGGCAAGCGTCCGCCGTACCGCCTGCACCAGCACCGCCAGGGAGCTCTGGCGGTCGACCAGGGCGGCCCTTCCGCCAGGGGTCACAACCAGCGGAAGCGCCACGCTTCCCTGGGGCTGCTGCTGTCCCGCGGCCTGCCTGGTGCGGGCACACCAGGCGGCGCTGTTTCCAGCGCCGGCGGCGGCGACGCAGCAGCAGCGGCAGGTGGTGGGGACGAGGCAGAGGGTCAGGGCCTGCAGCTGCGCCAGCTGTTAGTGCTGGACCTGCACGGCTCGTCCCAGGCGGCCGCCCGCATGGTGCTGCTGCGCCGGCTGGAGGGCCTGGTGATGCACGCGGGGCAGCTGTTTGCCGAAATGGTGGGTCCTGGCTTGTCATTCTGTTTTTATGTGCCGGTTGGAATGTGCATTTATGCATGAATGGTTGGGTCGGATGGGCTCTGCAGCTCACAAAACAAACACTGATGTGTGCTGGCCACTTGCTGGTGATGCACGCGGGTGAGCTGTTTGCGGAAATGGTGGGTTCTGCCTGGTAAATTATAACTTAATTGCGTGTTGCGATGCATGCTGCCCAGCTGTTTGCGGAAATGCAGGGTGGGTGCTGCGCTAGGGGGAGTGCGGTGTGTGCTAGTGTGGGGTGTGCTGTAGTTGCAGGCTACGAACATAGCTGAATGCACAGGGCATGCCGTCGGCCATCGAAGGGAGCTCAACAACACGCCCTGCCTGCCGCAGGAACAACTCGAGCAGGAGCATTATATAGCCCGACTGTTGTGTGATATGCTCTGAATGCATTCTTACCCTCCTGTCGCAGGAGCGGCTGGAGCAGGAGCACTACCCTGCGTGCATGCTGTACTGTGTGTGTGTGCATTATGATTTCCTATCGGTTGTGTATATTCCCCTTGCCTGCCGCAGGAGCAACTGGAGCAGGAGCAGTATCAAGTCCTAGCTCCATTGGTGTTTGATTTGATCTGAATACATGCTCACCCGCCTGCCGCAGGAGCGGCTAGAGCAGGAGCACTACCACCGGCAGGAGCAGCAGCAGCTGCTTAGCCAGGCGCGGCGGCAGACGAAGCAGGCGGGACGCGCGCTGCTGCATGAGCTCAGCAGCGGCGGCGGCAACGGCAGCGATGTCAGCAGCAGCAGCGGCGGCGGCGACGGCAATGGTGACAGCGGCGGCAGCGAGGGATGCCGAAGAAGTTGGGCATGGCCCAGCCGCCAGGCGGCTGGCCTTCCAGAGGGCAATGCCGCTTGGAATGGGCAGCAGCAGCAGCAGCAGGAGGGTACACAGCAGCAGCAGCAGCAGCATGAGTGGCCGGCCCTGGGGCAGCGTTGGGACGATGCGACAGGCAGCACCTGGCCGGCTGGACAGCAGGCTGCCAATGCAGAGGCGGCAGGTAATCAGCAGGAGCAGGCGCAGCAGCAAGCGGATGCAGCAGGGAGGCCGCGAGGGCGGCGGTTCATGCCCCCGCCCCTCAACATTATCACCGGGGTGGGCCGGCACAGCAAGGGCGGCCGCGGCGGCGTGCTGAAGGCGGCCGTGCGGCAGACGCTGCAGCAGCAGGGCCTGCCGGCGCTGGACGACCCCAGCAACGAAGGTGGGGGCGAGGGTGCTTTGTCGTTCCGGTGACTGCAAGCCAGCCCCTCGCAGGGTTGTAATGGTGTGTGCGGTTGCAGCCAGCTTTGGGAGCGGTCCCTGCCCCCTTCGAAGGACACTCCCATCTGAACTCACCCATTTGCCGCTGCGCACCTTCACACCCTGCTTCGCCTGGACTCCACGGCACCTGGGTGCAGGCGTGGTGATTGTGCCCTGGCCCGCGCTGGCTGCCTACCTGGAGCGGCAGCGAGAGGCGATGGATAAGGACTACTTTTTCAGCGCGGGTGGGGTGGGCTTATTGCCGAGTCGTGTGTTCATGCATTGAATCAAGCACAGCCAAGAGTGTGGCTTGAGAGCTGCGGGAGGCGGTGGATAAGGACCGCCTTTTGGGGTTAGGTGGGTGGGGCGGCTGCCAAACATCTGCCTGGCCTGCCGGGCATGCACTGCCGACGCTCATCTGCGAGGACAGTTCCCAAGTGATGCACTGGTGTGGTGCTGCTCACGCTTTGCCTGTTGCGATGTGGTTGAGCAGACACCCTCTTCCACCTCTCCCTGCTGTCCTGTGCAGCCCGCATGCTTTTGCCACGCAATCGAGCTAACACCTCTCTCTTGTCTACCTCCTCCTCTTTCCCTGCGCAGCCCGCATGCGATACCTGTATGTGCTGTCAGGGGTGGCGGGCCTGGCAGCTGCTGCCAACCTGCTGCCTCGCCTGGCGCCCTGGCTGCCCTCCTGAGGCTGGCGCGGGCGGCAGCAGCGGCACCGATCTTGCCGATGCAGTGTGCCAGGATCCCTTCTCACACATGCAGTGGATATTCGATGATTCTACGTGATAGATGTACAACTACTTTGTAAGATCGATTATGCCAACATCGGGCTGATGAATGGCTGGTCACGTGTCTGGGCCAGCACGTGACAGTGGGGTGCGCCAGAGGGCTGCGCACTGTGGCGCTCCTGTCCACAGGATGCAGCTTGACTGCCATCAACTACACAAGAAAAAGCTTTGAGATGCTCACAGCTGATGGGGTCGCCAGGATTGGCGCTGGCTCCCAGCCCCACGCCTCGTGCAAGCATGCCGCAGCGGCCGCAGCGGCGGCGGCAGCAGAAGAGCCGCCCAGACGCCCTTCTGACCATCCTAGGCGCCATGCAGGCCGGCATTCGCTTTGGCATCACTGCCCGTGCAGGGCAGGGCGTGGGGCGGGGCCTCGCAGGCGCAAAGCGCCTGTCTGCCCGCCCCTTCAGAGCCAGCTGCCCCACAGTTAGCGCGGTGCCCCGCCAGCCTGGCCGTCGGCGAGTCAGTCGCTCCGGCGACAGCCACGGTGGCGGGCCGCCGAGCCACGGCAGCAGCGGCGGCGGTGGCGGCGGCGACGACGGCGACGATAGCAGCGACGCTTCCGGGGCAGCGTTGCCCTGGATAAGCAATACTTCGCTGGCAGCCATTGGCGGCGCCTGGGCTGTGACGATTGCCTGGATCAGCGGCGGCGCGCTCTTTCTGCACGCAGATCTCAAGGAGCGGCTTGCCGCCCTTGACAGCGACCTGAAGGAGCGGATCTCTGCTATTGACAGCAAGCTGGACACGCTGAACCGCCTGGTCATTCAGGACCTGCAGGGGCGCTGCGGCATGCCTGCCGCCCGCCCTGGCGCCGGCACAGGCCCCTGTTCAGCCTAAGGGCCCCAGGTGCGGGCTGAGAAGGGCGGGCAGGAGGCTGGGCAGGGAGGTGGGCATGAAGCAGCAGGGCGAGTGGTGTGACTGGCCTGAGGCATGCCGGGGAGGAAGCCTGGGCAGGGAGCTGGCAGGTGGGTGGGCCGGACAATGCCCTGCTCGCAGCCACGATGGGTCAGTTGACCAATTTTTCCTTGGCAGCATGCTGACAGGGTGCATCCCTCCCTGCCTCCCACCAACCCACATCCGCAGCGCTCCGGCACTTGCCTCAAGCACCCCACCGGCGGCGTTAACCTGCCGCGGTGTGCTGTCACTAGCGTCCCTCCAGTTGGCTGGCATGCTTCGGTGGCGGCAGCCGTCCACATTCCACAGTGACTTCCAGCCACGGCCGACCTGCCGCATCGGTGTGCTGCCCCTGGCACCCCTCTGGCTGCTGGCATGCCTCAGTGCACCCGTTTGCCCTCCATGCCGTCTGCTGCACTCGCTTTTCTCTGCCTCCCTGTTTGCACTGCGTTTTGCACCTGCCATTGCTTGCCTGGACCGTGTCATACGGTCAACACGCTTGTACATGCCTCTGTGGCAACCCAACACCCCAGATTATATTGTTTGTTTTGATCCAGCTCAGCCTGTCACATGCCCTTGCCCCCATTCTCTCCTGTACCTGCCTTGCACTCTTGTTTATTCCTACCTACCCCGCCTCTTTCTCAGACCCTGCCTGCCTCTGTATGCACTCGGATTCCCTGCGTTTGTCTGCATGTAAACTTGACCATGTTCCTGCCGCAGTTGCGTGTTGCTGGCTTGCAGCCGCATGTCACCAATGGTCTGGTTGGAGCAGCTTGCAAGCAGACAGCAGCACCGGGATGCAGCTTTGTGACTTGGGGGGTGCCATTGGCAGCTGCTCGTATTCAGTAAGTTACTTATTAGCAGCGGGTGGTTCCAGCGCCGCTGGCTGCAAAGCTCCAATCGCCTGCAGGTGCCGGGCAAGCCCAGCAGCTGCAGCTGCAGTGCACATCTGCACACACATCTACACATATGCAAATTATAAGACATATGGTCCATGGCCATGCTCGACACACGTGGCGGGCGCCACATGTGGCGCACCCCCTAGGGACTTGGCCCCCAGGCAAGCCCGACCGTTGCGCAATCCTTGCAGTGTGTCGTGATGCGCAGCCGGAAGCTGTAGAGCGCCTGAAGGCGCTGCTCACGGCCGGGAGTCCGCCATGGTGCCTTCGGAAGGCTTTATACTTGCCGCGGCCCTGATCGTGGTCTGCACGATGCGCCAAGTCTCAGCGGCGGACCAGGTGGGCTGGCGGCTGTCCCCCTGCCACCGCCGCCGCCGGCGCCTGCTGGCCACCCGTCCGATCTGGTGCTGTGCCGCCCTGCTGCTCGGTTGCTACGGCGAGCGATGCCAACTCACCAGGGAGGCGTTTGCCTTTGCAGGCGTACTGGGCGGCGCAGCAGGCGGCTGTCAAGGCAGCCTGCGGCAAGTCCAATTTCTATGGAGAGGTTGGTGCGCCCTGCATGTCATCTGCACTGCTGTGGTAGCATGCCCCACTCGCACAGCCGGCACACTTGCCTTTGCATCAATTCTGCATGCCCGCTGTGGGAACAATGTCAGCCAGCGGCTGAAGCATGGGAGCCGCAGTACAACTGTACCAATCGACCTGCCCACCGACCGCAGGACTTTCAAATGGGGGCGGGGCTGGTCGGCGCACAAGTGGCAAACGACGTGGGTGCCTGCTGCGCTCAGTGCAACGTGAATGACCGCTGCAACAAGTATGTGGCAGAGGACTCAGCAGAGCTCTGTGGTGCAAGGCGCAGTGCCCATGTTGCAGCACAGTGGGAAGCGGGCGTGCTGGTCAGCGGCAGCCACATGCTGGGCGGCAACATTGGCTGCGCGGACGCCTGAGGTTGCATCGCTGCCGCTGTTGCACAAAACGGTCCAGACCGGTGCCTGCTGCTGATTAACCCTGATGGCCGTGTTCGAATGTAATCTGTGCGCTGCAGGTGGGCCTACTGTGCACTGACCGAGGCAGAGGGGTAAGCAGCCGGGTGGGATACCCGGCTCGGCTCCAACACACTCAGGAGATGCAGGATGTGCATGAGTGAGCGATTGTCTGTCTAGCTTGCACTGAATTTGCATCCCCCGGGCAGTCTCCACGCACTGCATGTTCCCTGTTTGCCGCTGCCCCGCCCTGCCGCAGGTGCGTTGTGCCCATCGGGCCGTGGGCCAACTTCACTGTGCCTCGGGGCACATGCATCCTGGGAGCCGCTCCGCCACTGACCCGGCAGGCCACTGATCCACTCATTATGATCAGATGGAGCTACATGCAGCCGGTGCGTGGAAGGAAGGATGGATGGAAAGGGTTACACTCTTGGGAATCAGTTGGGGATACTGGGAGCTGGCTTAGCTTGAAACGTGACGCGCTTCGAGCGCATGCATTTATTCATGTTGAATGTGAATGAATGAAAGTTTCATGCAGACACTGCATGGCATGGGGTTGCACTCGTGCTGTGCAGCAGGGGCCGCATCTGACAGCCAGCTGCCGCAGCAGGCTGCACGCAAGCACCCACACCTGCGCCGCACGGCCGGCCTGCAGGGAGTTGTGTGGTCTTCCGGCGACAAGACGAGAGGCGAACCTCTGAGCTTCATGACAGCCGCCGACTGGAAAGGTGCAGATGGGAGGCGGCTTCAGCTGCCGGCATGGTGACTAGCAAGCTCTGTGCGGCTACTGGTGTGATTGAGCATGCTGTTCCACATTGTGACCTAGCGAGCAGCTGCAGCTTGCAAGCGCTGCACGCCCCAACCCCATGCCTGCTCCAGTGGCTGTGTGCACCTCTGCTCCCTGTGCAGAAAATCGGGAGTGGATGGAATCCAGCTCGAACGCGTTCCTCTGCCGAAACGTCACGGGAGGCAGCCTGCAGGCGAGGGACAAGCCTTCTTTGCTGCTGGTTGGCCACCCAGCTGGCTGCAGCTCTCGTGGAATGCACCCTGCGCTGCCGCCTGAAGCCTGCAGCTGCACAGGCTGTCTGCTGCATGCACTGCATCCAACCAAGATGCCACGTCCATCTTTTGCTGTCCGCCCGCTTGCAGCTGACGGCCCCTGGGAATCCCAGTGCTGCCGGTGCGCCGCCTGTGCTGGAGCTTGGCGACACTGTGAGATAGGTGGCACGGCGGGGCATGCTCTTGCTCCAGCATGCTGGCCCTGCACGCTTTGACGCCCAAACAGCCGCTACCATCTGCATGCACGATGCGCAACCAATGCCGTGCACATGTGCGTCTGCACTGTGCCAGCACACCGCACATATGCTCCGCTGCCTGCCGGCTCACACGCCTGCACCTCCCCCTCGCCAATCCAATGTCTGCTGCAGGTGGTCTACACAGGGATAGCTTCGGTGAACGAGCAGCTGAGCCCGAGTACCGTTTGGGCCAACCTCTATTTCAACGAGACCAAGTCGTTTTGGCTGTACCCTGTAGCAGACCTGGGATATTGTGACGACGCCGAGTCAGGTATGGGCAAACGGCCGTGGCAGGCAGGGGGCTGCTGCCGTGGCAACAGAGAGAGGGCGTACTTGCTTTGTTGCAGCAGCAGGGTCAACGCCTGTGTACGGCCAACCCCGCTTGCCGTCTTCTGGCTGGGTGAAGTGCGCCCAGCGGGTGCAGCAGCGGCTCAACCAAAGGGTGCCGCCACTCCCGCCCCATCTGCCTGCCTGCCCCCTCAAAACAGCAGGTTGCACGCCAAGCGCAGCCGGAGGGCGCAACGAGGAGGGGGCCAGCTGCGAGCGGGACGACGACTGCTGCTCCGGCATGCGGTGCATTCCCAGGGGTGGGCGCTGCCAGCGGCATGGCTGCACTGCGCGGCCGTGCCTCCCTTGCGCTGATGGGGAATGTGTGGGCAATGCGATGCAAGGCAGGTGCTGCTGCAGCTGGGTGGGGCTGCGGGAGCCAAGGCTGCAAGGCTCTGGCCCCCACTCTCGCACAGTCTGCAATCCCCGCCGCCTGCCCACATTGCAGGTGCTTACGGTGGCCCGCGCCCACCTGGCTGCACCCACCTGCTCCAGTGTTGATTTCACACCAATTGTTTGCCGCCTGCAGTTGCCTACAGCCCCGGCACAGTGGGGGACATTGCGCTGCTCACCCGCGGAGCCGACGGGCAGCTCGAAGGCGGCGGCTTCCTTAATGTGACGCCTGCGAGCGCGAGCGGCATGGCAACGCTGCCTAAAGAGTGTACGTCTGCAGGGAGAGGTGAGGCGCTCTTTTTGTTTCAGTCCACAGTCGCGACTGGCAGCCGATGGGCTGCGGCGCTTGTTGTGCACCGCAAAGCAGCTGCGCAGCAGTTGTCACAGCAAGGCCGTCCTGCTAGTGGTCCTTTGACTGTAATGGCAGTTTGTTTTTGGTATTTTCCGCGCGAAAAGTAAAGTTCCTTGCAGATGTTCGCTGTCTCCGTGCCTGCCGGCTCATGCTGCCACCGTGCTGGCTACCTCGACCCATTGCCCCAAAATGCGCAGTTGTCCATTCCGAAATGAAGAACCTTCCTTTCCTGCCACCGTGCCGCAGAGTTCCTATGGACAGATTGGCGGTCCAACCACTCATCGGCCGCAAACCCAACCGTGGTGTGCTCCAAACTGCGCCAGGGATTCCAATGGGCCGACAGCAACGAGACACTGAGTGAGCAGGCCGTGCATGCTGCAGGGATGTTTCCAACAGCGCCGGCCCACACGTACAACTGCCGCTGCCCCTGCCGCTGCCGCTGCCGCTGCCCCTGCCCCTGCCGGTGTCCGTGCTGGTGCCAGCGCTGTGTGCAACTGCTTGAAGAAAGTGGGAGTTTGCGTGCAACAACTTGGGAGCTGCTGAGCGCACGTATGGAGTGTTTCTGTTTTTGGGCAGTACGTACTGTATACAGAAGCACACCCGCAACCTGCACGTCGTATGAATCACGCACACTCCTGCGCTGCGCAGGTGCACCTGCTGCCGCAATTGACACGGAGTCCAACCCGGTTCCGGTGGGTCAAACTTAACACCGGGGGAATGTATCGGTTTGCTGCGCGGCTCTTGGGTACGGCCGCTGACCAAATTCGCAGCCTGCTTCCCTCCCTTGCTCTTGCCCTGTGTTATGCGCAGTGGGAAGACTGGGCAGCGCAGCTGTGCAGCGATGCGTCGAGCGCCGGCCAGAAGCTTGCCCAAGCGTTCATTCAGGGCGGTTTGGCGGCAGCGCGCGCCTTCAAAGCCACCGCCCAGTATTGCGGCCAAGGCGGGCCTCAGTTGAACGAGCTGGTAGGCTGTTTGATTGCTGTTGTGTGCATAAAGCCCACCACCAACAACAACTCCACGCTGCAGTCGCCTGACCTCCAAGGCAGCAAGCGTCCACATGTGTGAGAAGCCTGTGCACCCTCCATTCTTTCGACCGCAGTTTTTCCACTACGTCAACCCACCCTTCTGGGACCCCAGCGGACTGGACCGAGTGGTTGAGTGAGTACGCTCTTTAGTTCACACCTGGTTGGCTGGTCGGCTGGCTGGTGACGGTTACACCTGCCAACAGCGCACAGCAGGTGCAGCCTGCAGCGCCCTTGACAGACCACATTCCGGCCTCTCAGTTTGCATCGTATTATCTAGTCCCCCTCTGCAGGTATGCCAATGCCTACACTGCTGCCGCCGAATCGGTCGGCATTCCCGTCTGCATCAGCCTGGGCGTTGTCGCACACAACGGAACAGTGCTGCAGACGCGGCAGGTGCGCAGCCGAGCGGCCGCAGTTGACCCGGGCAGCAGCCCAAGCCCGCAGCCAGCTGACCCGGGCAGCAGCCCAAGCCCGCAGCCATCCGACTCAGGAGGCGGATCGAGCACCGGCATCATTGTTGGCGTTGTGATTGCTGTTGTCGTCGCCGCCCTGGGTGAGTGCCGTCGGCCGGCCGGGCGGCTGCCATGTGGCTCCGTTTTGGGCTGGCGTGAGGTGGATTTGCGAGTGAGTTTGCAGCGTGCAGCATGTGCAGGCGGTTGAGAGCCTTCATACCTGCCCCCCGTGCGGGCACTGTGCTGGCCAAAGCATGCCGCCCCGGCGCCTCACTGCGGCCGGTGGCCTCCCTCCCACCCCTGCCGCAGCGGCTGCGCTGCTGGCTTGGTACGCGATGCGGCGCCGCAAGCGGCAGCGCCTGGCAGACGCACAGCTCAAAAGCTCTGGTGCAGCTCAGCCGGGCTTGGAGGATGGCGTGGGTGATGAGTTCCTGATCAGCAGTTCAGCAGCCAAGCATGCGGTGAGCCTTTCAGAAGCGGCACGGGCGGAGTCCACGCCAGCTAGCTTGGACAGTTCCGGGTTTAGCGCTCCGCCACCTCGGTCGCCATCACCCGCCACGGGCAGTGTCGCTTCAGCGGGAACTGGGGGCAGCAGGTGAGAGCATTGAGGGCAGGAGGGAAGCATGGGGTGATGTATTTGCTGTGCAGCAAGGCGGCTTCTGAGTGCCAGCAGGTGGGGGCGGCGTCCGCTCAAGGTGCTTCCAACACAGCTCAGGTGGCAAGCTGTGCACGGTTGCAGATGTCGCTGCTACCACAACCTCCTTTTGTGCGTGCCCCGCTGCATGGCACGTGCAAGGTGTGTGCTTGCTGCTCTCCCCCCGCCGCAGCGGCCGCATGTCGCTGACTCACAGCCCCGACTGGGTGCTCAGCGCGATCACCGCTAGCCAGGTGGGCCGCACCGGGCGTTCTGGCTGCTGCTTCTGTGGCGTGTAGGTTGCAACAGCCGGCTGTGTCTTGCATGGTGTGGCACTGCACGTGGCAGTCACTGCTTGCAGGTGGGGTCGCCGGCAGGAAACGGCTCCGCATGGCTGACTGCCGCTGCCGCTGTCGCTGCTGCCGCTGTGTATGACTGTCGCCATGCCCACGCCCTACGACACGCCTTGCCCCACCACTGTCTCGCAGGCCCAGCGCGGCTCGCTGTACTCTCGCAGCTCAGGCTCCGAAGGGAGCATGACTGTTGCGCCGCGCCGCCGCTCGAGCGGGGTGGACGCAGGGTCTTGGGAGATTGCCTTTGACCAGCTGCGCATCGAGCGAGCAGTGGGGTCGGGCAGCTTTGGCAAGGCGAGTGGCGAAGGCAGCCTGCACGGGGCCGCTGCGTCTGCGGTTGGATGCAATGCTGACAGGCCAGAACAGGCCGACATGGCTGATACGACATGACATGCGTGAATGGCATCGTATGGCTGCGCAGTAAAACTGACTCCGGCCCCGTTGCTTCAGGTGTACCTGGGCTCGGACCATGGAGCCGTGGCCGTCATTATTTCGATTGAGTTTGCTTGGCACTGCTCAGCAGCCAACCAGTGCGTGCACACTCACTGATGTGCAGGTGTACCTGGGCTCCTGGCACGAAACCACTGTGGCCATCAAAATCTTGCTGGGCGGCAGCGCCATCAACAACCAGCGGGAGGCGGAGGAGGCGCTCCAGGCCTCGCAGAAGGTGGGCCCAGCTCTCAGCTGTGAGTTGTTGGGATTTGCCCACACAGCATGTGCGAACGGGAGGCGGGCCTGCCCTCAGCGTGCTTGGCTGCCGCAGCCGAGCGGCTGCCCCTTGCATCTTGTGCACTGATCTGCCTCCTCTAATCCGTCTGGTCCTTTCCATCCTGTCTACCCTTTTATCCACATTCGATCTGCCTGCTTCCTGCAGCTGATTGGCCAGCTGGAGAGCGAGGCGGGGCTGATGGCCTCGCTGCGACACCCCCACTGCGTCTCCTTCTTTGCAATGTGCCGCAACCCGCCCTGCATGGTCACAGGTGGGTTGAGGGGCTGCTGTGCGGTTAGTTGGCGTGGAGGTGGACAGCATTGCAACCGCTCTGCAGCAGGGACCGGCTAGCAGCTGCGGAAGGGCACAAAAGCCAGGGCAGCTGGTTGGGTGGTGAGTGCCGCTGGGATGCAGTCAGGCGGGCAGTTGATCCCATGGTGGTGTGCTGAATGCCTCCTGCGAAGTTCATGTTTCCCCTGCAGAGTACTGCGCCCGCGGCGGGCTGGACGCCGTGCTAGCAGAGGCGCGGCGCAACCCCGCAGCGGCAGCAGAGCTGACCTGGCGGCGCCGCCTGTCGCTGGTGCGCATGTGCGCGTTTTATGGTGGTGCCAGGTCTCAGCAGGAGGCGCTTGCACAGTGCGGCACACCATTGCAGGCCGCGCGGCTGGCCCACTCATGCGCTGCTGTTCTAGTGACGTACACATACCCGCTTTAGCCCTGCTGCCCCAATACACCTGCTGCACGTGGTTGCTGCTGCGGTGCGGCATGTTTCGCTACCACCGCCAACCTGCAACTTTGAGTTACAGTCTCTCCCTTTCCCTTCTACAGCTGCTGGACGCGGCGTGCGGCATGCTCTACCTGCACTACCGCTCCGTGCCCGTGCTGCACCGGGATCTGGTGCGCTGTGCTGTGCAGCACTGCTGGCCTTGTTTGTTGGGGCTGCGGACCGCGATGTGCCGAGTTGCCGCTGCTGCTGCTGCTGCTGCCGCTGCTGTCATGCATGCACGCAGCTATGTTTGGGCAGTTGTCTCAGTGCTGGGTGGCCGGCCCAGCCACCCGGGGTGGTACAGTGCGGGGCTGCTGTTGTCTCGCGCCCCGTTTGGGTGCGCCAGAGATGGGTGGCGTTGCCACCTGCACCAATGCACTCTCCATTGTCTTGTGTGCGCGCAGAAATCCCCAAACATCCTGGTGGACGAGAACTGGAGAGGGAAGGTGGCCGACTTCAACCTGAGCCGCGTTATGGAAGACCCGAAACGAACCAGCAGCATTGCGGCGATGAACCCGGTGTGTATTGCGTGTACAAGGCGATGCTGCAGTGTGTGAATTGTCCAGTGTAGGCAGGTTGCGTTGCATGTTAGGCTTGGGGTCGGTAGTGTCGGTGCATCTGATGTGGTTCAATTTACTGCGACTTAGGCGGAGCGGAGCGCGCACCCTCACCTGCCGGGCACCGCTTGTTACTGCACCACTGAACTTGCCCCATCCTCACCTGCCCTCCCATTTTAGCGCTGGCTGGCACCTGAAGTCATGAGGGCAAGTTTAGCTCAGCTGGGCCTGCTTCCCGGGGAGTGTGTATCGCAAACGTGACTGGCACGCTACTAAAACCACTGCTTATCTCCTGTTCTTTCCAACACCGTCGCTAAGATTGCCACCCTGACCCTCCCATGGCTGCCTGTCCAGGGCGGGAATGCCAGCAAGTCATCAGACGTCTATGCATTCGGAGTGGTGCAGTGGGAGGTGCTTACTTGGCAGCTGCCGTTTGCCAGCGGCGCGCAGGGCCCATGGCAGGTGTGCGGCCGCTGCTGCTGCGCTGGGAAAGGCTTGCATGCGGATGGTGCGCTGTCTGCAGCGGCGGCATCATCCTGTTTAGAGGTCCTTTGCATTGTGCGTTTGTTTGAAATGGTTGTGGCTGCGGTACCCCACATCCACTCCTGCCCGCCCCGCCACCGCAGCTGGTGAGCTATGTGCTGGGCGGCGGGCGGCCGGAGGTGCCGCCGGTGCAGCAAATACCTGGAGAGGACACGCCGCAGTTTGAAGGGCTGGCTGCCTACATTGAGCTGATGCAGCGCTGCTGGGCGCAGGTAGGCGCAGCAGCGGTGCATTCGGGGCTGCCATGACTTGCCTCAGTTTGGAGAGTCCCCTCTTGGTTGTTGTAATGCAGTGTCGCTGGGCACAGGTGGGAGCTGCTGCATTGCCATTGCGAACCATTGCATGTGGCCTGCTTGTTCAAGTGAGGAGCAGACGGTATGCATCACCTGCTGTGCCCGCTGCACCTGCTGCGCAGGACCCCTCGGCGCGGCCGGATTTCTCTGCCGTTGTGGCTGAGCTCAAGTAAGCAGTGCTGGCAGCTTGACTGGAGAGAGAGCAGAAGGGCAGGCAGCATGCCTGGTATTGTGTGCATGCTGTGGCAGCAGTAATTGCATCATCGCTTTGCTACTCTTTTGTCGCAGGGCACTGCTTGCTGGCCTCCTGCTCAGTGGACTCGGTTTGACAGCCACCCACTGAGCACACGTGTGAGGCAGAGCTGCCGGCGAGCGGCGGCAGCGGCCTCAGCGCAGCGGCGGCAGCGGCGGCAGAACAGATTATCATCGGGAACGAAATCGCTGCAGCTCAAAGCAGCAAGCACACACCTGTTGGACGTACCGGCGCCCTCTTTTCGCATGGAGTGCTAGTGGCATCGGCATCACGCTCCGGGCCCATGCCATTACCTGCGCCATCGTGACTTCTGCATATTCTCATCAACGTGACTTTTGCGTGTTGTCATTTTCGGTTCCGCTTCTGCGCATTTGACCTCCACATATCAGCATTATTGCGCCGCGCGAGCGGCCTGCGTTTCCTTCCTTAAGCTGGCAGCTGTGGCGGCACCGCCGACGGTAGTGCTGCTTGGCCTCTGCGCTGCGCTGCAACCCGCAACATGGCTTGCGTAGCTAGCGTGCATGTATTCATACAGCGGCATTTACAATACAGGGTGTAAGACCGCTTATTGATTGAAGGGATGGTTAGGATGGAGCAGAGGCGAGGCTGGCCGAGCAACGGAGCCTGCTCGCCGGCTGCGTTGTTTACGGAAAACAAGTGCAAAGAAAAAAGCATGGATGGCAGCGACTGGTCACAAGGCAGTGGTCGCCATGGTTTCAGTTCATGGGTACCAGTATTAGCCCCAAGTGTGTGGAAAATGAAGGGAGTAGTGATGTGCTGGTGGTCGGGTGGTAGCATGCAGTGAATCATGCGAGTGCAAATGCAGTGGCTGCGGCTTTGTCTGCGCCGAGCTCTCAGATCAGCTGTCCGCTGGTCAGCACGCCCTTCTCATCTTTGGTGCGAGTCCAGCCGCCCTCGTGCTGCAAGCCAAATGGAGGGGGCAGTCACGCGCCCGTCTACTGCCGGCTCGCAGCAAAGCTCGCAGCACAGCAGGCAGCAAGCGCGGCATGCGCAGCACGTTCTCTGTCTCCTGCCGTCTCTGCTGGCCGTCCACAGCTCAGCTCAGCCCACTGACTCCTGCACAGTTGCAAGTAAATCTGCCAGCTGGCCGCAGCTCCTGAGCGAGCAAGCCTGCTGCCGACCCACCTTAAGGAAGCAGCAGCCGCGTGCGTTGGGCAGGCGGGAGGCGCAGTCGCTGGGGGGTGCCATGGTCCAAGCTCCGCAGCCGGGGGTGGCGGCGCAGCTCTGGCAGCAGTCGGCATCAGAGATTGTGGGCACCACAGTGTCCGGACCTGCAGTGTGGTTAGACTGGGTGGGTTGCGGCAGTTGTGGGGCGGCAGAGCGACAGCAGCTGAAGGTAAGCACGACTGAAATCACTGGAGATGCGCACATGCTGCTGCCGCCGCACTGCCACTGGCATGAGTGCAGTGCAGCCAACGCTGCCGCTGCTGCTGCCGCGCCGCCGCTGCTGCTGCTGCCTCCGCCGGCTGAGCTACCGCCGCTGCTCCCTCACTGTATGCAGCCCACCAGCGCAGGTCTTCCTGTCACGGGCATACTGCCCCGTCCTCCCATGCAACCACAAACCCACACACCCAGAGCGCACCGTTCCCGGACTGAATGTCGCCTCCCAGCAGGTCGGTGTCAAACTCGAGCGTGCAGGCCGCAACTTGCGGGCCGCCGCTGGTGCCGCTGACCATGCCAGTCGCTGAGCGCTTCTCGTAGCCGGTCCCTTTCTTGAGGAAGCAGCAGCCGGGGGCGCCGGGGAAACGCTCCTTGCAGTTTTCCGCCGGTGTGAAGGTCCAGGCCTGGCGGGGATGGGCTTTAGCAGAGCGGGGTGAGTGCCCAGGTTGGGAGGGCGGCTTTGATGAAGGGCGAACAGGGCAGGTTTTTGCAAGTCACTTCCACGGTGGGGGGCACACAGCAGAATGGCTCACCCCGCAGTAGCTGTACAGGCTGCAGGCCTCGCAGCAGTCCTCGGGGCTGGCCGCCGCCACTGCTGTGTCCGCCCACTTGGCTGCATGGCAGGGAGGGGCGAAGCAGGGGCAAGGTGTGGTAGTGCAGGAAGACAATGCAAAGCGGATGTGGTGCCGCAACGGGAGTCGGCAGGTGAAGAACACAGCAGGCACGGCAGGCGGAAGGCACCACATGCACAGCGGCGCGTGCATGCACCTCCTCCCCTTCTGCTGATCGTGACTCACTTGTGGCTGGAACGATGTCTGCTCCAAAGTAGTCCATGTCGTACTCGATTGAACCGCAGGTGCCGCCGCCGGAATTGCTGCTGCCGACGGACGGGGGGCGCTGGGAGGAGGAGGATGAAGAGCTGCTGCTGCTGCTGCTGTAGGTCCCGCCGCCGTCGGCACTGTCGTCGCCGTCACCGCCACCGCCGCCCTTCAGGGCTTCACCAATCCCTTGGGCTACGTGGTCCACTATTTTTCCCAGCGTGCTGTTCTTCCAAGCTTCCTCGCAGGTGGGGAACTTGCAAAGGCAGCAGCCGCGGTCGTAGTACCAGGTGAGGGAATAGCTGCAGCAGGGGGTGAATGGGGGGAGAGGAAAGAGAGGTTGTAAGGTGCAGCTAGCTGGAAGCGCAGCTGTGCTGCCATTCATCAAAGGCTGTGAATAATCAACCCTTGCTGAAGCAGTGGTGACCCTGGCTGCCTCGGATTCATGCATCAGCTGATCAGTCAGTGAACGCACCAGTCTCGTTCCGGCATTCTGTCGCCGCACTCCTCTGCGCAGTCTGCTGAGCTGGCCACCGCAAAGGAGCTGCCGCTGCAGTCTGCGTCATTCGCCAGCTCCTCGAGGGCTTCTTTGGCTTCCAAGGAGCTGCTAAAAGCAGCCGCGAAGTCCTTTGGGGCGCGGTGGCATGCTGGGCTGATCACAGCACCCGCCACGCCTCCAAGGAAGGCCCCAAGCGCGCAGCCGAAAGGGCCACCAACTGCGCAGCCCGCAGCAGTGCCAACAGACACGCCAGTTTTCAGGCTGCCGCCGCAGGCCGCGGCAGTGAGCAATGCGTGCACTGACGCCTCAAAGGCGTCGCCGCTGGCGCGGACAGCTGCGGCGAGCTCCGCCTCGCCCTCTGCCTCTGCCCAGCCAGCCACAACGTTTGACAGGCCATCCACGCCGTGCGCCAATGCTTGTGCTTTCAAATCATCAGATTTTCCTTTCATCCATTTGGCAGCCGCCTTCTCCAGCTTCCCGGCTGCATAGGAATGTGAGCGAGGCAGCCAGCATTGGCGGCGGTCACCAGCAGGCGGCGGGCCCAGCGCAAGCCGTGCCTCGCGAACCGCGCTCAACTCTCCCTCAAGTCACCTTGCACGGTGTGCGCGCCACAGATAAGCGCCACCAACAATGCCGCAAGAGCGGCACGCCGCAAGGGGCGGCCCATGGGTAGCAATACTGCGACGCCGCGGCACACACGCTGCCTGATTGGCCTTCAAAATCGCTCAAAGGGTCGGGAACGGCTTCCGGCGTGCCGGTTTCACTCTGCCAGCGAGTTCACTGTTCGCGCCGTCACAGTTCGCCAGCCGCTCAGCCTTCGGGCTGCTGAATCGAGGTCTAAAAAGCTTCAAGAACACCAGATGAGCAATGTTCGCAGCCAGATGCATGCATGCAGGGACCTGGCACCGCTGCGCCCGCTGGGACTTGGGCAGGGGGCGCCGGCGCCACGTCCCTGCCTGGCTGTGCATCAACAGCAAAAGCTGCGGCATTGCCAAGGCCATCAATCTGAGAGCCAGCCTGCCCTCTGCAGTCAGGTGATGCTACTGCTTCATATTTACATCTGATGTGCTGCAGTGGCAGCGAGCCCGACGCAGCGGGAGGCAGGGGTACCCCTGTGTGTGAAGCATAAAGCGACTCGGAAACAAAAGTAGCAGGCAGAGGGAGTTGCCCACCAGTGGCTCAGCACGTGGGCAAACGGACAAGTAGTCAGGGACGGGGGAAGGATGGTATGGCGTTGGCCAGCGGGGGCGGGGGGCCGGCACATGGGCAGTATCGCAGGGGGCATGCTGGCTGCCGGTTTGGGCAGGCGGGCAGGCAGGCCCGTAAGAATCAGGAAGAATCAAAGAAGAAGAGAGGAACACATGGGGGCAGGGCATCAGGCAGGCAAACAGGAAAGCAAGCA